>Ga0181401_1001080_pt1 | contig 10971 bp, 16 predicted proteins | sample 24SPOviralmetaG_FD_130130 | JGI IMG/M metagenome (GOLD analysis project Ga0181401, IMG submission 130130) | Marine viral communities from the oligotrophic San Pedro Time Series (SPOT) site, San Pedro Channel, CA, USA - 24 SPOT_SRF_2011-07-20 | ecosystem: Environmental > Aquatic > Marine > Strait...
ACCTGAAAGACCTTGGACATTTTATAGAACTATGGAATGTGCAAAGTGTGGGTATAACCCAACTGATGATCCACAGTTTGAAGAGATAGAAGATGAGTATCATAGACTTCGTGTAATGCGAGCCATTATGCATGGTGACCATATACACCTAAAGAGCCAAGGTGGTGCTAATACGAAGGATAACATACAGACATTATGTGTTAAATGCCATATGATAAAGACATATAGAGATAAGGATTACTTGGGTGCCAAACGAAGATAGACGAGAAATGGAAAACTTCTTAGAAGGTTCCGTTAATGAAGAACTGTTATTAAAAGAAGGAGCACTTTTAGTAGTATGTGCTCCTTGTAATGATGATGCTGATTACGAACACATGACTGAAGCGGCTGTTCATAATGCTATTAGACCTTTTACTAAATGGTTTGATAACAATGAAATAGAATATGAAATCCGTTTAAGTTATGGATTACCTCATGCTACTTATGGTATGAGCTCTCCGCAGTTTTGTGTTAATGTATGGATAAGACCAATTGGCAAAAAGTTTACAGAAGAGGAACGTATGGTGTTTGAAATTAAGTTTTCAAATAGATATCCTATAAAAAATTTACAAAAATATATGGAAGAAGTATTCAAATGAGCATAAATACATTTATCATTAAAACTAGTGTTAATTTTAAAGGAGATTTTTAATGGCAATCGAAATGACTATCCCATTGGTAAAGTGGAATAAACGAGCAATACCTGACGGTGAAGTAGATTATGCTTGGGTAGAAGAAGACTCTAAAGATGTTTTTGAAGGCAAACGTGTTGTTTTATTTTCATTACCTGGTGCATTTACACCAACATGTTCTAGCACACACTTACCTGGATACGAAGCAAGATACAACGAACTTTTAGAACAAGATATAGATGAAGTTTACTGTCTTAGTGTAAACGATTCGTTTGTAATGAATGCATGGCTATCCGAGTTAGGTATAAATAATGTTAAACCTATTGCAGATGGTAATGGGGAGTTTACACGTCATATGGGTATGCTTGTAGAAAAAACAGCAGTTTGTTTTGGAATGAGAAGTCAAAGGTATTCTATGGTTGTTGACAACGGTAGAGTTGAAATGATTTTTTGTGAACCAAACAAAGAAGATAATTTTGCTGGTGATCCTTTTGAAGTAAGTGACGTAGATACAATGTTTGATTATCTTTCTAATGTGAAAGAAGTTAGACGAGATGAAATAGCAAGGTTCGAAGAAGAACAAGCAAAATTACAGGAAGAGCAGGATGCCCTCAAGGAGGAATAATGTCCGATATAACAGTACCGACGGCGACCGAAGTTAAAGCAGTAGACGAATCTGCTTTTATTTGGGACGATTTGTTAGATGGAATTCTAACATTAGAACAAGGTAAAGCAATTAAACTAATCACAGACCAATTAGATACAGATGAAGTATTATCTATTAGAGAAGCCTATGCAGGAACAGGAAAAACAGCAAACTTTATAAGAGAGAATGCTACAAACGGTAATGATTTTAAAATTACCACAGTGGATCAATTTGTTGACACGTATCTTTATACAGGCGATTACTTTGAAAACTGCGAAAATGCAACAAACATATACCAATTAGATACAAGTAATACTAGAGAAGTTGTTTTTGATGATGATGGAACTCCTACTCATGTAAAAGTATTTGATCCTTATGCAAACAGTGAACCTACCTTAATTAGAACAATAGATTTGTCACTTCAACCATCATTTTTAGACAAACAAGCACTATCAGAAGTAACACCTTTGATAGCACCAATGAGTGCAATTAAAGATTTTGAAGGTACAGCAATGGCATCAAGTGGAGATTTTGTGCCAAAGGTTGTAATTTATATGACTTGGCCCATTACTTTAGGTAGTGAAGAACATGAGAAAGATGCTTTAGACAGAGAATTTGCCGCAACTATGAAGGCATTGCCCGTAGGCGGAGTTATGTTTATAACACACTTTCATTTACCTAAAACTAACGGATGTTTTTGGAATGCATACGAAGGCGTAAAACATGCAGGCTATGTATTTGAAGAATCTTGGCTTTGTAATTCCGAACCAGATGACTCTGGTGTATGGACATGTGTTGCGATAAAACGCACTAGTTAGAGTTTTTTGATAAATAGTTTTATATAAAATTATTGGAGTTTAATATGCCTACAATTACATTACCTACAGAAGCAGAAAGAGCCGCAGTAGATACAACAGGGTTTACTTGGTCAAATTCGGAACCAGGAAATTTAACAAAGGCTCACGGAGCATTGGTAAAATTAATTACGGATCAACTAGCATCAGGCGAAGGCGTAAAAGTACTTTCACCAGGAAGAGGAACAGGTAAAACTCCAAAGTTTATAGTAGAAAATTCCACAAACGGTGCTGACCTTAAAATTGTTATGAAAGACAATTTTGCTGATAATAAAGCCGACACAGTAGCAGAAGCAAATAAAACAGGACCATATTCAACATTTGTAAATGCCACTACAAAAGCCAATGTAAACGTATTACTAGGTTCAATTGACAATGTATATTTACAAGACATGAATGGTGTAATAGGATGGACACTTGGTGAAACAGATGTTACATATACTAACACAACAACAAGTGCAGTAATGCAAACATTAGATACTGCTAGTATGCCAACTCCATTTGCTGACTTAACAGATGAAGAAATTGCGGCGCAAGTTGCCAATGACATTAATGTAGATTTTCACACCAAAGAAGAATTATTAAATAAAGATGATGCTAAACTAGATGGTGGTGGTTCTGATAAATTTATACCAGATGTTGTTATGTTTTGTCCTGCACCTCAATTGACATCTACATATTTACAACTTGACGGCGATGCCGCCACAAGAGCAGATGCATGGTTGAAGAGAGAACTTAGTTGTACACTTCATAGATTGTTTACCCAACTTCCAGTTGGTGGTGTTTTAATCTATGATAAAATCCATTTTGAAAGAGTGAATGGTGCATTACAAGATGCTTTAGCAAAACTTGATTCTGCAACATACGATTCATGTTTGTATAATAATACAGAAGCAGATTATACTGGTGCATATCAGTCAATGGCTATCAAGAAACTCGCTTAATACACAAAATTATTCATAAATATCTGTATGAAACTCGCTATCACTGGAGTGGGTATTGTCTCGCCTTTAGGCAATAATCTCACCGAAAACATACAGAACTTAAAGGCTTTTGAAGTTCCCATACAGGACTATAGACCACAAGGTCATTTTAGTGACTGGATTCTAAATGTGGAAAAAGCATTCCACACTAACTATGAAGACGTTGATTTGGAAGGTTTAATTGAACCTAAGAATAAACGTTGGTTAGATCCTACAGTTGTTACTAGTATGATTGCAGTAAATGAAGCAGTTGAAATGAGTGGTTTAGATTTTCCAAACGATACTCCTGTATTTGTTGGAACAATAAGAGGTGGTGCACCTAACCTAGCAAGGTATGGACAAATACTGCACCAACAAAAACGTAAAGTACACCCCCAAATTTTATTAAGTAGTTCACATGAATATGTCAGCAATCATGTAAGCAGTCATTATAAATGGCATGGTGCTAGTATGGGTACTAGTGGAACATGCATTAGTGGAGTTCAAGCATTAGACCTTGCTAAAAAATATATGATGACAGAAGGTTATACATGTGCAGTTGTAGGTGCAACTGATTTCATGACAAGTTCAATGAGTACTATATATTTCCAATTACTAGGTGCAATAAGTCCAACAGGAAGAAGTGTACCTTGGGACGAAAGCAGAGATGGTTTTGTTATGGGAGAAGGAACAGTTTATTTGGTAGTTGAACCTTTAGAACTCGCAAGGGAAAGAGGGGCAAATATCAGATGGGTAGTTGACGGCATCGGGATAGCGAACGATGGTGCCCATGCTACCCAACCTGACCTAGAAGGCACTGGTGCCAGGATTGCTATAGATAAAGCATTATCACAAGCAGGTACTGGTGCTGATGATTACAATGTATTAAATGCACATGCAACTAGCACACCGTTTGGTGACCCTGTAGAGTATAACGTGTTGAAAGATTACTTTCCAGAGGGAAGCCACTTGTACGGAAACAAAAGTCAAGTGGGCCATATGATGGGTGCTAGTGGTTTAGCAGAAGTAGTATTAGGTGCAGAAGCAATGAAACAAGGATTTGTTCCAGGCAATGCTGGTTTAGTTAATCCATTCACAGATGATAATTATTTTAACCTATTAAACAAACCAGAAGATAAGCAATATACTAGAATGTTCAAAACTAGTTTTGGCTTTGGTGGCAGAAGTGCGGCAGTGAGTGTAGTAGATGAAAGACAAGTTTAAACATGCATTTATGGATTGTGCAGAAAGATTTGCACAATTAAGTAGTGCCAAAAGAGCACAGGTCGGTGCTTGTATAGTCAAAGACAATCGAATAATCAGTATAGGGTATAACGGTATGCCTAGTGGTTGGACTAATGACTGTGAAAACACAGATACTTGGAATGATATACCACACATGAGACAAGAGTGGGAAAGCCAAGGAGCAAAGTTACATCAATCACCACATGGAGATACTTGGAGTAGACTGAAAACAAAACCAGAAGTATTACATGCAGAAACTAATGCTATTGCAAAAGTGGCACAAAGTAATGATAACTGCAAAGGTGCGTCATTGTTTTGTACACACGAACCTTGTATAGAATGTGCAAAGTTAATATACCAATCAGGTATTACAACAGTTTTCTTTAAGCATACATATAAAGCAGATAAAGGTTCAGGCAGAGACTTTTTAGAAAAGAGTGGATGTAATGTGGAACATATACAATGAAGATAGCAATAACAGGACATTGTAATGGTATAGGCAAAGCAATATATGACAAACTAGCAGACAAAGGACATGAATTAATAGGCTTTGATATAGCAGATGAATCAGGCGATATTGTTAATGGTAGAGAAGAGATTATAGAAAAGTCAAAAGATTGTGATGTTTTTATAAACAATGCATTTCATATGACCGGAGCACAAACAGACATGTTCAACGACATGTATGAACTTTGGAAAGACGAACATAAGCAACTAATCAATATATGTAGTGCATCAAAACATTATCCAAGTATATTTAATTCAGGATTACATTATAATTATATTGCAAAGAAAAAAGTTCTTTGGAAAAACATTGTATCCAAGTATAGAGATACTATAAGCAAAGACTACCAATTAAGAATACACACAATTAGTCCAGGGCTAGTTGATACAGCAATGACAAAAGACATGGAAGATGAAACACTTAAAACAAGTGTAGATACAATAGCATCTTATGTGTGTTGGGTTTTAGACCAACCAGACGACATAGAAATTATGGATTTATCTGTAAGAACAAAACCTATTATAGACAACGGAAAAAGATATAGTGATTATAGAAGCGATTAAAGATGTTGCAGTAAGAATAAAATGTGATTTAACAAAACTTACAGACCAAGACTATCAAGACATAAACGAATTATATTTAAAAAACTTAATAATAGTTTTTGAAAACCAACCCTTTGAAACAATACCATTTGCAAAAGTTATTCACAAGATGGGAACATTTGCCAATTGGGAACAAATGCTATGGCATCAAGATGGTACAAGCAGACCTAAATCAGAATACTTAGATCCTTTTACTTTTGAAGGAAGTGATAACGAATATCCTTTACAAAGAGTTACAGGTGAAAAAACTGAGAAAGGTATGGCTACAGGCATATTTGGTAATGGTGAATTAGATTGGCACAGTAATATGAATGGTGATATGGATAGAGCCAGGGGTGTTGCGTTACAAGGTGGCTGGCATAGTGAGAATACTCATACTGCATTTATGAATACTGTAAGTGCATATAGAGATTTACCAGAAGATATCAAACAAAGATGCGAAGGTGTTATTGGTGACTTTGAATATGCACCTGAGAACTGGGCAAAGGGTGTTCCAACACCACAACTTATGGCTATGAAAGGCTTTGGTATAGTTAATCATAAGTACCAAATGAATCTGTTACACGAGTCCTTTGACGGCGGAAAGGGCCTATATTTACACTTCCATAATAATTGTAAATTTCCTACAGACCCTGAATTAAAAGATATACTTATAGAACATTGTTTACAAGACAAATATGTATATGAACACAAATGGAATCCAGGTGATATTGTTATTAGTGACCAAGTACTTACTCTACATAAAAGAGTTGAATGGGAGCCTGAAATAATAGCAAAACGGGTATTGCATAGAATAACATTCCATTATGACCAAATTATAGATAATTACTTTGAAGAGTACACTAAAATGAAGGAGTCAAATACGTTAGAATACTAGTTGACATTGGTAAAAAAATAACGTATAATGCATACATGAGTAAAAAGTCTAAAACACAAATGACTAAAGCAGAACTTATTGACCTTGCGTACACTTTAGAAAACAAGGCTAAAGAGTTAGAAGAGCAAATAGAAGCAATGCAAAATGATAGAATTGCATTGGATACTATTATTGCAGACCAAGACACTAGTATGATTATTAGTGGCATGAATGCAAGAATTAAAATGCTTGAAGACAAAATTTTAGACGTAGAAAGTAGGAAAAATTATGAATAAAGTATTTGTATATGGCACACTTAAAAGTGGCGGAGATATTAGAGGACTTAATCAGTTTGGTGACGGTGCATCTATTGTGGGTAAAGCAAAAACACAATATCCAGATTATGAGATGTCTGACCTAGGAGCATTTCCTGGTGTATTTCTAAATGGAAAGTTTCACATTCAAGGTGAAGTTTGGGAAGTAGATGATGATATATTGGATCAACTTGATGCAATAGAAGGTTATCCAGATTTTTATAGTAAACAAATAGTCCATACCACACAAGGTAAAGCATGGATGTATTTTTTACCTGACAAAGGATACGAGCAGTACAAAGGCGTTAGAGGAAATGACGTTCACGAAGATGGAGATACATTAGTATGGCGTTAGACACATTAACACTAATAGACAAAATTGGACAATGGCATCATGATAGGAATCTTATAGAAGGTTCAGATGATAAATCACAGTTTGCTAAACTTATTCAAGAAGCAGGTGAGTTATCTGATAACATTTGTAAAGGCAAAGATGTATCAGATGATATTGGTGATATGATTGTTGTGCTAATTAATATAGCAGAAAGAAACAACCTCACAATAGAGGAGTGTTTGCAACAAGCATGGGACGACATCAAAGACCGTAAAGGTAAAATGGTTGATGGTGTCTTTGTAAAAGAAGGAGACAGTTAATGAATACTTTCTTGTTAATCGTTCTAGGAGTTATCTTAGGATGGTTTATTCCAAGACCACGTTTTATTGGACCTATCGAAGAAAAGATACTAGGACCTATTAAAACTAAAGTACCACAAAACCTTAAATGGTGGTAAAATGATTGTTCGTGTAATAGTCCAAAATCAATACAAAGAAGAACTCCGAGACAATGAATGGTTTGTTGATATGGGAGACTGGAGAAATGCTGAAGGGTATCTTTCTTCTAAACTGTTTGGTTGGTGGAGACTCAAATACAACTATGGTACTATTTTAATCTCTGAGTTATTAGATAATAATATTACTAATGATGACCATATCTATGAAATAAGCGATATAGAATGGTTCTTACTACACGAAGAAACAAAAATACAATTATGTAAGGATAGAAACATACTAGTTTCTAATTCAGGAGAAGCATTTGTATATGGGTTAGCACAAACACATAAATTTGACCATGACGATCCTACTATAGCACTTAATACAGAATACTTTGATAAGAGTGAATTGGCTAAAAAGTTCTTTGTTGTTTGGGATAATATTGATAAAACTATTCCAGAACAATATCCACACATAAAATTTATAAACTCGGACTGGTTTCTATTAGAGGCTATATCACATATAGATGCTGTTACAGATAGATGGACCAAAGAAATAAATGGTAATTCAGTAGGAACAAGTGTAACAAGAATTAATCCTTTAGACACTTATGCACCATGGATTAAAAAGTTACCTAATTATAGAATAGGATATGACAAGTTTATAGAACTTAATCTTTCTAATTTATTAGCAAAACAACATGACTTTGTATGTTTGTTTGGTTTTGATAAACCTCACAGACGTGATTTGTTTAATAAAATGAATGACCTTAAACTAGTAGAACATAATGTAGTTGGGTCATACGATAGACGTTACCCTAATGCAAAATATGAGCCAACTGATTTAGGTGTTCGTGATGGTGTTAGAGGACTTAATGATAGAACTATTGCACCACAGTGGATATCAAATTGTAAAGTTTGGATTTCAAATGAAACATGGTGGGAAGGAAGTCAAGCACATCTAGGTCATATTACAGAAAAAACATATAAGCCTATTCAATATGGAATGCCTTTTATTATAAACGGAGCATATGGTTCTTTAGAATATTTAGAGGACATGGGTTTTAAAACTTATAGAGATATTTTTGGAGACTATATTGTTAAAGGTGACTTCAAAAAAACAAATGAAAACATTGTAGAGATATTAAAAGACTTACATCCATATATCAAAGACAAAGTGGATTATATTACAAGTTGTGCATTACATAATTGGAACAGACTACAACAAATGACAATAGAACAACGATTGCAAAGCATAGAGGATCAGTTATGGAACTAGCAATGATTACAGCCTTGTTGATAAAACATGTGATTGCTGATTATTTCATGCAGTTTAGTTGGATGATAAGAGATAAAGGTAATTATGGTGCTTGGAGAGGATTAGCACATAGTGAGTTTCACGGTTTTTTAACATGGCTAGTATTATGGTATCTTGGAGTTCCTTTTATATGGGCAGTGGTTATGGGAATACTGGACACAGTAATACATTATCACGTAGACTATGTAAAAAGTAACTTCTGGAAAAGCAGGAAGTTAGGTCCTAGTGACCAACTATATTGGGTAACACATGGCGTTGACCAATTATTACATTTTATGACATACATTTTGGTGGTATTTTTATGCAGATAGAACGAGATATTAAGTTGGACTATTCAGATGTTTTATTACGTCCTAAACGTAGTAAGATGGGAAGTAGGAAAGATGTTGAACTTAAACGTAATTACAAATTTATGAACAGTGGTAAACACTACGAAGGCATTCCTATTATGGCGGCTAATATGCAAGGCGTTGGTACCTTTGGAATGGCTGAACAACTTATAAAAGTTCCTATGTTTACCTGTTTAGATAAGAATTATCAACCAGCAGAGATATGGGACTGGTTAAGCAATCATGTACATAAACCTGATTTAGGTAGAAACATAGCAGTAACATCAGGTATTACTGACGTGGACCAAGAAAGAATAGAGGCTACACTTAAACTATGTAGAAGTATAGACTATGTTTGTTTAGATGTAGCAAATGGTTACAGTGAACGATTTTTAGACTATGTTGCAAGGTTTAGAGACAAATACCCTAACATAGTTATCATTGCAGGTAACGTAGTAACTGCAGACATCACAGAGGAGTTACTCCTCAAAGGAGCAGACATTGTTAAAGTTGGTATTGGGCCTGGTAGTGTTTGTACTACTAGGATTAAGACTGGGGTTGGATATCCGCAACTATCAGCCGTCATGGAGTGTGCCGATGCCGCTCATGGTCTTGGCGGACACATCATTGCTGATGGCGGTTGTAATAGTCCTGGAGATGTAGCAAAGGCTTTTGGTGCCGGTGCTGATTTTGTTATGCTTGGAGGCATGATGGCAGGAACAAAAGAAGGAATCGGACATGAAGTTAGAGATGGTGGTAACGTAGAATTTTTTGGTAGCAGTACCACTCAAGCACAGGAGGATACAGGTGGAGTTAAAGAACATAGAACAAGTGAAGGTAGAATTGTTAGCATACCTTACAAAGGCCCCGTTAGTAATGTGGTCACCGATATTTTGGGAGGCTTGCGTAGTGCTTGTACTTATGTTGGTGCTAATAAGTTAAAGAATTTATCTAAATGTACAACATTTGTTCAAGTAAACGGTGGCAAAACTTATAACCCAATTTTTGAAGGTTATCAAGTTGGCGAATAGGTGTTATGAGCGACAATGCACATAATGAAAGAGTATATTATAATAGAGAAGGAATGATTATACCAGATAGTAAAAAAGCAGAACACATTATATGGGAACTAAAGTTCGAAATGAATAACCCACGTAATGACGGATGGACAGGTTCAGACATGAAGAAACGGTTATGGGATATCAAAAATGCAGTTGACAAAGCATTAAAAGATGCCCCAACTTATGCAGGTGAAGAACCACATGAAGATATCTATCTAATGAATAGAATCAAAGGCGAAGTTTAAAATGAAACTAGGCATTATTGGAAAAGGATTTGTTGGCTCAGCAGTAGCAAACGGATTTGATAAAGATTGTGAACAAGTTATAGTAGATCCTTGGTACAATAATAACACATTAGACGAAGTATTAGACTGTAAATTAGTATTTGTATGTGTGCCTACACCAGTTGCAGAAGATGGTAGTTGCGATACAACTATAGCAAAAGACGTACTCACAGAGCTAAACAGACTTCAATACAAGGGCGTTGTAGTAATAAAGAGTACAATTATACCAGATTATTTACAAGAATTTAAAAAGGAATATGCATTAAAAATAGTGTATAATCCAGAGTTTCTCACAGAAGCAAATGCAGATGATGACTTTAAAAATCCTCCATTTCAAGTATTTGGTGGCAAGTGGAGAGATTGTGAAATAGTAGAAAAAGCATATTTAAGACATAGTTCAGTTAGAATTGTCCCTACATTTAAAGTAGACTTAACTACAGCAAGTTTACTCAAATACACAATTAACAGTTGGTTAGCAACTAAAGTAACATTTTTTAATGAACTTAAAGAACTACATGAACTTGGTAGTAGTATGGTAAGTTGGGAACAGTTTA
>Ga0181401_1001081_pt1 | contig 10966 bp, 8 predicted proteins | sample 24SPOviralmetaG_FD_130130 | JGI IMG/M metagenome (GOLD analysis project Ga0181401, IMG submission 130130) | Marine viral communities from the oligotrophic San Pedro Time Series (SPOT) site, San Pedro Channel, CA, USA - 24 SPOT_SRF_2011-07-20 | ecosystem: Environmental > Aquatic > Marine > Strait...
AGTGTCATTAGCTGATAACGCCACACGCGATCTTATGACCGACGCCCATAGCAACTTCGCCAACGCGGACTAAGGTAGCCTCTGCATCGTAAGCACCGTCAGCATCAAGGCAGACATTTACAGAACGCTCATGCGTCTTGTTAGTTTCAGTACAAGTGAAGCGCACTTGAATGTCTGTGCAGGGCGATTCCTCGGTTATCGTCTCGCCCTCGTTTTCCATATCAAGCATTTCGGTTGTGCGAGTGCCTGTGAATTCTTCTAATAATTCGTATGTAATAGACATTATTTATTCTCCAATTGAGTTTTGAGGTCATCGACCTCGGCTTTTAGTTCTTTTATGGACTCGATAAGAAGACCTATCATGTTTCCGTAAGCTACGTTCTTTATTCCAATGTTGTCTTCAGATACAGCCTCTGGAAGAACTGTTTCAACTTCTTGCGCGATAACACCAGTGTGCAGCTTCTCTAGGTCTTCAGCGTCGTTTCGTGTAAACGTAACGCCCCGAATCTGCTGAACTTTACTTAGTGCGTCTGGGATGACCTTAATATTTTCTTTAAGCCGAATATCCGAGTAGGCAGTGACGTTTCCTGCCATTGTTAGATTGCCTGACATATCCATTGTGAGGCGATTTGCTGATGCCGACCACCCGCCAATACGGAATATGTTATCTGAATCAAGCCCCATATTAATGGCGTAAACACCAGCTCTGTGGAACGACATAATCGCGCCAGTGCCTCCGGTGGAATACGCCTGAAGCGCGGGGCTGTTGCTTGTTGTGTTTCTGTTTGATTGAAAATACTTTTGACCAGTAATTATCGGATTGCCAGTAAGTTGCACCATTGAAGAGGCTTGAACCCCATCGACAGTATCAGCATCTAAACCAGAACCGGAGCCGTCGTTGTTGGTGTGCCAGTATTTCTTCCAACCTGTAGCGTAGTTGTTCTGAATAGTTTGCGTATACAGATCTCCTGGACCAGTGCCGGTCATCCTTATGGCAATTGTGCTAGAGTAATAGGAGTAGGGGTCACCGTGACCCAACCGAATGCTGTTATGCCAATCCGCGCTTGGAGCCAATTTTGTATCAGTTTGACCGGACGCTTGCTGATACTCTAAGACGGAATCGGGAGCAGCGGTGGTTGAGAATGCACTGCCTGAAACATAGTTAGATTGCGCTATTGTGGTAGTTGACGCAGGCATATAGTAGGAACCATGCTGACCATCCAACAGATCAGCGTCTAAGCCAGAACCCGAGCCGTCGTTGAGGTTATCCCACATGAATCTATGAGCTTGCCACGTTCCGTTATTTTTGCCCCTTGTAGAGAGTTTTCCTGTCCGAAAGTCTACAAATAACTGCCCTACCCAAGAACTGTTGTACGCGGCAGAAAACCCTGCGCCATCGGAGTACCCGGCAGCAGAGGAGCCAGTCACATAGCCGACCATATTTGTGGTGACACTGTCTATTGCAATTGGGTTGCTAATATTGCGAGAGATAAACGCAGAGCCTGTGAACTGTGATTGGTTGTAATAGCTACCTTGCTGACCATCAAGCAGATCAGCATCCAGACCAGAGCCTGACCCGTCGTTGCCTGCGTGCCACGCTAAATTGTTCCCATTAACGTATAGAGGGCCGGTGTATACGTTTGCGTGTCCGTTACCGGAATGAGCGTTGATGTATATCGGTGACCAAGCGTCAAGAGCCGCGCTGTGACCGAAAAGACCTGCATAGCCTTGGTAGTTCCCTAAAAAAGCCGCAACATTTGTCGTTGCGTTGACGTTTACAATTCTTGCGCCCCAATCGGGGCTTGATGCTGCTTGGTCTTTTCGTGCGGTGACATTGCCATCTCCGTAAATACGAAGCATATGATCTGCACCCCAATGTCCTATGCTTACAAAGTTGGAGTTTGATCCTGATCCCACCCAGTAGTAGCCGATACCGCCCGCGTTCTTGGTGCTTCCTGCTTTCCCAAAAAAGTGACCGTGAAACTGGTTTGCCGTCATGTTTGGAGCGTAAGAATTGCTCGCATGGATAAATGCGGAAGCATTACTGCTAGTGATGCTTAAAGGCGGCGCAGTGCTCGATCCGGTCCCACTGGCAGAAAAGCTCCGGCTGGAGTCGATGACGGTTGTGCCGTTGACCTGATATGCGCCAGTCGTGAGATTGAAATCCCCCGCAGAATTAATCATCGCTTTGATAGAACCACCCAAGGCGTGGGTGGTTGCGCTGTGAGTGCTGAAATTAATGCTGGTCGCAGGGTTCAGCTCGTAGGGTCCGCCCCCTATCCAAACTTCATTAGTCCCAGCTGTTGAATGTGAGCCTATAATCATTACGCCAGCGTTGCCTGAGCCATTGCCAGAGCCGGTCGTTTGGTTGTAGTGGGTTCCAGCTACTGTAGCCCACTTGTTTGTTCCGCTGGCGGAGGAGTCCCCGAGCAAGATGTTGCCCTGATTTCTGTTACCGAATACGGGGCTTTTTAGCTGGGCGACGGAGTTGATGACAGTGGTCGTCCCAATGCGTAATCCGCCACTTTTTATATCTACATTCCCGCCACCATTAATTTGGAAGATATCGGTGTAAGCGCTTCCGTCCGTGCTGGTGAAAATCATCTCCGTGTCGGCTTGGGTTGTGCCGCCGTCGAAGATCATATTTATTTCACGACCACCGTTAGACCTGTTCCAGCCGATGTGCAAGCCCAAGCTCCCATCGGTGTCTACACCGCCAACATTCGACGCGATGTTTACATAACCGCCGTTTCCGCTAGTGTTTATAAATTTCGCAGCAGTCGTACCTGCCCCGGTTACAGTAATAGCGCCACTGGAGATGGTTCCCAAGCCCGAGAGATTGGTGTTCAGGTTGAACGTGGTGCCAGATAGCGACAGGTTTGTGCCAGCGGTGTAGGTGGTGTTGGTATCGGTGTTTGTGTCAGTGCTGCCGATCGTGAAGTTCGGGTATGTCCCGCTCACGTTAGTTGCACCAGACCCCGTTAACGACACAGTTTGATCGGGGGCAGCATTAGAGAACGTGGTGCCAGTTAAGGTGATACCAGAGCCAGCGGTGTAGGTGGTGTTAGTATCGGTATTAGTATCAGTGCTGGTGATCGTAAAGTTAGGGTATGTCCCGCTCACGTTAGTTGCACCAGAGCCTGTCAGCGATACAGTCTGGTCAGCCTGAGCGGCGGTGGCGTAGTCGCTTGCAGCCGTTGTGGCTGCGGTGCCCAGACCCAAGTTAGTCCGCGCAGTTGCGGCATTCGCCAGATCTGACAGGTTGTTCACAGTGAGGGCCGAGCCGCTGACATCGGCATACGCAGCCAGCCACTGGCTTCCGTCGTACACCCGCATAACATCGTTAGTGGTGTCGAAATACAACGCACCTGTAATCAGGGCGTTGCCGTCGTTATCGACAGATGGGTCGCTGGCTTTTTGCCCTAAATACCTGTCATCGAAATTATCCAGTGCCGCCAAGGCTGCGTCTTTCGCTGCGCTGGCAGAGCTTGCCGATGCCGCAGAAGATGTCGCGCTGGTAGCTGCGTTGGATGCGCTAGTTGATGCATTTCCAGCCTGCGTGGTCGCCGTGGTGGCGCTGCCAGATGCGGATGTAGCCGATGAGGCGGCAGATGTGGCCGATGAGGCGGCGTTTGATTCCGCAGTTTCAGCAGCAACCTGAGCAGCTTCACTGGCATTTTTCGCCGTCAAAGAACTTGCGGCACTGGCCGCGCTGTTTGTGGCCTGCGTGGTACTTGTGGCGGCGCTTGTGGAGGCGTTGGACTCACTAGTGGCCGCATTGGACTCACTAGTGGCCGCATTGGCGGCGGAGGCTGCTGCCTCACCGGCCTTGGCGGTTGAAGTATTAGAGCTGTTAGAGGCTGACGTGGCCGAGGAGGCCGCAGCGGTTTCACTGGCGCTGGCTGATGACGCAGATGAGGCACTTTGCGAGGCGCTGCTCGCGCTCTGTGCCGCCGATGTCGCTGCCGCGCTTTCGCTGGCTGCGGCATTCGTCTCCGCAGTCTCGGCGTTTGTCTCAGCCGTCTCGGCGTTCGTCTCCGCAGTCTCGGCGTTAGTTTCCGCAGTCTCTGCTGCGGTCTTCGCTGACTCGCTCGCTGCCTGCGCTGCCTCGGCTGCTATCTTCGCGGCCTCGGCGGCGTTCTTGCTCGCCAGCGCGTCAGCCGTGTAGGCGTCGGTGGTGGTCTGGTCGGGGGAGCCTTGGTAAAAGCCGCCAGAGGTGTCGGTCTGGGTTACCGCGTCCTCTTGTATGGTGGACTCGGTTGCGTCTTCAGAACCTACCTGCGTGGCAGGCGGGTTATCCTTAAAAAATCCAGCCATCTTAGTATCCCATCTTGACTTGAGCCGTGGCCCCTGCGTACTCCGCTGATCTGGCGTGCTGAATCAATCGACCCATTGCATTCTGGTATCCGCCTTCCCATCGGCTGCTGTCGCTGCCTAGATAATTAGCGGCTTCAGCTAACGTGCTGTACAGGTACAATTCAGGCGCAGATGCAAAAACCACATTGCTTGTGGCGCTGCTTGTTAAACGCCCTGGGTCATAGTAATAGATCATCCGCAACTCATCAGATGCGCCAACCGTAGGCACCGGAAAGAATCGAAGACGATATGTCTCACGGGCAAAAACCTCTGGACTGCTGCCAGAACGTGAAACGTAATTGTGTAACTGTGTCAGGCTTACACGGCTAAGAGGATCGTAGTTCCACAGGACATCTTTAACTTCTAAAAAGTCCGAAGGCAGCGTGGCGTAGCCGTCACTGCTCAAAGTTAAAAGAATCGTCTTTTCATTAACGGGTGCTCGAAGCTCATGAAAGATACGATTCTCCGCAAGCTCGATAAAATCTGGTATGACGTTGGTTAGGTCTTCCCTATTCAACCAATCTGCGACGGATAGCTTCAGGCCATCATAGGTGGTTATGCTCATAACCTTCCGCCTCTAGTTCTTAAATACGCATACTCCGGTGAATTCAGCTTCTTCTTAATCTTTTGCTGGTCTTCATATGTCGGAGCCATCATGTTGATGCCTTCTTTCATCCACTCCATTACAACCACAGCAGGTATAGACGCAACTCTTGCGGTGTCGCCCCATTTAGTGTGCTTGTCAGCCGCGTTGGCATCTCGGATGTTTTGTTGAATTATTGGCGTGATGTCCTGCGTGTGCGCCACATGCAGCTTATCTTCCATCTCGTCGTGAACTATATGCGATTTTAAATCAGACATATATAACCCTGTGTTGTTTTAACCCATAGCTGTTGTAATCGCAGGCGTAGAGAAGGGTGTCTCCCCCCGAAGGGGGAGACTTTGCTCAGGGGAGGGATGAGCAAACTTTACGCAGTCAGTGCGTCGATCTTGCCGCTGGCCTTGTCGTTTTCACAAACCAAGGTCAACTCAGTCAGCATCTGACGCTTATCGCTGTCGCCGGTCTTAGCCAGAACAATCGTCTGCATCGGACGCAGAACCGCTCGTGACCAATACTCAGTGTCCAGAACCAACACAGTGTTGGCGTTTAGGAAACGATTAGGAACAACAGACACCTGACCGAAAGGTGAGATGATGATGTCCACTGCGTTAACCAGCGTGGTGCCAGTAGCGAAATCACGCTGACGGCCTGACGCCGTTGCGAAACCTGCAACCGTTACAGAGTGAGAAGGCGTCACTTGAACCTGATTAGGCTCACCACCTTCCTCGTAACATTTTTGCAAAACGTCTAACAACAATGCTTCGCTGAGTGCTCGATTTGAACCTGCTGTGTTGGTTGTAGCAGCGGCGATCTGGTTAGCGGCAGAGGTCAACTGGCGTGCAGTTGTGCCGTTACCAGCGGTGCCAGCTTGTCCAGCGCCTACAAAGCTGTGTTCGATGTCGCGCTTGATTTCCTTACCGGCTTTAGCAATAGCGTATGCCAGATCGCTAGTGCGACCATAGGTGCCTACTGCTTCAGCGGTTCCAGAAACCTGTACCACTTTCTCGAAGATTTGCGTGTTAGCAGTCTTTACGGTCTGAGTGATCGTAGAGGCTGTACCTGCGTCTGCGCCTTCAACGCTGGCGTTAGTCCCAACAGCAGCCAATTCGTCTTGTAGCCATTGGTGCAACGTTGCAGCCGCAGTTGAAGAACCGATGCTAGAAAGCATTGGAGTTGTCGTGGGCGAGATGTCGTAAATGATGTCTTCTACGTCTTCGCGCTTACCTACCTGGTCAAAGGTCTTGAGGGTGCCTGATACTGTTGGCATTTTATTTCATCCTATTCAAGAGGGCAGCAGCCGCATCGTCTACCGTGCCGGTCTTTCTTAGTCGCTCCCGTGTTTTACGGGCGCTTTCGGACTGAACCGCTTTGCTAGAATCTGCTTTGCCACCAGACAAAGTTTTAGTCGGTGACGGCTTAATTTTCTTTTTAGCCGTAACCTGTTTAGCCTGATCGAACAGCATGGCTTTATGTAAAGCTGTGATAATTCGGTGATCAGCGACTTGGTTAAACTCCTCCGCGCCTACACCTAATTCCTTTTGAGCATAATCCCCGATCTTGTAATACAAGTCGTTGTTCCAATTAGGGATATTCGTCTTCAACACAGTCAGGCTTTCAGCCGCAGCTTCTTTGTGGGCTTGCTCGCTCTGTTGCTGTTGTTGTTCCTGAAACTGTTCCGCCTGCGCCTGTATATAGTTGTAGGTGGACTGAGTTTGCTCAAAAGCAGCTTTAGCCTGCTTGTACTGATCAGGATTCTCTACCGCTACCGCTTCCCAGTTCACACCCTGAAAGCGTGAAAGGTCTGCATTCGCAGCAGATAGAAGTGCATTCATGGTCGCCTGAGTCTGTTCGGTTTGGGCTTCATAAGCCTTCCGCTGCTCTGCTACCGCTTGCGTCTTCTTCGTGTAGTCGCTTTGTCTGAGATAACCAAGTTTCAGTTCTTCGGCTGTCAGGCTTTCGCCGTCAACCTCAAACGTCATCTCTTCAGATTGTTCCTCCTCAGAATCATCGGTTGGGTCTTCTTCGACCTCCTCATCTTCGGCGGCTTCTTCTTCCGGTATCTCTTCAAACTCTGCGTCTACCGTTTCGGCTTCGTCAGCCTCTTGATCGGATTCGTCCTCACCTTCGGGTTGTTCCAGTTCGGATTCCAAAAGCGCGGTTAATCTGTCGATCTCGCTTGAAACAGCGGAGTCCTCGGAGGTCTGTTCCACTGTTTCGTTTTCTACTTCAGCCATTTTACTCACCATCTTGTTGCTTACGCAACTCTAAGTTGTTGATTAATTGAGCAAATTGCTGCACGAACATCTGGCCCGCTTTGAACATAGAATAGAGCCTCTCACGCTCTTGATCTGCTTCAGCGGGCGTTTGCAATATCTGATCCACTATCCCCTGGTTCATCATCTGGAACGCTTCGTTGAACACTTGCGAGTTCATCATTGCTTGCGCTTGATCTGCTTTTGCTTGTACTTCGTTTAGTTCCATCGTTTCTAGGTCGCTCATCCTTAAAGTCCTCTGCGGGTTGCTTTGCTTTGGTTTTCCTCTTTCGAGGCTTCTTTTCTGGAGTGGCAGCAGCAGATTGCTGCTCCCTGTACTCCGAAAAATCTTTGAAGGCTTGCTTCACGTTTTTGTGAGAAGCCTTCTTCTGCTCTATGGCTTTTTTGATAAAACTATCGAATCGTGAAACGTCACTCATTAGCCGATACTCACGTTGCGGTTCTGCGTCTTCTCTAGCAATAGTTCAGCTTCGTCCATCGCCATCTGGTGCTTCATCTTCTCTGCGTCCATGAGCAAGCGGGAATCCTCCGTCTCTTCTTGGTGCTCCTGCTTGTCACGCTCTATGACGCTACGGTTCTGCTCTTTCAAGATGTCTAGCTCTAGCTGGCCTTCCTGAACGCTAACCTGCCGTTGCAGCATTTCTGCTTGGAACTCAATCTGCTCCATTTGCATCTGCTCTTGGCGCTGCGCCTCTTCTTGCTGCTGTTGCTGTTGCTGCTGTTGCATCTGCTGGAACTCTGGCGAGTTCGGATCTGCTAGATACGCGGCCCCATCTTTGATGTTCAAAAGCTCAAAGGCTCTACTGAGCATCGCGTGCCGCTGCTGTTGGCCGTACAGGCCACCTAGCGTTGGGTCTTGAGGGTTAGAAGTGAACTGCGTGTCCAAGCTCAACAGCATTTGAGCTTCCTTAGCCTGCTCATCAGGTGTCAGCGCAACCGCAACAGTCATCTCAGTACGATCACCAAGGAAGGCGGGGTTCACCGGCATGAACTGACCGTCTAGCTGTAGGAGCTTCTCTTCGTTCTCGTACTCCACCGCAAGCCGATACAGGTCGTGCATCAAAGGCTTTAGGAAGTTCTCAGCCAAGTTGCGCGCCATAATCATGATTCGGCGGTTACTGGCGTTCATGAACGTGTTAATCAGATCGCTAGAGTTCTGCTTACTTATCGCCGTTGAGTCCATGCCCTTGCTCATACGACTTGAGCCGGAGCGTGCTTCCTTTTCCTGCTCAAAGTTCTCAATCGCTGTGTACACATTGCCGTTAAGCTGCGGAGTAGGCAGTGGCCGCACCACGTTCTCAGGGTTCGGTGAGTTCACGTCAATCACCGCGCCGACGCGGTTGTCCAACAGGTCTCGCGGATTCTTAACCAACGATAAGTTGGCAACCCAACGACTTGTTGTTGTTAAAAACAAATGATCGACCACGCCCCGCTTCAAAGATGACTGCGTCTTCTGCAAGTCGCATAGAACGTCAGCAAGGCTCATGCCGTAGAAGCGATGAGGTAGCGGAAACGGGCAGAAGCTGCGGAACGGCATCTCGCTGACCATCTCAACGTCCAACATCACTCGACGGCTATGGATAACCTTGTAATACACGCACTCGTTCATCTCTGCGTCGTGCTTCTTAATGTATGACTCGTACAGCGTGACGTACTCTCTGTCCCTGGAGTCGTTTATGCCAGTTGAGTCTTTGCGGAAGCTGTCTATAGAGTCCCGCCCTAGCGAACCGTCCTCTTTCAGCATGTCTTCTTCATCAAGACGATCCACAATAGACTGATCAAACCCTTCGGACAGCAACTCGCCACGGGTTCTAGCCATGCGGTGTGAACAGAAGTCGCTGCTCTCAATGTCTTTAGCTCGTGGGCTGATCAAGAAGTCCTCTGGCTCTACCGTCTCAACGCACACCTTGCTGGTGTTTATGCGCTTGTGAGCTACTCCTGAGATAGACATCTCCGAATACTCAACCCCTGTCTGCGGGTCAACGACAGCGATCATCTCTTCCGCTATCTCAACAGGGGTCATAGACGGGTCAGACATCATTACGTTGAACTCAGCCTCGCTGATGCCTTCAAACTCCATCGTTTCGTAGCGGTAATCGTTCTTCCAGTAACGCTTCACAATGCCGGTCTTAGCGACCAGTGCGTCGTGGATAACTGACGATAAGATCCGTTGCCCGTCGTTCTGACGGTAGAAGTTGTAGTTAACCCACGCGGTAGCCATGCGTGCGCCCATCACATCCTCTGGGGTCTGAGCCTCGAAGCGGCAGATGTTCTTGTCCGCGCTGAATGTCTCTAGCAGCAGAGCCTTGACCCCCTCTACCGCATCAAACACGTCCATAGAAACGTGCTGGCTGCGCCCACGAATCTCGTTACCCATAGGCTCACCGTAGTAATACCTATGGCCTTTGTCTCTTTGATCACCAACTTCGCTGTTCGCGTAGGTGTCTGCGGAGTCAATGTTCTGCTCAAGCGTACTGAGCAGTTCGTTTTCATCAATAGTCGTAATCATGGCTTGTGTAAGCTCCTGTTCGTGTGCCGACGTTCTCACGCTCTGCTCGATTTTGACCAAAACGGGTCACGCTTATTGCTGAATAGCGTGTCGCGTCCATGAGGTCATCAAACTCTTTGTGAATCTTGCCTTTCTTGCGGTGATACCTTCTAAATTCTTCAAACCAAGGTAACAAGTTGTTGAAAACCTTCAATCTCCCCGTGCGAAACCGCTCTAACATCTCCATCAAAGCAGGCTCGACGTAGTTTGTGCCGTCAGGGTTGGTAAATTTGCCGATCATCAGCACCCCAGCCTCTAAATACATCTCAGCCAAGGTCTTTCCGCTGCCTTTCTCAGTCGAATCCCCGTCATGCGGGTAAATAACCGGAATGTCTTTGCCCCTGGACTTGATTACCGCCGCGTGTATCGCCGGAACCTCGTCAGCCTTCTTATAAACGTCGTAAACGTAGATCGTGTCGGTGTCCGCGTTGTACGCAGTCCACACAACGGTGGTGGGGTGAGTGATACCAAAGTCAATCGCAGCCAGTTTCTTGTAGTGCGGCGGTATCTCAAACGGCTCGCACTTCACAGCCTCTTCCGCTATTGGGAACACCATGCCTTCGCCCAGTACAGGTATGCCCTTGCTCCGCATGTCCCGCTGGTACTCAGGTATAGCAGCCAGTAACTGCTCTTTCGTATCCTTATCTAAGTGTTTTGCGTCTTCCCAAGTCGCATTGGCGAGGTGCTGACCCTTGGCTCGGTTGTCCATGAACTGGGACACCAACTCAGTCACACCATTCTCCGGCGTGAACGTCATCACCACATACCCGCCCTTGCCGTCGTTGCCAGTGGCTGTACGGGTTAGGCACTGCGGGTAGATCGTTGCATCAACAGGCTCTTCGTCAATCCAGATAAAGTCTTGGCTCGACCCCATCAAGACATGCTGACCCTGGGTGTACGACTTGAAGCTGACCGTGCTGGTGTTACCTCTAGCGTGCCGCACAGCCACATCCCTTGGGAGCCTTGGCGTGCCCATAGCAGGAGTCACTTGGTACACCAGCTTTTGCGGAATCAATCCAGAGCCGTCAAACTTACCGTCGCCAAGGTAGGCACCGAATAGCTCCTTAACCAACACGTCGCGTAGCTGCTCACCGGATACCCCCAGGCACCACAGGCTCACAGGCCGATTGAACTGAACGCCTTCCCACCATTCTGGATATTCGCCTGTGAGGTGGAACGCAACCTCCA
>Ga0181401_1001086_pt1 | contig 10922 bp, 5 predicted proteins | sample 24SPOviralmetaG_FD_130130 | JGI IMG/M metagenome (GOLD analysis project Ga0181401, IMG submission 130130) | Marine viral communities from the oligotrophic San Pedro Time Series (SPOT) site, San Pedro Channel, CA, USA - 24 SPOT_SRF_2011-07-20 | ecosystem: Environmental > Aquatic > Marine > Strait...
AGCACCATTATAGTTTGTAACACCTGTGTTAGAACCTGTTAAAACACCAGTCAATGATGAACCATCTATTGCCGGAAGTGCACCTGTTAATGCTCCTGCATTAATAGTTCCTGAAACTCCGTCTATTAAAACAGTTGAATCATCAGCAGCAATGGTGCCGTTAAATTCACCTTCAAATTTTCCTGTAAATGTTTGTGTTAGACTATCAAAAACTTTTGTACTGTCATCTGCAAATATGTCACCTTGCACATCTTTGATCTGTAAACTGCCACCACTTACAACAATATTTCCTGCATTATCACTTTCTAATCTTACACCACCAATGTATAAAAAATCTTTGACATACAAATCTGTCCATTGTTTGCTTGCACTGCCTAATGCATACACACCGTCAGTTGACGGTATCATATTAGAACCAATACTATCTAAATCTAGACCACTAGTTGCATATAGTTCGTCAAAGTTGTCGTTGATTTTATCAAATGCTGTGCGTAAAGGATCACCGTCACCTTTGTTTACGCTTGATCCAATATTTACAATTTGCTTTGCCATTATACTCTCCCTACCACAACTTCAACTGTGCCTTTGCCTTCGTCGGTTTTCTCTCCTACTGCTTTACCAATTACTTGCCCAACACCTGGAGAGTTATTAACTATAGCATATCCTGGTATGGCGCTTGTAACCAACATATCTCCTTTAGCTACTTGTCCTAGTACCTTACATGGTACACGACCTTGTAGTGCTATTGCTGTAACATGTTCGCCTTCTAGATTTGAATTCATTAAGTGTGCAGGATTCGTTGATACTACTCCAGCTACTCTAGTGTTACCTTTTTCATTTGTAATTGTAATCTCTTGTGCACCACCAAATACTAACACAGTACCTTCTTCATAGTCAACGTCTGCTAAATAATTCTCTGCCAAGTCAGCATATTGTGCTGAAGTTGCAGTTCCATCAAACACACTTGCATAAACTGTGTTCCATTTTCTAGATGAGTTACCTAAGTTTCGATTGTTTGCAGTTGCGTCTGGTTCTATATGTGAATCAATTCTTGCAGTAAATGTTACTGTGTCAGATGTGGCATCACCTAAATTTGTGCTTCCTGCTACATCCAGTCTGTCGTTTACATTTACATAACCTGTTCCCTTGCCTGCAAGTGTAAGATTAGTATTTGTGCCACTATAGGCTGTAATTGAATCAACATCCAAACTGTCGGTAATATTAACATTACCTGTTCCATTACCACTTAAATCAAGATCGCCATTTGTAGTTAAACTAGTTATGTCATCAATTTGCATACCTGAGTCATTAACTGTAGCTTCAACAGTGCCGTTGGTAACAAATACTATTGTGTTTGCTGCACTTTCAGTAAATCCGCCGCCTGCACCTAATCCTATACCTGTGCTTGTAGCATCTCGTTCAGTTAGAGCTTCAATAAAGTTACTGTACAACCAATCAGTTGATACAAAGCCTTCTCCTGTATAACTGCTTGCTGTATGGAAGTCACTCTCTGTAGTTTGTCCTGTACTACCTACGTCAATTATTCCAGGAAATTCTGTTACAAGAGATGCACTTGTTGTTCCTGTTGCATTTAGTATTACAGCCTGTCCCGGTGTTTTAAGTGTTAGTGTTGTACCAGTGCCAGTTGTTGTTGCAACTTCGTATGTGTCAGCACCACCTAGTATTAATCCTTGCGCTCTAATGTTGCCGTCGGATTGTGTTTTAACAATTTTGCTATTTTCACCAGTTGTAGTAACTTCAGTGGTACTATATGTATTTGCAGCTGTTCTAACAAGAACTTCGTCTCCACTGTTTGCAAACGCACCTAGTTCGCTGTCTCTAACTGCGCCACCTTCTGATAAAATTGTATCAAATGATATTGCACTTACTGCTCCTGCTCCTGCAGCACTTCTACCTAATACAGAGTCAGTAGCAATATGTTGCAATTTACCTGGGTCAATACCTGTTGCACCACTTGAACTAGTTTGTAGTTCTACAAATCCATTTGTATGTGTAAACTCTGTGTTCTTAAATGTTGCTACACCTAGATCACTCTGTGCAATACCTGTTGCGTTAGCTCTAGTACCAGCAGTATTCATAGCAAGTTTACTTTGTGCTATAGCAGCACTAGAATTTACATCAGCGTTTATAATAGCATCTGCTTCAATTTGGAAATCATATTCTGTACCCGAAGCAGTTCTTGTAACAGTAAGATTTATGTCACTTGCTGTTGCTTCGGTTGCATGTGATATTTCAGGGAACGGTCCGCCTACATCTGCTTGTAGTGTAGTGGTTAGTCCTACTGCTTGAGCTACTCCATTATATATTGTTTCTGCATCAGGATCAAATGTTCCTGTTCCTACAGTGTATACAATTTTCCTAATACTTCCAAATTGTTCATCATTGAGAGTTTCAATTTCAATAATAGTACCTGTTGCAGTTGGAGTAGTTGGATCATTTTGTATAGTATTGCCTGCGGTAAATGTTCCACCTGTTTCAGGTTCTGTATACAAGATTTGTTTGCCGCTGAATACTAAAAGTTCATTTTGACCAACTGTGCCTACAGTCGTATCACGTAGTTGTTTTACTGTTGCAAATGCGTTAGCATTATCGTCAACATAATTTTTATTTGTAGCATCGCTTCCGCTAGATGGCAAAGCAAGGTTTTGTATCTTATTAGAATTAAGATTTAAATTGCCTTCCATTGGACTTAGTCCGTTTAAAGGTAGGAAGCCAGTACCAATTCTATTTGCAGAAGATCCAATTTGTGCACCTGACTTAACATTAAAGCCTAGTACTCTGTTTATGTATCCACCAACTGCTTTTTCTGTAGGTGATGCCTGTCCTGAATCATCTGCAAAACTATCGTCTGCTGAGAATTCATTAATTGTAACACCTTTCTTAAATCCAAGTGCGTTAGCATTAGAAAGACCAATTTCACCAGCAAATGTAATATCACCTGTTGCTTGGTCTACGCTAAAGAACTTACCAACACGGAAGAATCCATTTTGATCCGTACTCACAAAGAACACACGACCTTTACGTCTTTCCCATACCTGAGCAGTACTAGCTGTTTCTGAGTCGGTATAGAAATCAGCTAAAGTGTTAACTGGATCACCTAAAATAACATTCGGATAGTTTGAATCATTAAATGATCCTGTTCCTATTTGTGTAAAATCATGGCCTGTAGCTCTCATAAGTGAAATACTTACTGTGATTTCGCTTGTAGCACCAGCTGCTAATCCTGCAGTCAATGTTCTTTCAGCGGCTGGTACTGCGCTGTTTAAACCAGCGCCACCATATCCACTGTTGATATTTGTACCGGCAATGTCACCGAAAGTAACATATGCCCAACTAGTCAGATTGACTGTAGTAGGCACACTGTTTGCCCCTAGTGCTCCACTTGTTGAACCTGTCAGCGTATCTGAGGTATTAAAAGTTCCAGTTATACTTTCTACTTCAATTATATTGCTGTTCACTGTAGCATGTATAATACCTGTAGCACCTGTATTAGCCTGTGTAATTGTTTCGCCTGCTGTTACTGAAATAGATCCTGTAACAGTAAACTCTGCAACATTTTTATAGTCGGTAATATCATGTGTTTTACCGTCCCAAACAAAACGCATTCCACTTGTGTACCCAGCATCTCCCGGATATCGACCTGCTTGTGTTGAACTATCTCGCGTAACTCTTTCAGTATCGTCGTATATATTTAATGCACTAGATGTCAATTGAGTAATAGCAAGTTTTGTATCTCCTTGTGCAGAACCATAACCACCACCTAATTGATCTGTTTTTACATCTAATTGTACAAAATCAAACCCAGCTTCAAATGTGGTTAATATTTCATCTGACGCAAGGTCTTGGCTGAAACTATCCTTGTTACTAAATGCAATACTTCTATATGTAGTATTATCACTTTCATCAAAGTTTATAGCTGTGCTTGGTCTAGTTACAAGATCATCTTGGGCACTTACATCAGCAAAGATATGGTTAAAACTATCTCTATATTCTATAATAGTACCGTCATTTACAGTAAGTTGTAAAGTTCCAAAGAAATCATCAGCTGAAACATCATCAGCTTTAAGATCTAATTTGTAAACATTATTGCTTAACACACCTGCGGCTGATCCAAAAATTGTTCCAACATCAAATGTTAAGTCGTTAGCTGGACTCGCTCCGCCTATAATATCGCCATTTATTGTAATTGTATCTCCAACGGAGTAACCAGAACCAATTGCACTTACTGTAATTGTTGCAGCATTAGGGGATCCAGCATGATCTAAAACAATGTTAAATGTTGCTCCTGTACCTGAACCTGTAGCAGAACTTGGTGAAATAGCTGTATAAGTTGCTTGCTGAGCAGCATCAGTAGTGATATTTACAGAAACTAGATCTACAGTACTAAAGCCTGTTACAACAACATCTCCAGCTTCGCCAGACACTCCGTCGCCGTCTACGTCACTTAGATTTGTAACTGTAGAAACAACATAATTTAACGTACCTGTCGCACCGCCATGGTCGATAGTAATTAAACTATTTGCACTAGGTGGTGTTTTTAAATCTGTTACTGTAATACTTGGATCATCAAATGCGTTTGTATATACTGCATTTGTAAATGCTTTGGCAGGTTGTACCATATCATTTTTAAGTGTAACCTGATCCGGAATTTCGTTAGGATCAGCACCCTCAGCAATTAAACCAAAGTTACCGTAACCGTTAGAGCAGTTAAGTCCTCTAATTTCCGAACCGTTGTTAGCATACATAGCTGTTTGGCAGTAGTATGTAAATGTCGAAACCTGCTCTGAGAATGCAGCATTGTTAGCAATCAAACCGTAACCTAAGTCGTTAATTTGTGTGAAATCGTTTGCTAACATACTTCTGTTACCAGCAGTTTGTAAGAAAATATCTCTTTCTACAGATGAGTCATCAAATTCTTCAACATCATATCCTCTACCTTTGTTGCTGTTAGCATCTAGATAAATTGTTGCTGTACCCTGTCCTTGGTCATAATCAGAAATAGCATTAACCTGGTAACGCTTTCCTTCTACGTAGAATGGACAAGGAAGCTGAGGCGGCCTTAATCTAAGACCTTCTCCAACATCACTTTGGACTGTAAGCGTGAATCTGTCTTCTGTCCGAGGTTGGCTTGTTACCCTTGTAGGTAAGTTACCTACATAAGCATCGACATACATACCACCAGCAAAAGTTTTCTTGTTTATACTTTTAGAGAAACTTGAAGCTGTTTGAATATATGGAGATTTAGTTAGTACCTGTCCTTGCGGATCAAGCACACACATAAATCCGCCATGTCCTTGAACAGTAACATTACGAATGATAGTCGCATCACTCATTAAAAATACATCCAATGCATCGTTACGTTTAGGTGGATTGTATGTTGGATCAAATACAAATGTAATTTTATCAATCAATTGCCCGACAACAGCCGCTGTTCCTGTTTCTCCAGATCCAAGTGAAATATCAATCGGCTCAGCAGCAATGACTGCGGCCGCTCCTGCTGTATACTCGCCAAATGTAATTGCATTTGTTAAGGCACTTACAAAAGTATGTGCTGATGTTTCAGACGAAGTACCAACATTTACTGTAATCGTGTTAACTGTTTTCGCTGTAATTTCTAATTTAGTCTGGAACGCTGGATCTGTTGATCTAGGAAATGCAACTGGATTAACGTTTCCATCTGATGCACAGGTAAATGTAAATCCGTTAAGTTCAATTTCAATATACTGACCTACTTCAAGGCTATGTGTGCCAATCGTTGCAACTAATATACCCGTAACAGGGTCATATGTTGCATTAGTCGGAGTAAACTGTGCATCAACTACAGTATAATTAGGAGCTACACCAGTTAACAATGCATTTGTAAGTTGGCTAATGTTATCTATAGCTGCTTCTGTTGCAATTTCTTGTGTACTGTCACCTAGTTGTGTTAAGTAGTCGCCGTTTGTAAGTAACGAATGATATGATCCTTGCACTTCGAGTGTCCTTACTTCGCCACCGTCAACTAAGTCTTTAATTAGTGCATCGACAATTAATGCTGTGTCTCGTCTACATTTAGCTTCTGAATAAGTTAAGTCAGGAAATCTATCACTGATATATCTAATAGTTTCTTCAATAATATAATCTTTGTTTTCTTTAATAATATTACTAGCAGTTGTATAACTACCTAAGTTTGTAACTGTCGGTCCTAGGTTTAATTCTTTACCAGCTTCTGATAGATAATGATAACCAAATTTACCTTGAGATACTCCGTCTTGGTTAAAGAATTCTGTTCCGCCATTATTAATAGTCAATCCATCAAACTCATTATCTCTATAGAAATATAAGTTTGCCCATTTACTTTGCGATACTCTAGGTACCCTTGAATCTGTTTCTGTTTTTGGTTTGATAATTACACGTCTAAACTCGTCACCTTTAAGTGACACGTTATTTGACAACCTAATAGGGTAGTCTTCTTCATATATACCTGTTTCAACCATAATAGTCACTTGCTTTTTAGCAACAAAGTTTCCGTATTCTAATGGCTCTTCTGGTTCAAAATCTTTTGCACTTAACAAATGTACTTGGAACACCGTTGGTCCAGGCTCATTTGATCCTGTCTGTGGATCTGTAGCAGATTCTGCTCCTACGTCATTTGTAAAGCTGACAATTTGACCAATTGCCTCGGAACGTTTACCTCTTATAACTTTACCTGGTAGTGCATCAGTATTATTTGGATTGGTTTGATCTGCGTATGAAGCTGCACCGTTTGTAACTACAATTTTATAAGTGCTTCCGTAAACAATGTCTCCACCTGAGTCTAATCCGTTTTGTATTATCGTATTGACTAGATCAAATTTATCTTGGATCGCTGCAATAGCATTGACATCTGCATCAAAGTCGTTTGCAATAGCTGTAGGTACGCTATCAGAACTTAATGAACCGCTTACTGATCCAGTGAATTCATTACCTGTATTGAAAGTTCCTGTTGTCTGTTCTAATTTAATTGTTGTTCCATTAGTTACTGACTCTTGAACAATACCTGTTGCTCCACTACCTGCTTGTGTAAGTGTTTCACCTGCTACTACTGAGACGTTACCTGCTGTAGTAATTGTAAAAACTGTGCCTAGATCTAAGAACTGGTCTTCTTCTGTTTGGAATACCTGTCCAACTATACCTGATGTAAATCCTGTAAATGCAGATGTATCAAATGGTGTAGTAAGAGCTTTATCATTATAAAGTTCAAATGTTTGTGTTCCTGTTACTCTGACGTATTTTTTAGTATTGTTGGTAATTTCTACCATACCTTGTATGTCTCTAAAAACAACAATATCTTTGTCAACTAATCCGTGTGCCGTGGTAGTTGTTACTACAGGAATTTCTGCTACTGTTATAGATGTAATATTTTTTTGATTAAATAAGTCGTTTGTTAAGATAGAGGTTGCAATATCTCTTGCCGCTACTATACCTGCAACAGTTTGTGTTAACTGTGTGGTAATTGCTATCCTTGCACTCACACCAGAATAGTAAGATTCAGCCGCTTGCCTTGTAAGGTAGTTTGCTGTAAGTCCTCTGTTGATGTCTAGTGCAATAGCATTTATTATCAGTTTGGTATCTCTAGCACACGTACTAGAATTATAAGCAAAGTCAGGAAAAGTTTTGTTAATATATCCAACTACTTCTGCCGCAATATAATCTGTGTTTTTATCTAAAAGATTTCTTGCTTGTTCATAGATAGGTACATCTACATCAGCATTTATAACAACACTATCTTTTGTAAAGCCAGTATGTGTCAATGTTTGCATATAGTTGCCAGGTTCTTTGGTAGCACTTCTAACTAGTTCTTCTGCACGTTTTGCAGCCGCATTGATTGTTCTGAATGCATAAGTTAATGATGTTCCTTCTTTACCTGCCGGCACACCATTCATATTGTCATCACCTTTAGTACTAACAAATAATGCTTCTGGTGAACTATAAGCTGTGTTATCTACATAGTATTTTGTAGCGGCTTGTAAATCTTCTTCTCCATTAGGGGTGCCTTCTCCTGCTAGTTCGCCTGGATGATCTGAAAGGAATAAATCTCCAGTCATTGTGTCGCCTTGTCTACGTAGTGTAGATATTCGTGGCATACCTGTATCTGCTAAGAAATTACCTGCAAGTGTAGTATCTAACGCCTCATCAACTATAGTGTGTTTGTCATCTGCAGCAATAGTACCCGAAGGATTAATTTTAAATGTATCTGCATCTGACTGCACATCTGTTACTGCATATTGCTTATTAGCTTCAGTATATAAATTTAATCTTGTAGCAGAAACAACTCTCAAATAATATGTAGTGCCTGATACTAAGTTATTAGGATCAGTGTCTTCTGCATTAAAAGTGATAGCAGTTCCGTTTGCTCCACTTTCTAAACCATGACCGCCAGCTACTAATCCTTGAGCTACATTGTAATGTGTTAAAATTTCTATACTATCATCTACATATTGGTTAATTTGCCAAGTGTAATGTAATTGACCTGCTGGCTCATCTGCAACTCTTAACGGCAATCCAGATGTGATGTATCTTTGATCTGCATATCCTTTTGTAATCACTAGATCGTCAACTGTAAGACCAGATAGATTATCGTGTGTAGTGTTAAGACGTTCTGCTTCAATTGTGCTTATGCCTACATTTGCAATACCAAACCCACCTGCATCTAATGGACCACCTAGTGTCGGGCTTAGATCATCACTCATTTTTGTAAACGAACTAGATATAATTAGTTTGCCTGCGGTATCGTAACTAAATGTAATTGTATCTGCTGCTCCACCACCTAATGCTGCATTAGATGCTAGTGTAACTAATTGTATTAGTGTTCCTGCATCATTTACTAAAGGTATTGTATTAGGTGTTAGTTCGTCCGGAGTATCACTTAGTGTTGTAAATGTAATCTGTCCACCAACGCCGAACACTGCGTACAATTCTTGAAAGTTTTCATTGGTTTTACGAAATGATTCTCTAATACTATCGCCCGTACCGTCATTACCCTCTACACCAATATTAATATCTTGTTTTGCCATTTATTGCTCCATCTCAAGCGGTATTGCTAATTTGTCCATATCGAAGTTAACACTTACACCACACCCGCAACTACTCTGTGCATTTGGATTTGATATATCAAACATTGACCCCATGATATCTTTTTTGTAATCTACTACAGTTCCAACCATAAACATTATGCTGTGAGGACCTATAATAAAATTATTACCTTTAGGAGTTGATAATATTTCACTACCGTCTTCAATATCTCGGGCGTCATTTAACGTACCCCAATCATATTCAAAGCCGGCGCATCCGCCACCCTTCATGTTCAGTGTGACTGCAATTACGCTATTTTCTTTACATATAGTATCGATTTGTGTTTGAGCAGCCTCTGTAAGTGTGCAAATGTTCATGGAAACTCCTTATTATACTTATTTATCGTTGCTTTTTATAATCTTAATGTAAATATAGTTATGTATATAAAAGAATTTTTTGTACCAAAGCGGCATACTAGACGTAGTAAATTTGGTGTAATCCACCAGTATACTCGCAAATGTTGTATGTTAGTATTAAGATGTGATAACTGTGGCAATGAATTTCATAGGCCAAGAGGACGTATGGATCCTAATAGGATAAACAACAATCATTTCCATGTGTGTAAAAATTGTAATAGTAAGAAATTTGCACAAAAGATGGGGGTCACGAGAAAGCATATATGGGATATGCCAGCAAGTAGTGATTTAGATATTAGTAGACTTTAGTCTTTTTTCCAGATAGTCCAAGCACCATATGCTATTGCAAGTCCTGCTGCTATCTTTGCTAATGGAGCTAAGAAAAGTACCATTAATCCTAATAGTATTAATGCCGCACCATCCCAAGATGTGCGTTCTTTTAATCTTGAATCAATCCATTTTTTAATCATCTTTATCTCCTTTTAAAACTGCCACTTGCCTTCTTTTATGTTAGCTTTAGTTTTCATAGACTTTTTTTGGTATGGAATTTTTTGTTCTTTCTTAACAGGAACATATGTCATTCTTTGACCTAAATCGTGTCTTATACCTGTAATTTTATCAAGCTGTAAGTTTGGTTTGATGCCCGTTGTTTTCATTGTTTTCTCCTACCCTGTATTTATACAAATCTATACTAGCAAGATTTTTACACTTGCTTTCGCACATAATATCTGCATATTGTAAGAATGACAATGCATAGTCGTTAACAGAATTGTTAGGGTAGTAATCACTATGGGCTCTTAGTTTTGCTTTTTTGTAGCCTGTTTCTAATAGTACAGGCATGTCAGGCATAGAATCATGTGCAAAACCTTCAGGTAGTGCTTCATCTCTGCTGTATGAATAATGTATCGCAGGACGCACACCACGCCATGAATCTATTACGCGAGCAAATCTATCGTCGGTGGGTAGAATATATTCAGCTTCGCGGCACCAGTGGTGGTGTATGTCAAGAACGAGGGCACATACATCGACGAGTTCAAGGCTGTGTTCGAGACCCCATTTGTTTTCGTCGTTTTCGATAGTGATGCAGTTTCTCGCTTCTTGAGATAATCTTGTGTTAACTGCGTGTTTGATACCGGCTGGACCTTGCCTGCCTGATATATGGACGTTGCATTTAAAGTCTTGGAAGGTACGCCCGTATCCCATCCAGCGTATGACGTCGGTGTGATATTCAAATTCTTCTACGCTCCTATCTACTATGTCAGGATTATCTGACGCAAGTACAGTAAACTGACCAGGATGCATAGACAACCTGACATCAAGTTCACGAGCTTTTGCGCCGACGTTAGCGAAGTTGGTCTCGCAATATTTTCGTACATCAGGCTTGCGCCAGAAGTAAGACCAATCAGACTGAGTATAAACAGGCAGGACGTCACTTCCCAACCTAACCATTCG
>Ga0181401_1001087_pt1 | contig 10921 bp, 10 predicted proteins | sample 24SPOviralmetaG_FD_130130 | JGI IMG/M metagenome (GOLD analysis project Ga0181401, IMG submission 130130) | Marine viral communities from the oligotrophic San Pedro Time Series (SPOT) site, San Pedro Channel, CA, USA - 24 SPOT_SRF_2011-07-20 | ecosystem: Environmental > Aquatic > Marine > Strait...
AAAGATGCTAAAATGAAGAAGAAGGATAAAATGAAGGTGCCGAAGATATTGAAAGTTAAAGACCTTGAAGAAGATACAAGGTTCGGTGATATACATGAAAATCTCCCTGCTATGCCCTGTCTTGCTTTATTAATAGGGTCGGTTCGTTCTGGGAAGTCGAATCTACTTGCAAACTTCTTTTGCAATGAAGACTTTTATAAAGGAATGTTTGATACAGTCAAAATCATATCGACTACTTTAAACACAGATACTAAGGGAATGATGTTATCACAATATTTTGATTGTGAAGACCATTATGAAGACTGGATGATTGATGCTATTAAATCTGAACAATCTGCTTATCCACGAGATGATAGACCCAGTTATGCTCTTGTATTAGATGATGTATTAACACAAGATTTTAGTAAGAGTAACAATGTATCTTATTTTGCTACTAGATTTAGGCATTACATAGATTTTTATTGTATTGCTACTCAGTCATTTCGAGCTGTGAGTGGATTGATCAGAAATAATGCGAATTCTGTATTTATATGTAGGCAACAGAATATGAAGGAACTTATTAAGATTGCAGAAGAGTATGGTGATAGTGTAGGAGGACAAGATAATTTCTTGAAACTATATAAACAAGTTCATAGAGAACCTTATCAGATATTATATCTTGATTTGCAGAAGAACCCTGCTCGTGTATTGCATAACTTTGAGAAGGTTATATGGGAGGGCGATGAGCGATTGAATATGGACGAATAATATATTTAATTCTTATTATGAAAGAATATATTAATGAATATATAAACACATGGATATTCATAGCGTAGATGTATCAAGGAGAATATCTCGCCATCGCAGAAGAATGGAGATTGAAGCATACAATCAATCCTTAGATCAGTATTACAGAGATCAGGCTGCAGAACTCATTAGAATACAAAATGAAAAGGAAGGACAACTCGGTGAAAAAGAAAGTGAAGACCTTGAAGCAGGAATAGGAGCAACTCAGCGTGCTGCATTCTCATCTAAGGGGGTCGCTTATGATGTTGCAACAGGATTATATAAGTCTGATAAGATATTAGAAGCTGCAACCTTCGGTGGATTATTAGGCAGTAAAGATGAGATTAAAGCAAGACGCAGGAGATATACTACAAAAAAGACTACTGGTGCTCCGCTTACAAAAGCACAGAGTATCTATTCAACTGTCCCTGAACCACCAACAACCCCTATCCCTGAAACAATACAACAAAGAAGATTGCCGAATGCTACTCAGAGAGCATTAGCAACTGAATTAGCAGAACCAGGAATTGTCAGTCGTAATGTATCTAAATTAGGTGGTGAAGGAGCAAGGGTCGGTAAAGCAAGTAAATCTATCACAGGTAAAGTATTAAATACATCTGGCGATATTTTAAAAGCAGGTAAGATAGGCACTACATCATTAATAAGACATTCAGGAGCAGTTATGAATATCGGTTTTGGAGCAGAAGCATTATTAGAAGATATCGCTGCAGGTGAAGTTGTCGGTGAAAACACTGGCGAACAAGTTTCAAATGTATTACAAGTCGGTAGTGGTATTGCTGAATTAGGTTCATTAGGAGCAGGAGCATTAATAGGTGCTGGGGTTCTAGGAGCTGCAGCTGCCCCTGTTGTCATAGGATTAGGAGTATTAGGTGCTGGATTAGGAGTAGCGAGTGCCATATCTGAAGCAGTAGGAGTTATCGATGAATCACAAGAAGAACAAGAGAAAATTAAAGGTGAAGAACAATCAGAACTATCTTCTGTTCAGCAGGATATAGCACAGATGAAAAAAGATAAACCATTCAAGGATATAGGTTCAGCAGGAGTAATTGAAGGTTCTATTGCTCCTAAATTATTAGGTTAAAATTTGATTTCAAAATAAAATATCTTTACTATGATATAATACATTATGGCGAGTTTTCACACAAAGACATTCACAAAGCACGATAATTATATGACCCCTAAATATGCGTGGGAAAACATACAAGAATATATCCCTAAAGATAAAGTTATATGGGAATCCTTTGCTGGTAATGGGAACTCATCTAAATATTTACAAGAACTCGGTTTTGATGTTATATGTAAAGAAGAAGATTTCTTCACAAGTAATTATGGTGATATTATTATCAGTAATCCACCATTCAGTCTAAAAAAAGAAGTCTTTACAAGGTTAAAAGAGTTAGACAAACCATTTATGATGATATGTCCGTGTAGTATGATTACAACACAATATATCCGTAAGTTATATAGTGATACTGATAATCCCTTACAAATCATTATCCCACGAAAAAGAATTCACTTTATCAAAACTGATGATGAAGGTAATATATTGCCCACAGAGAATAAATGTAATTTTGATTGCTTCTACTATTGTTATAAAATGAACCTCCCGAGAGATATAATATGGTTAAATTAATTAATTGTCTCAAATAATTATATTGAAGAATGTATAATATGCCGAAGAAGTCGCCCATTCAAAAAAATGCCGATACACTACAAGAAATACTATCTATTGTAAGATATCTTAAACAAGAAGTAAGAGAGGTGAAAAAAGAGGTTAATATTATCAAATCACAAGTAGGTATTGTAGAGGTCGAAAAACCCACCGAATCATCTTGGTTCTGGTCTTAGCGTAGCATACTTCGTTTAAAAACAATTTGAATACAGACCTGCTGTATCTTGCCATGTCATCTTTTTTAATGTATTGATAGTCTCCTTATTATAAGCGTCTATCTGTTGTTGTTTCTTTTTCTCTGCTTTGCGTTGCTTACGCATCGCCTCTACTTTTAATATAGCATCAAGGTGACTTTTGTCTAAGTCTTCTTTTGTTAATCCCGCATATTGTTGTGATTGTTTCTTTACTGCTGGTTTCACAACTTTCTTTTCATATACAAAATTAGGATTACTTTCTTCTGTTTCAGTATCCACAGGTTCTTCTACTTCTTGTTTCAGTTTATGATATTCTTTTTCTTTTTTCTTTTTGAGTAGTTCTTTTGTTTCTTTCTCCATCTGCTTTGCCTTCTTGCGTTGTTCAGCAAGATACTTTCTCTTAGCATTTGCCTTCTCCCTAGCAAGAGCTAGTTTTTGTTTATGTTCTTCACTCATAGGTTTTCTAGGTCTGCCTGACTTAGTTAATTTCTTTTTAGGTTTTTGTTCAGCAAATATATCTTCAAGTTTAGGTTCAGGTTTAGGCACAAACATAGGCAACTCATCATCTATATCTTTTTCAAGTGGCATATCATCTAAGATATCACCTTGTTCAGTGATAGTTTCAGTGACAGTTTCAGGTTCAGGTTCAGGTTGTTTCTCTTCAATAATATCATATTTCAGTGTATCAGGTAGTTTATCCATTATAGTATAGATAATATTAAAAATTCATTTACTAAAAAAATGATAAAATTACTAAAAAATGATAAAAACTTACATAGTTGTATCTCCCTTTTTTCTTACATGGAGACATAGGATAGTGGTTCCTGTAAGTGAGTCCGCATAAGTTTCATCACTATAACACAGTGATAAATCAAAACTATTCACATTTAATTCTTCTGTATTGTTGAGATCTAAATAAACCATATTACGAGGTTCAAGATACAGAGGTCCTGATATATTCGTTCCATCAAAACGAGGAAGGTGAGCAATAATCTTAGATACATTGCCCTGAAAGGCATTCATACTTTCTTGTGTAAAGTTATGAATTCTTACAAAGATAGATCTACTACTGATTAATCGTGGTTCTGTAGTAGAACTGACAATATAATTCAAATCATCTGCTCCTGCCCCGAATGAGAAGAAATCAACCACAGGTGTATTTTCAAAACCGAGTAATCTTTTGAATTGTGCTCCCTGACTTGGTTCATATCTACTGCTTTGTTCTAATATAAGAACAGGTTTGCTATACTTCCATACAGTTTTAGATGGGTCTGCTCCTAACTCTACTAAGTCATCATATTCTACTGGATTGGGTGCGTTGGCAGTAAATATTGCAGAACCCCTTTCTATGAATGCTCTACCCATAATGTCTAATATAGCACCAGTATTCCCTGTTGCGACCATCTCTGCTTCCCACGAAAACCATCCCCCTTCTAATGGAGGTGATAACCAGCCTCCTGCATCATTTCCATTAATCTGATTTAATCCTACATGTTCATCAGTGGGATTATAGGTTGCCCACGCATTCTGTCCAGCATAACCACTTGATATAAACTGATCATAAAGAGAAGTGTAGCGAGTAATACCTAATGATTTACTGGCATCAGCAGGGTCAGTGTTTCTGTTTTCAATCATCAAGTGAGGATATAATGCCCAGCAATCTTGTGATATAGGTTTTAAGTTTTCCTCGGCATCTGCTCCAGCATCATAATCCATTAGACAATAGTAAGTGCCGTTTGAACCATCCCCAGCTGCACCTGCCGACAATATATATATTCCCATTGCTTCACCATCTACACGAAACTCTACTGAATGAATAGGGGTCGCATCTGCCATAACATCATTCCATAGATTAACTTTCGCTGCGAAATCACTTTGAGGATTAGTTGTATAATCAATAGTGTTCCATTTAGGATCATTAGGACCTGAGTTTGGATGAGTCGGTTGTGATGTATCACAAACACACTGAACTACATTAATTTCACCTGCAGCATATAAACCACCCCTCCTCCTTATTCTACTCACTACTATACCGAAATCTAAAAATCCCTTTAAAACTAATATGCTCTCATCACCATTACGAGGATCATAATAAGGAGGATTAATAATATTCTGAGCACCTACTCTTTGATTTGTGACAGAACTTCTACCTAATCCTACTGCTATGGTGCCTTGTCTATTAGCTGCACCTCTGCTGACATAAGCATCAGTTAAATTTACACGGAATATACCTCTCTTATGTGCGATAGGTGGAACATTGAAAGTGACATGTTGAGCAAGTTGCTGATTTGCTGCTACATTGAATATTCCTTCGTCTGATCCTGGAATAAGACCATAAGTCCAGTTTGCAGCTGCTGTTCCTCGCCTCACAGTATCACGAGTTCCATCTACAGCAGTAAAAGTCTCAGGCAAAGCATTATTAAGAGTATTACCTACATTAGCAGATAACTCACCTTTGAATTTGACTTCATATCCTTCAAATTTATTATTCACAAGTTTCTGAGTAACAGTAACTCTGCCGTAGTATTGAGGATTATATACATAACGATTTAATGCTTTTTGTATCTCTTCACCTAATTCTACAGAATTGACTTTAATTTGATCCTGATTGTAATTATACATCTTTACTTTGATAGGATATGCTGTTGATTCTTGTATGCTGTCTAAACGATTAAACTGTGTATCAGCACCTTTTATTCCTTGACCGAGATACAAATAAAAAAACTTATCACCTGCTCCTAATACAATACTCCCATCAAGATTAATCTTAGCTGATTGTAGAGCAATTTGACCATTCTTAGGGATTTTCACAGTTGATGATAGAGCATTGCGAAAATTATATGGTTTAAAGATACTATTATCAGTCCCCACGATATCTTCTTCAGTTGCTTGATTGCTACAAACTATGAATGACATTTATACTACTATATTATAAAAAGAATTAAAATATTAAATAATAATATAAAATGCCTCATCAGTTACATATTCCTAAGAAACCTATGAAACACGAAAAGGTTAAGATTGTTAAAGCAAAACCGATGGATCCTACTGCCCCACGATACTCTGCCTTTCAAGAAGTTATTATCCCTGAAAAGACATCTTATAAATTCAAACAAAGCGATGTATTTGAAGTCAAAGGCATTACTACTCTACGAAAGCGTAAATCTAAATCTAAGCGTAAATAAAATGATATCTTTTAATTGATGCAAAATGACACATTATTTAATGCAGTTTAAGAATATGCACAAAACCCCTGTGGGATATCACAACCCTATGCAAAGTTTGGGTAAAAAAGTGCAGACACATTAATTATTGCGTCATTTGAAACACTTTTAAGATGACACATTATTTCTATTTAAAGGTAATTTAGACACAATATAGTATGGAGAAGTCCGCAAAAACTTACACGCTTGAAGAGAAAAAAGACATATTTGAATATGTTAATAATGTTCATTTACATTTAAGGGGAGACGAGAAGAGACGACTAAAAAGGGCAATGACCCATGTATGGAAACAAAACAAGAATATCGGTGCTTTTGAATTATTTATCAAACTCTATGATAGTCACGATACTTATGATAAGATGAATGAATGGTTTAAACAATATGTTAAAGAATGTGAAGAGACACCTGAGGATTATGACAGGTTTATCCCACTTGCTAAACATAGAAGACTTTTATTATATAGAGAACACGAGATAGAAGATCTTGAACACGAGATGAAATATGTATTAGAAAAACAAAAGGTCATATCATATGAAGATCACGAAGAACAGATGTATGAAAAAGATAAAGCACATAAACAAAAATATGATGAATTAGAAGATTCATATATTAAGAAAAATAATCAGATATCTATTGATAGTGAGAAAAAAGATTTCACTATTCAAAGACTTGCTGATAAAGTTAAATATCTTGAAGATGCTTTAAAACATTATGAAACTAAGGACTAAGTGGTTCATCTACATAGTCTAAGTCCATATCTTTTACTGATTTCTTTACTGGTGAAGATACTTCACTATCCGTAGGAGGCAATACAATATCTAACGGTTCTTTGCCGAATATACTGCATCTATCTAATCCATTACAGATAGGTGGTTTCGCTACTTTATATTTTTTAAATTTCTTTTTGAATGTTGTGATAATATCATCATCAATAGTAGGGGATTGTTCAATCAATCTATCGTATTCTGCTCTTGTAATTTTTAAGAAGTCGTGAGCATTTTGTCGCCTTTTAGGATCTAATGCTAATTCTATGCTGATACTTCTACCTAGTTTAGACCACGATACTCCACAAGATCTATGACTTTCCATAGTTTCTGCTACTTTTAAAAAGTTTTGAAGTGTTCCTAATATCCCAGCAAAGATATTAAAACCACCTATGATTGCTTGACCTACTTTTTGTGAATCCTCAGGGACATATGAAGTAAGACCTGCGTTTGCTACTCCTGTTAATGTAGATAATATAATAACAGGGATACTAAATGAATAATATCGTTTTCTATATTTCTTTTCACTCTTTGCATGGAGCCATCGATAACAAGATGATTTCTCAGACCATTCTGCTAATAATCTTTCACATTCATCAGACCATATTTCTAACTCTTCAGGATTGACTTTAACCATATATATACTATACAACTTTTTTTTTTATTTTAATCATATGATTAATATATTATTCATAAGTATAAAATGTCACAATATTGGAGCACCGAGAATGTAGTTCAAATAGGGGAAGAGCAGGTCTCTATCCCATGTGAAAATGGACTTAACTTTGAAATTGGAGCAGTTGCTCGTAAAGTTGGATTTGAAATTCCTAAGGAGAGTGTAGAGTTTATGAGTGGTAAAGATAGTTATTTAGAATTTGATGCTGATATTATTGCTCCTACTAATCAAGAACGCACAAGACTTATGCTTGACCCAGCAGGAGCAGGTATGATGGTTCAAAATATTCGTATCTATGATGAAAGTAGGGGTAATCTAATTGAAGAATTAAATGAATACAATCAGGTAGTCGCTATTCGTCACGATTATGATAAAGATGTCAGTAAGAAACAATCACGAGCACTATTAGAAGCAGGTGGTCAGCATACAGCAGAAAACTCTGGAACTCGTGGTTCTACTAAATCTGATATGGCGAATATCTCAACTAATCCTTGGTTTAAGAAGATTCTAGGAGATCAAAATGCAAACTATGATTACAATGTTCAAAAGTCTTCTGCTCACTGTTGCGTTCCTATTCATTCAGGAGTATTTACAGGTCAAATCTTCCCTAATATGCTCACAGGATTATATATAGAGATTGATTTGATGCCTGCCCCTCGTATTGTCCGTCAAGTAGATAGTGTTGTTAGAGACAGACGCAGAACTCTCAATCCTCGCTTTTGGGGAGCAAGAAAATCAGCAGATAATACTGTGATTAGTCCTTGGACACAGGCGACTGCTGATGCTGTGAATGGGGTATGGTTAGCGAAAATCAATGGAGTAGAAGATGTTGCACATTGTCCTTTTGTAGTAGGTGAAACTATTAACTTTGTATCCTCTACTGATGCTGCGGCGAACGACGCAAATATTACAGATAGTCCTGCTACTGGTTATACTTCACCGACTATTGCTTCTATCACGATTGATGCTGCACAAGGTAATCGTGTATTCTTAGAATTTACGGCAGATGCTCTACAAGGAGCTAATGCTGGTGGTCGTGGTGCTGATGTCACTCGTGATGTATCCGCTGTAATCTCTACATATGTAAGTGAATCTGCTTCCTATCCAGTCAAATACAATGTTAAGAACTTGAACCTTGTTGTTCAAAAGATTATTATGGATCCAGCATATAAGTCTGGTATGCTACAAAAAGCAAGAGAAGGTGGTTCTATCGAATTTGATATCTTCTCCTATACTAACTATAAAAATTCTATGCTGGCATCTGATAGGCAAACTTCTTTCCTTATCCATGCTGCAAATACAAAGGCGAAGTCTTGTTTAATCATTCCTACAGATGCTTCTGTATATAGTGATAAAGCATTAGTATCTTCCACAGGAACTTATGAAGTCACACAAGATGTAGAAGATACAGTTTTAAATTCTGCTCGTTCAGGAATATCTGGATGTTGTGATTTCTTATCTGAGTATCAGTTCCAGATTGATGGGAAACTTGTTCCTAGTCGCCCAGTCTCTACTCGTAAGATTTCTACTCGTAAGAGTATTGATGCGTTCCATATATATGAATTAGAGAAACTACTTGCGAATGCTGGTATTCCTCCACATTCATTCTCTAAGTATCTGGAGGGTTTCGCTCTTGGTCGTGGATTTGCTGTTAATAGCGGAGTAATGGATCTAAGAAACCGTGATCTATCGGTTCAACTCAATTACTCTGAAGGCACTGCTCCTACAAAGAATAAGATGTTCAGCACCTTCGTTTTCCATCTTCGCCGTGTAATGATTAAGAATGGAGCAACCACCGTAGTTATGTAAATCAAATCTTAAAAAACATTTATTATTTTAACTATTCTTTTTATATGTTGTTCATATTATAAAATGACTTCCCGCTATCTATCTCTCCGTCCAGACAATATCAATCCAGATGCGACTATCTCTTTCAAAAGTGGTTTCCCAGTATTAACCTTTACTATTCAATCTCAGGCAGGTATCTTAGATCCCCGTTCCATTCGTATCAATGGTGAGATGTGTGTATTTAAGGATAATGCTGTCCCATCTACTCCTGTATATGAAGATGATTCAGCGAATAACTTTGCTGAGGTGACTATGGATAATCGTTTAGGTGTATTTGGTCTTTGGGATCAATTGATTATTCGTCATAACAAATCAAAACAGATATGCGAACATATTCGTCATTACAATACATATCTAAAAACCTACTTAGGACTAACCAGTTCAAAGCAAGATCTTATGGGACATCTCAATGAATCGTGCCTAATTCAACCTGATGCTGAGGATATGTTTAAGCATGTAGTATGTTCAGGAGGAGCTCAGGGTGATCCTACATACTTCAAGAATTTCTCTTGCCATCTTCCATCAGGTTTTATGATGAGTGGTAATCAAATTAATCTATTAGAGAACTCTTTTGGTGGTATTCAAATTGAGATACATTTGTCGCCTGATAGTAATTGTTTATTTGCTCGTGGTGATGACCTTAACCTTGCAGGTGGAACAGTTGCCGATGCTCATTATGAACTAAAAAATCTATCTCTTACATGTGAAGTTATGGATATTCCATCTTCTGAACTTCCAGCAATGATGTCTCAAACATCGGGAGCATTAGAATTCAATACAATCACATCTCTATACACATCTATTAATACTTCAAATGCTCAGCTGCAATACAGATTAGGACTAAGACATCTACAAAGTGTCTTTTGCACATTTACTCCATCAAGGAATATTAATACATTGTTAGAGAATGGACTTGCAACAGTCTATCCCAGTCAAGATGATAATACACTTGTAGGATTTACTCGTGTTCAGTTCCTGAAGGGAGGTGCTAAATATCCAGTAGATTTTGATATGTTGTCTAATACATCATCTACTTATCCTCTTAATACTGATAGTGTTATTGCTGAATTTAATACAAGTGATTCACAATTAGCAAAACAGTTCATAGATGCTGTAATCCCTGAATATGCTATGGATAGAACAAGTGTTCAGGTTCAAAATCTTAACAGAGATTATACTATGACTGCAACTAAGGGTCCCACTTCATACAAAGAACAAGCATTCGGAGGTCCTCTGTTCGGTATCGGTATGCGATACTCACAATACAATAAGGGACAAGATTTCTCACAAGAACAATGGGGTCTATCCCTTGAAAGTGGCCTCACCACCGATAACCCGCAGAGCGTTTATATGTTTTTCAAGGCGAAGTCAGTCCTTACTTGGGATGGTTCCTCCGTTCAAGTTATTTCGTAAATCACTAAATCTTCTTTTTTGATTACAAGAATGACATACAATATCCCTAATATAACCTGTTGTATGGTCGTGATCTAATTGTTTATCTCTACTACTTTTGAATTCATTATTACATACTTCACATCGGTCAAGTATATAATAATATACATATACACTATCCCAGTCTTCATTATCTTTTAATTTCATATTCTGATCATTCTTCCAGTTGTTTATCATACTTGATTTCTTCCCTTCATCAGTCCTGTAATATACTTTATTTTTATCACATAACTTTTGTTTGTTCTTTTTGTAGTATTCTTTTTGTTTTTCTCTTTCATAGTCACGGTTCGCATAATAACGAAGTT
>Ga0181401_1001095_pt1 | contig 10878 bp, 7 predicted proteins | sample 24SPOviralmetaG_FD_130130 | JGI IMG/M metagenome (GOLD analysis project Ga0181401, IMG submission 130130) | Marine viral communities from the oligotrophic San Pedro Time Series (SPOT) site, San Pedro Channel, CA, USA - 24 SPOT_SRF_2011-07-20 | ecosystem: Environmental > Aquatic > Marine > Strait...
AAAGTTGCTCAAAATTACACGCAGCAGGATTTAGATAAAACTCTTGTAGGACGACAGCAATACGATTATGAGACTCCGGAGTTTGGCGGTCCGGCACCAAACCTTCCATATGTGCCGGAGCAAACATTCTCCCCCTTTGATTATGTGTCGTATGTACACATAGGCGCAGATAATCCAACAGTCACTTTTAGTAGCACAGGCAGCGGTAAGTTTGAAATAAACCAATTACATACAGCAATTCGCGTGTCAAACAGCACATACGCCAATAGCCAAGCGCCGACAACATTCGGCTCGCCGAAGGGCGTATATTCTTCTAACGATGGTTTTGCTGACCCCATTTTAGAAATGTATTCGATTGGTAAATCTGTGGTTTCGCAATATTACGGCGGCGGGTTTGAACACCCCGATAGTTTATGGAGTGAGGGTGTGGTAGATCAATCCACCCAACCAGCGACGAGCGACGGCACAACAGCATATAAAAGATTAGTCGAATATGCGATGACTCAGTATGAAGCCGTAACAAACACCGCTACTTCCATAGGTCCATATGATTACCCGCCCAGCATTCCCGGCGTTGGACTGCCGTCACTTTGGGAGTTAAGCAAATTAAATGAGGCTATAAACGGAAACACATACGATTTCCCACCGACTTTTGTTTTACGAGCGATGCCTTATGTTTTTGTACAACAGGTGGTAGATAAAATATGTCCTATTAATTCGGCACAGTCAGGGATTGGTATAACCGCGTTGCTTGCCCCATCAGCAAAGAATGATAGTTTGACCGATATATTGCCTATAACAAGCGATAGACCATTTCGGTTTACTGGAACTTTGTTTGATAAACTAGGATTTAGTATAGAACAAATAATACCTTTTACTGGAAAACAAAACACACTTTTTAATAGACAAACACAATCACAATATTTAGGTTTTAATCAAGTTGTGAGCAATAAATATGATAATATGGTAAAACCCGTCACTACAAATGGTTTTGTTTCCGGAACACTATCGCTCGCATTTACGGCAAATAGTTTTACTCAACCACTAGAAAATCTTGGAACGCCAACTTGGTTGTTGCCGCAAACGACAGAACAAGTCAGCGATTCCATTATTGCTGTTAAATTACCTAAGAAATTAGCATATCCATATCTTGTGCTAAATAGCAATATTGTAGAACAGAAAAGTACATATTATGGATCGAAGTTCACGACGACAATCCCCACTTTAGCATATCTTGCGAGAAACTATAATGTTGCTGACTTTACATATACATTCCAAACTGATTGGACATATCAGGTAGATAAAGATCATGTTATTACAGATTTTGATATACAGATATTAACTCCGGAAGGAAATCCCGCTCCTCTAGACGACAATAGTAGTGTAATATTTAAAATAATTAAAGAAGGAACTCCAGCGGCACAACAGGTGATAAAAAAATCATCAAATAAAAAATAAATCCTAATGTTGTTTACATTTTCTAAATAATTTTGGGCGTTTTTGTAGATTAATCTCTCTAGTCTTGCTTTTAGGATAGTCAAAAATATCTTTCTCTTTTATCTCAGGCTTCTCCATCTTCTTCAAGTGTCTATCTATTTTTTCTTGTATCATTCCCGAGATTGTGCCTAGTTCGCAATCACATTCACATCTATCATTATCCATTATATATATTATTACAATATTATTTTATTTAGTTAATATATAATATGTCGTTAATTACTATTCAAAGTGAAAGAAACGATGCGGGCGATGGATTAGAGCACGGTTATATTCAAAACCATTTCACCCAACCTATCATAATAAATCCCGGCGACACAATATCTCTTGTAAACCTCACGATGACTAAGGTTTCCGGTATTGAGATCTCGGCAGCAAATGACACGCTCATATGGCGTTTTGGAGATGGTCTTTCAGCAAATGCTGGTGTGAATGCTATTCCCCCATTCGAACAACATATAGTTAAATTATCACACGGAACTTATACTGTAGACCAGCTCGTCACCGAACTCCAGTTTAAATTACAGGACAGCGTGAAAATTGGTTGTTTTGACCCACAAGGACAGACTGGAAAAGGTTTTACCGTGTCATATGATAAGACATCAAAAGTATTAAGTATTGCTATGGATTTAAGTGTTGTCCCGACCGAAGCAAATGCTCCTTTTGGACTTGACCAAATCAAACCATATATGAATGGTAATCCGGAAAACACCGTAAATCAAACAGTCGTTCCATTTAAACAGATTCTAACCGATGATGGTGCGGGAAATCCCATACCGCCGACAATTCTTATGCGTGGTTATACACCGGTAGAAACACCGGACATCAATCTTGGTGGGCAGTTCTCTTTCAACCCGTATTCATTATTCGACAGCGGTGTCCCGAATGCTTTGTCCACAGCAGAAACCGGTATTTTCTGTAATGGTGGGACCACTTCGATTATTAGCGAAAGCAACTTTGGACAACGGCGAGTTGACTTGGCGCAAACTTTAGCGAGTGGCGATACTTGCTGGGCTATAGATGATAATGGTGGAACGGCAGGCGCAAACACACGATTAGTTATGACGGCAGCAACGCCGGGTGGTGGGGGTATAGTATTTCCACCGGTTGAGTGGCTTGGTGCGGGAAACGATAATAATGTTGATATAGCAAAATCCGCTGCTGGTCCACTTGCTCTAGGTTGGGATATAACACTAACATTTACCGACCCCGTTAGAAAGTTTCCCGTTGGAAATCCCGACAACGCAACTGTAACTGTTGTCTATTTACATTTACAGCGCGAGTATCTAACCGGCAATAGTAAAACAGGCGATGTGGGGAGAAACTCCGGAATATATAGAATGGGCTGGGACGGAACTCTTGACGCAAGCCTTCTTTCGAGTTGGAATATGCCTTATAATGCTTGGAATATGGTTTATGCGGGCACCAGCGGCGCCGACCCCGATGAGACAGACGGGTTTTTAATAGGACTTGTGGATACTGGATATGCTGCCGATCCAAACTCCGCAGCACCTTCCGGTGGTTTTGCTCGTGTATATAATGAAGCATATCGTTCTTTAACTAATGCTGGGAACTTGCCCCAATTGCGGTTGCGCGCCCAAGTTGGCGGGGTATATCCCCCACTAAGCACCGTGAAGTTTAATGAACCTATTGATTACAATCCAGTTGCTCTCGGTTATATGCGAAATGATTTATATGAGGGGCGCGAACTGACTCCCGATGCGCCGGATAATCAGTTTGATACGGTAGATCCAGCAGCAAATGGTGGTTTTGGGGGGAAATCTGTCGGGGGTGCTGATATTATTGCTGAGTTGCTTCCCTCGTTTGACGGGACGATGGTGCCGATTGTTAGAGTATCAAAAACAACGCAAACTGGAGGTTCTACATATCTCGGCCCAAATTGGAGAACACGGACTATTATTCTAGAAGAGAAAATAAATGACGCGACAATTATGCCGACTTTTACTCCGCCCAATCTTGTAAAATTAACCGTAGAAATAACTGGAATACAAGGGGTAAATGTTTCTATTAGTTTTGCTGCCGATCCAACTGCTGACTTTACACCCAACACGAAATTACTTGTTTCTACATCAAATACTGGAGCACCGGTACAGAAAATAAACTCCACTATTAAAGAAAGATGGTTTCCGCTTCGACCAGCAATTGGATACTGTTCGACATCATGGTATTTTACAACCCCCGCATATATTCAGGGAGAATATGATACATCGTTAATTAGCGGGAATGGGTTGTTAGGTTCACAAGCAGAATCACAGACAGAAGGCGGCGAATTAGATGTATCGCCACACGGAGTGGGAGCACCCACCGCAATTCAACTAAGACATCTGTGGAAGTTTGGACAATTACAAGACAGCGATGTTGGGGCGGGAGCTGGACAAGTCCCCACTAACCAGCGCGAGCCAAATACAGCGAGTGTAGCAACAACGCTCAGTCTTCCCAAATATGTTATTTTGAGAAATCAAGCACCGACTGATGCCGCAGTCGCTTTTCCGCAAACTCAAGTCAATACGGGAGGGGCTTTGCTCGAAACTGGTGAGTCGCCAAACTTGTCTGTTGAGGTGAATGATTTTAATGTGAAAGGTTATAACGGAGCAACCAGCGATATAAACAAACAGATCTCAGTAATATCGAGAGAAGAACTTGCGAGTGGACAAACAACCGGTTCTCTTCATTATGTCCCACCATATCCAATTAAAATAGATTTAAATGTGCCCACAACAAAAGCACTTAATTCTCTCACAGTAGCCCTACGAGATGTTGATTCCGGAAAGATTGTTGAGGAACTGGCTTATCCAACCACCCTTACACTACTTCATGAGGCAAGCGAGATGTCTAAGATGGAAAAGATGATGGATAGAGTTATGTTGAAAGCGGCTGATAAAAATAATACTCAAAATAATTTAATCGGTATGAACAATCCCAGAGTTTAAATATATATAATATATATGCCCCGCTATAACATTATACGAGCGCAGCGCAACGCCAAGAAGATAGGGGTGGTGGTTAAACCAAGTACTAGGAAAGGAAAAAAGTTAGATGTATTTTCCAAGTCCGGAGAGAAATTAGCAAGTATTGGTGATGTTAATTATTATGATTTTACAATTACAAAGGATAAAAAAAAACAAGCAAATTATAAATCTCGTTTTGCGAAAACCCGTAATAAAGTTGGAACTCCATCTTACTTCGCAGATAAAATACTTTGGACTTAATATTTTATTATCTTTACTTAGTATATAATTATGACAGCGTGGACAGACCTAGTGAAAAAAGTAGCCAAGCGTGATAAAATCTCATATACCAAAGCACTAACTGTAGCAAGCGGGGAATACCGAAAAACGAAGACTGGTGTGTCGAAAGGAAGCAAATCTAAAACGATGAAAGGAAAACTCGATTTCACCACGAAGAAGGGAGATATTCGTGATGTAGACGGGAAACGCCAAAAGGGAAAACGAGCATATTAATTTTTTTTATTTATTATTATATTTAGATATAATATAATAATGAGTTCTGCTCTCGACCAATTAAGACAACTACAGGGTGGTTTTGACAGTCAAGCTGACGAGATTAGCGATATGATTAACGAGCGCAGTTCCGCATTTTCTAATGCTTGGAGAAGCAAAGCGAATGAAGCAATGAAACTCAAGGACGATGCGAAAGAGCAGCTCGACGAATTGCTTGCGACTGGAGTGATGGGCGCACAGCAAGCAAAAGGATTATACGATAGGGTAAAAACTGTTAGAGCGAATCGTGCGGCGATTAGAGCGGGAACAAAAAGTGCTGATATAAAACCCGCAGCAGAGGACGACGATTTTGTAAGTCCGGAGGAAGGCGTGGGTGATGACGACCCGCTTTTTAGCGATCAAGGACTCGGGCAACGGGGTTCAGCGATCGTTGGTGATGATGAGCGCGAAAATCTTTCTTCTTTGAGTCGCACCGCCCGTGCGGCAGAAGAGCGAGCGGCGGCAAGCAGAGGGGCAGCACCGGTGCCCGGCAGTTCAAGGGCGGCAGCAGCAGAAGACGCGGCACCCGCCGAATCAGTATCGTCATCTTCATCAAAACTCGCCACAATTCCGGAGGAAGCAGAAGATGAAAGTGCTACATCGTCGCTTTTTGGGGATTCTGCTGGTGGTTTTACAGACGCATATAGAGGTGACCAGTTTAGACGAATGGGTTTTGGACAGCCGGGTAGTGGCGGCTGGCAACGGCAACCCGATGTTTTAGAACGCCAAATGGGCAGCGGTCCAGTCCAGTCATCGTTTTCCCAAGCAGAAGATGACCCAACGGCACCGGACGGCACCGGCAGCGCCGTAGCCCGTAAGACAAGTCAACCGCAGGCAGAAGATGATGATGCCGAAGCGGGGGCAAGCGAAGCGGGGGCAAGCGAAGCAGGGGCAAGCGAAGCGGGGGCAAGCGAAGCAGGGGCAGACACAGCAGATATTGCCGACACAGCAGCGACGGCAACAGAAGGTGCGGAAGTCGGTTCATCAGTTGCTTTAGGAGCGGGGACAGAAACAGCAATTGGTCTTGCCGGAGATGTACTTGGACCGGTTGGATTACTTGCGGGAATTGGTTTAGGTATTTTCGAGGCAATTGACAGCGCGAGCGCTAAACCACACGACCCCCCACCACAAGAGGCGGTGAGTACAGCGGTAAGTAGACATTCTTTAGTTCTTCCAAGTATTGATGGCGTTGTTGATACACCCGCCAGTATGTCCGCTTTTTAATATAATCAAAATATTTAGTAAATTAAAAAGATAATATTATGATATTTTTATCTTGTATAATATTATAATGTATAGGGCGACAAATGAAAATCAGGCATTCGTAGCATCAAAAACTGTTAGTATTAAGCCGGAATCACAGATTGATTATAAACCCGGCGGTGAAATCCGTTGGCTAATCCCCCAGTATCTCGGTTTTGTAAACCCCGAGAAAACTTTTCTCAAGTTTGATTTTCAGCTTGCGGGAAACGGCAAGTTCTGCCCCAGTCCATCTGCGGGCATTCATTCGGTGATTCGTGATGTGGTTGTTAGGACTGGTGATGGCGGAACTACTTTAGAGTATTTACAGGATTATAATCAGCAGGTGGCGAATAGTTGGGCGTATACCGGAAATGACAGCATTAATGATAAACGCAATATGTTTGAGGGCCGCTCTATCAACACCGACGGCAACAATCAGCTTTATTGGGCAGACCCACCCGCGCTTCCCCGCACAGCAAACCCAGCGGCTAAAAAACTAACGATGATGATTCCAGTATATAACTCCGGAATACTTAATGGTGATAAAATTGTCCCACTTGCGGCTATGGCCGGTGTTCGCTCACAGATGGTTTTGGATAGTGTTCGCAAAACACTCCAGTACTGGAGCGACCAAGGCGTAACTTATAGCCAAGGTTATTTAAACACTACAACAAAAGCGGTTGGAGATGATGCTGCTGCTGCTGGCGCGGCTGGGATATTTACCGTTCAACTCTCGGCGACATCGCGGGCGGCGGGTGATGGTGAAGCACAGCCCGCAGCACAAGCCAAAAACATGGGGCTTTTTATTGGTGATATGCTTTATATTCAGGAAAACGGCGAACCCAACAGCACCGGTGAACAACTTGGAGTGATTACGCAGTTCGCGCAGGCAAACGACGATGCTGGTGACGCATCAATTTTAGTAAGTTATAGACCAAACCGCGCAACTGGTGTAGGCTTGGTTGGTTTTATTCCGGCGGCGGGCGGCGGTGCGGTTGGTTATACAACTCTAGCATCAAGGGTGTATGTAAATGCCGAAGATCGTATGACAACTCAAACATACACCGACGCTGGTATAACTACGCCCGGCATCGATTGGACTATCAGTAATTTAGAGATGATTACCGAAACTGTCCAGCCCCCAGCGGCTTATGTAAATGCTATGATGTCGCAGGTGGGAAGCGATAAAGGATTGAACTTTGATTATAAAACTTATACCACATACAAAAACAATATTATTGCGACAGCGGGAATGACTACAAGCAATATTAACGCAGAGCAAACAAGAGCATATTCTATTCTTTCTCGTCCGTGTTTAGCAGACCAAACTGCCGCTTTGCTAGACAATAGTTTTAGAGGGTTTCTCGACGGCGCACAAAATTATCAGTATGTAATGGGTGGACAGCTTGTTCCAGCAGGGCGTGATGTGAAACTTAATCGGCTTTCACAGGCTCCAAGTAAACCCGATGCTCTAGCACTAATTGAACTAGAAAAGGCGCTGACCAATTGTGGCTATACTGTCCGTGACACTAGCGATCCCGGCGGAGTTAAGTTTTTAATTGGTAGAGGACTATCAAAATATGGACAGGTTGCTAATCTTGCTAATCAGGATTTAGCACTTCGGGTGGAGTATGGTGCTGGCGCAACATCTAAATTAATGGTTCATACAATTTGTGGTTTAAACCGACTTAACATATCTAAGAGTGGGAGTGTTGTTATTCGGTAAATTAAAATAATTAATTATTATATTATCTTTTAGTATATTATAATATGTCTAATATTGTTGCCGTAGAAAAAGTCGAAATAGATGCTCTTAACGCACCAACTCAGCCGTTTTCGTTTCGTGGTGGTTTTCCAATTATTAATTTTGAGATTGCTTCGCAAAACAAGTTTCTAGTGGGAAGTTCCGTTAGACTAAACGCGGATATTGCTATTAAACAAACCGGCACCGGAGTTCTTGTAAATAACGGAGGCACTAGCGGCGGTGGGCGCGCGGCTTCTAATGGTTGTTTTAATGGACGCATCGGTGCGAATGCTTGTATTAAGCAGATTACAATTAGTAATCAGGAAAACCAATCTTTAGAAGTTGTGCGTGAGTATCCCCGTTATTTAGCAAGTGTGCTTCCCACAACTCATTCCGCAGCAGACCTTGATACTGGAGTTGCCCAGCAGTCCGTCACTTCTTCTCGTTCTCTTGTATCAGCACAATCACAGAATGAAGGATTTTCTGTTTCTATGCCCCTACGATGTGGGCTCCTCAGTGGAGGCAATCCCCTCCCACTTGGTATGAACGGATTGCGTGGACTTCATATTCAGCTTGAGTTGTCTCCCGATGCTCAGGCACTATCAGGTTGGTATGATAATAACACCGCTTTAACTGCTGTAGCAAACCCCGTAGCATACGAACTCCGTAATGTAACACTATCATATGACTTGCTTGTCCCCGACGAAGATGGGCAGGCACAGATGGGTAATGCTACAAGCGGTGAACTGACTTATAACTCTGTAAATCACACCTATTCTGTTCTAAACTCTAGCGATCAAGTTGTGTCATTAAATCTTGCCGCAAGAAAGGTTTTAGCGGTTCATCATAATTTCCTTCCCACAACCTTTATTAATAATCAGGCGAGAGATGGTAATGCTACATCTTATCTTAGAAATGCTGGTACTGGTGGCTATACCGCAGTTGCTGACTTGACTGAAGTCGCTTTTACTCGTGGAGGTATTAACTTCCCCCGTGAAAATCCCATTCGTGATCGTACAGTTGAAACTGGCGACCGCCCACAGACAGAGATACTAACTACTTTTATTAATTCCATTAAGCCATATGAGAATATGAACCATTCACTAATGTCTTTGACCACTCAGTCCGGACTGGATACTCGTCCACAACTTATCGATGGTGTAGATGTGCTTGCGCCCACTCTGCCGGATAAAGTAGAGGTATATGGATTGGGTGTTAGAACTGACTCATTTAAGGTTGGTATTGATTACTCTAGGACAAACTACGGGCTTCGGGTTAAATCGACACTTGATGGTAATTCGCCTATGTCGCTCTATACCTTTACTCTAGCAGAGAATGTATTAGCATATTCTCCTCAAGGAATACAGGTTATAAATTAAAACTCAATATATTTAGAAATAATTAAATGATATTACGAAATTAAAATATTATTTAATTATATAAGATGTCCGTACTTCCCGATGTATTAAAACTCAAACCGCTTCCTAGCGTAAGTTCTATGTCTATTCATACTGATATACTCGACCCCGCAACTATTTCCAAAACCCACGCGAGGTTTGTCTTTGAGCGGCGTGGTATATTAGATGTAAACTCGTGTGTTCAAGTTGCCGCTGTTAGTGAGGCTGTGCCCGCCAGCCTTGCCGCCGCCGCTTATTTCCCTATGAAAACAGGAGTCCACGCTTTAGTTAAATCTGCCCTTCTCCGTTGTGGTTCTGTAGTTCTCGCACAGACAGACGAGTATGCGAGATATTTCACTATGAGAAACCAGTTTAAAACACAGGAGGAAAGGGTTGGGCGTGATTTTAACTCGCAGCTAATCGTAGATGGTTGTCAACCGGATAATCAGGGCACGGGGAAATATCAGCCGGTGGGTTGTGAGTGGTCGATTGGCGCACCGCAGACCGGCGGCACTTTGCCTTTTCAAAAAATTACTGCTGATGAAACCACAACTCCAACCGGCACAATCAAACTATCTCAGTTATTCCCAACTCTAATGAAAAACCTTCAGCTTCCGCTTTACCTAATGAACGAGCGTGTTGTCCTTGAACTTACTTTTAACGAGCAGCCCAACACAGGACCGGACACACAAGGCACAATAGGGCTTTTCCCCGCAGGACACGCCGCATCATATGGTCTTTCTGTAGCGACCACTCAGGTAAAGTTTCTAGCAGATTATCTTACCTATGATGGTGATGATGGGCGTATGGAGGAAGTTGCTAAACTTGTAATGTCGCCACAGGGACTTACCATTCCATATGATGATGTGGCGGTGACAACTACCACAGTCCCCGCTTCAACAGTAAATCCCCAGCGTATTACCCGTGAAGTTGGTATGGTGGGCAAGCAGGTTAAAAATATCACTTGGTGCGACCAAAAACAGCAGGGCGGGAAAGTTGTGAAAAGTAATCAGTTGGGCGACTATGTATCACGAGCATCTTGGTTGCCGAGTTCATATAATCTTCGTGTGAACGATATGCGTATTTTCAATCGTGATGTAGAGCGTGAAAGCAGACAGCAGGACGAACTGGCTGCTGTGATGGGTGTTCCTATTAATATCGCAAACAGCGAGTATTCTTGGGATACTGCCGTATCAAAGGGTGTTGCGGGCGATGGTTCGTCTGCCGCTGGGGCATATGTAAATCCCCGCTGGAGCGCAAACACAGTAAATGGCTTCGCCGGCGACACGGGGATCGCTGTGGGCGACGGCGCTGAAGGTCAATATGTCCGTGAAGGTATGTCCCACTACAACGGCGTCTCGCTTATCACAGACCCGAACCTACAGACTGGGACTATGGTGGGACAGAAGCCCATACAGATAGAAAGAAATATTGCCCGTGTGGATAATGGTAATGGTGGTACTGATACAGAGGCATT
>Ga0181401_1001116_pt1 | contig 10766 bp, 12 predicted proteins | sample 24SPOviralmetaG_FD_130130 | JGI IMG/M metagenome (GOLD analysis project Ga0181401, IMG submission 130130) | Marine viral communities from the oligotrophic San Pedro Time Series (SPOT) site, San Pedro Channel, CA, USA - 24 SPOT_SRF_2011-07-20 | ecosystem: Environmental > Aquatic > Marine > Strait...
ATACTTTTTTTCTCACATTTTTTATCAGATAATTGTTTTGGCTGCATAAACAGTCACATTTTGTTAGGTTTATTTTTATTCTTTGTGACCATACTTTTTTTCTCACATTTTTTATCAGATAATTGTTTTGTCTGCATAATCAGTCACATTTTGTTAGGTTTATTTTTTGCTCTCTGTGATCATAGTTTTTTTTCTCCGATGTTTATCGGATATTTTTTTTTCGCTACATTTTTCGTAACAATTTATTTTTTCGGATACATTATTTATGTGCATAATTTGTCCGATTATATTTAAAAGTATCGGACAATTTCACCGCTGCTATTTTAGTGTTATTTTTTCCCGGATAATTTTATTTCAATGTATTATTAAATTATCCGCTAATTCTCCGATGATTTTATTACCTCCTAAATATATATATTCTACTTTATAAATGGAGGCAACAAGATTTGATTTTAAATTTTCATATTGGATATTCTTATGGTTTATTCTTTTTTTCTTTGATTTTACGTATTATAATCCATTTGGTATTTTTGTAATAGCTGCTATAATAAATCTTTGTGCATTCATCTACTTTTTATTCCGTCAATATTTTTATAAGGCATTTTTGCATTTTATTCCAATATTTTTATTCAAATTAGTTCCGATTTACTTGATGATTCAAAGAAATCAAAATATTATTGCACAACAGGACATAGAAGCCTCATTTGCACTATTTGCGATATATATATTATATCTTTTTTTGTTAGGTAAAGTTCAAACTGTTATTAACTCTTACAAAACTAATTTTCTTTCAAATAAGATTAATACCCCTTTCGCATTTTTATTAGATAAATATGTTTTTTAAGATTTCTCCACTCCTTTCAAATTATTTTCCTAAATAATCTCTTCCCACCCCCCTCTATATACAGATATTTTAATTCACCAAAAACTCAAAAATAATTATTGAAAAAAAGATGGTAAGTGCAAAGAATACAAAAATATATAATTATTATCTAAATATATGAAACTTCTACCTCATATTATAAAGCCATATATTTCCGGGTTACATTTAGGTAGCTATACTTACTTATTTTCTAATATTCTAGACCACACTATTAGCAGACAACAAACTATGGAGCTTATTCAAAAAAATCCTCAATTATATATTCAAAGCACAGTTTCTAATCTTATAAATCTAATTGGCCTCTCTCCTATTTACTATATTGTTGCTGAAAATCTATTATTACACGATAAAACAGTTCATATTCAATGGTTGAAGACTTTGGCAATCGTTTTAACACATAATCTCATATTTTATAAATTGCATAAACTCTTTCACGAAAATAAAAGCCTTTACTTTATTCACAAGTTTCATCATAAATTTGTTAAACCTATACCATCCAATGGTAATGCTGTTTCTATTCTAGAATATAATAGTGCATATGTTGCCCCCTTTTTGATTGGTGCGCTTATTTTCAAACCTAATGGGATTTCGTTTCAATTAGCAATTGCAGTTATTTCTGTATTAAATTCATTAGTCCATTGTATTCCCTTGAAAAATATTAGATTGTTTCCTATTTTTGTTGCACCCAATGACCATTTGATTCATCATGAAAAACTTACTACAAAATACGCATCTCCTTTTTTTAATGTAGACACTATGGATAAAATTATAAATAAATATTATAACATTACTGAATTACAAAGAAATAACAAATATCGAAACACTGTCGGATTGTAAATATATACGCGTATATATATATTTATGAACATCGCAACAAAGAAACCGAATAAACCCAACACTAGAACAAAAAGTGCGACAAAAAGTGCGACAAAAACAGTGACAAAAACAGTGACAAAAACAGTAGCAAAACCGAAACCTGTAATGAAAGATAAAGTCGATTTAACAGACAATTATATATATTTATTAGTGACTTCACACGGATGCACATCATTTAATCGTATGCCAGATAAAACAGGTAAATATTCCTATATTCCGATCAAAGTATTTCCACCACAATCAGTTGATTATGTAGGCCTTATCACACACCCGCCATTGGGATGCGCAGATATTGGTTCTACTACCAAAGCTAAACAAGCTATAAGGAATTTCAGTTCTTCAAAATTTAGAAACATTATAGGCTTGAAAGGTAGAGAACTTGCACTAAAAATACGAGAGCTTGACCGAGCTACCACAACCTCACCTAGTTCAAGTTTTCGTCAAAGACATTTGGAAAGCGATAATCCAATAGAAGCTATGATGCAAGCTACTTCCAGCCTCTCGCGAAATGAGTCATTAATAAATTATAAAGAAGACGAAAAATGGAAACATAGCACTATGGTTGATGCTTCAATATTTGCACAAAATCCTGACAGTGTCTATGCATCTACCGAATTCAATAGATTCACTGGTAAAAACAATTTGTTATATAAAAATTTTTCTTTGGACGAAGATAAATCAAAATATCGTGAAGAAAATATAATAGTTATTTTTCAAAAGGGAGGAGAATTAAGAGAAGGTAACATATTGATTGATTCGCCCGATTTTCTCGATTATTATGCAGCAGTAAGTGGCGAAGTTAGTGAATCTGGTGTATTAAATATACAGTCATTAGTAGACTATTTATCTTTTAAAGGATACAAAAACATAATCTTAATCGATTATTCATGCAATTCATGTAAAATGTTAATCGGTGATGAAAAAGTTCCCAGAGACGCAATACGTGCTACAAGAAAGGCAATTGAAAATGCAAAGGGCGGGAAGCAGCGAAGAAAAAAACGTAATAAAACAAAAAAGACCGTTTGATTGATCTATCTACATCTATTATGAAGACAACGTAAATTAAGGAGGGAAATAAATGTATTATATGTATATTCAGTTAACATATAATATGTGGTCACTGGATTTCATAGTTACAAGGCGGTAAGCGCAAAGAAATAAAAAAATATTCTATTTTAGATGAGAAATTGCGTTTTCTTTCGCCAAATTATGGATTATCTTTGGATAAAAGGAGTCTTTGTTACATAAACCCATCGAGTTCTGTTGCATTGGGATACATTTCTTTGAAAACTCCGAGTCCATATCTTTGTAGTCCGGGTTACTCTTTTTCCACTGCGAAAGCGATTGCATACTTTTCCGCGAAACCTCTTTTATTGCATTTTCCAGTATTTCCACTGAATGGTCTTTGTTCCATTTGTTCTCGTCTTTGATATACAGCGTCTCTCGTTTGACATCGGTGCAATGGATCGGTCGTTCTTGCACGGTTAGTAACTTCAGATTATCCATAAGAATCTTTGTCATACCATTGACAAAACCCAGCTGGGCATTGTTCTCTAGGTCATCGTGGCTTATTTCGATACGATCAATGAAATCGGAGAAATTAATTGCATCTTTACACGTCTCATTGAGAAACATATTGATGTTAAACTGGTTATTTTGTGTGTTATTAGTAGTATTTCCCATTTTACCCATCATTTCCATCATCATTTGCTTCATTTCCATATTATCTCGCTTCATTTCCAAGTTCTCTTTTAATAAATATTCAAGAGTTGGTTCACTTGGAGTATCATTGTCTATGACTGCAATTACATTTTTTGAAGATGAACATTTTTGTTTATGTGCATATAAGCTTTGTCGATGTTTATACTCTTTTCCACATTCACAGCTATATTTGGAACTTTTTGGCGCTACTTCGTAAGTATTTGTAAGTATTTTGTGTTTCAGTGTCATTAAATGTCTTTCATATTGACTCTTTCTTACTGTTATATAGTCACAACACTCACATTTAAATTTCGCAGAACTTTCCGAACTTTTTGTGTAAGTCATTTGTAAGTATATTATACTTACATTTAAGTTCCTAAAGCTTTTCCGCAAAAAAAGTTGTCAGTCACAACTTAATTTTCAGAAAATGGATTCCTTACTATTCCAGTAACAATTCCAAAATAGGTGATTTTTTGGAAAAACTTTCTTGGAAATTTCAAAAATGGACATTTTTAAAATGTCCAATTTCAGATTTTTCAAAATACTTTTTCGGGGGTATTTTTCCAGGGTTTTGCAATTTACCCGGTAATGGTAACAAGTTGTTTTTTATAATATTTTTTATGATTGTATATGAAGTCAAAGTCAATACCCAGGCAGGCAATTGGATTTTTAACAGAAAGAGGGGAGGAGAGGAGGAAGAGGAAGCAAGGTGGAAGAGAAACCCACAAAGGGGGACAATATCATATTTATGTTATTTAATTAATAATTCCAATGGCGTACGACCGCGATTATCCTTCTCGTAAATATTTGCCCCCTTTTCAATCATTACGTTTATCACCTTTGTCATTCCTTTCATACACGCCAAGTGCAGTGAAATACTGAAATACATTCCCGGTGCATTTAAACGTGCACCTTTTGATATTAACAACAAGGCGACATCTTCAAGTTCATTATAACACGCAGAATGTAGTGGTGTATTTCCATATGAATTCAAAACCTCTATATTTGCGCCCTTTTCAATTACATATATGGCACCCTCAGAAAAACCCGATCGTATCATCATATGTATTGGATTGTCACCGTTAAAGTTATCTATATGAATACCGTTGTTCAAAAGAAATTTAACGGCTTCTATATTTTTGCTGCTACAAGCATTTTCTAATGGGTAATAAGGATCGTCAAAATAAATTGGAGCATCAACTTTTGCTCCCATAGATAACATTTTTCGGAAAATAGCTTCATCGGTAATATGTTGCATAGACAAACAAAACGCGGGTTGAATGTAATCACTGACAATATTTTTTTCGTTAAGTAATTCGAGGAAGTAAGCAAATACTTCGGGGTTCTTAGACTGAAAACCTATCAGCAATGATGACCCATAAAAGCCGTCGTCATATTCAACATTTGCTCCGTGTTTTATCAATAGCTTCACTAGATCAAAATTATCGGCGAAATCCGAAATACCACTTTTGCATATTAAATGTAATGGTGTTTGATGATAACACGTATTCACATTTGCCAATGCTCCTTTATTGATGAGAAATATGCACATATCATATATATCGGCGTTAGATGCTTTATTATTTGATATAACAACGTGTAAAGGTCTATATTTGTCGGTGAATTTTTGATTAACATTTGCCCCGTTATTGATTAGGTTTTTGGCCTCCGTAAAATCAGATTCGTTTAATTTTTTTTCAAAGTTAGACATAATATAACACCTATTTTATATTCATATATATATATATATATGAATATTGGTAAATATTTAAATAAGTATATGTCATCTATCGCACTTATTTTGTTAATTATCATTTTTATATTGTTGATAATTTTATTTAATACAATAGATGCAGAACCAGCACAAGTGGAATTAAAGGATTTATATAACATTTTAGCGCCTGGTAAATATAAAGGAACAGGCACATTTAGTAAAACAGAAGACCATCCATATGGTTTAAGTACAGAATTAGAATTATACATAGAAGAACATCCACATTTTAATGATGCACTTACATTCGAATGTAAAGTATTATGCACTGATAAAAAAACAGGCGAATTAGTATATAATGCGAACAGAGAAGGTAAATTTTTTTACAAGCCTAAACACGGAAATGAGTTATTTTTTATTGCAAAAACAACTATAGATAAGCATGTTGTATCTAGTCAATATGGCCATGTTATTAAAGCAACAAATGATTCTCTTGTTCTTGACATCAATTGTGCATGGCATATTCATCATAAAAACTTTAAAAATTCCAGAAAAATATTTACTCGAAATGGTGACAAATTATACCACGATATTCATCATAATAATATGTTTGGAATATCGGATTTATCAATAAATGAAGAATATACACACGAGTAATATTGCTGTAAACAATACAGTTATAATTAAATAACCTTCTGGCTCCTTTGTGAACATTGTATAAAAATTAAAAAAATAGATGGCAATTTTTCAAATGATAAGGCATTTCATATAAATAGGATTTTTTCATTTGTTTACGTAAACAATTATTCAAAGTATCACATTGAATATATAATTTATCTAATTCCTCACTAGTAACTATTCCCTTATATATTAATAATGGCGTGTGTGTAATATGTAAAGGTGTAAAATTTACTAGCAATGTTTTTGTATTGTGTTGTTTATTATTCATATACATTATCTAATAAAATATAAAATAGCACAATTATTATACATATAAACTATTCTTTCAATGTTTATGAATATATACGTTTCAAATATGATAAAACAAAACGAGAAATGGTGGAAGAATATGTAAAAATACGCATATCTAGATACCAATGAACGCGGGAACCTACACCAATAATCGCCGCACAAAATACCAATTCGTCACTTTATTTCATATGAGAAATGCTGTTAGCTTTTGCTATGTTATGGATTATCTTTGGATAAAAGGCTTCCTTGTTACATAAACCCATCGAATTTTGCTGCATTGGGATACATTTCTTTGAAAACTCCGAGTCCATATCTTTGTAGTCTGGATTAATCTTTTTCCACTGCGAAAGTGATTGCATACTTTTTCGTGAAACCTCTTTTATTGCGTTTTCTAACTTCTCTACTGATTGCTCTTTATCCCATACATTATGATCCTTGATATACAGAGTCTCGCGTTTTACGTCAGTGCAATGGATCGGTCGTTCTTGTAGCGTCAGCAGTTTCAAGTTATCCATAAGAATCTTTGTTATTCCATTGACAAAACCCAGTTGAGCGTTGTTCTCTAGGTCATCGTGGCTTATTTCAATGCGATCAATAAAATCAGAAAAATTAATCGCGTCTTTGCAAGTCTCGTTGAGAAACATATTGATGTTAAACTGGTTATTCTGTGTGTTATTGGTAGTATTTCCCATTTTACCCATCATTTCCATCATCATTTGCTTCATTTCTAGACTATCCTTCTTCATTTCCAGGTTGTCTCGCTTCATTTCCAGGTTCTCTTTTAATAAATATTCAAGAGTTGGTTCACTTGGAGTATTATTGTCTATCACTGCAATTACATTTTTTGTTGTGCATTTTTGTTTATGATACCATAAACTGTTGCGAACTTTATATTTTTTTCCACATTCGCAGACAAACTCGGCATTTTTTGGCATTTTTTCGTTCGAAAATGTTCTATTTTGGTGTTTTGCTGTCAACAAGTGTGCATCATAGTTACTTTTTTTACTGCATTTAAAGTCACAAAGCTCGCATAAAAAAATTTGGGCATTTTTTGGCATTTTTTTCATTCTAAATGTTCTATAATTTTAGAACAGAAAAAATGCCTAAAGCTTTTCCGCAAAAAAAGTTGTCAGTCACAACTTAATTTTCAGAAAACGGATTCCTTACCATTCCAGTAACAATTCCAAAATAGGTGGTTTTTTGGAAAAACTTTCTTGAAAATTTCAAAAATGGACATTTTTAAAATGTCCAATTTCAGATTTTTCAAAATACTTTTTCGGGGGTATTTTTCAAGGGTTTTGCAATTTACCCGGTAATGGTAACAAGTTGATTTTTATAATATTTTTTATGATTGATTATGAAGTCAAAGTCAATACTCAGGCAGACATTTGGATTTTTGACAGAAAGAGGGGAGGGTGAGGAGGAAGCAAGGTGGAAGAGAAACCCACAAAGGGGGGGGGGAATAAAAATATCCATATTATATTATATATGCCTACATTCGGTGTGCAATCTATAATTAATAGCACAGATAGAGCCCTTTATAATACAATTTCAAATTTACAAAATCAAGTAAGTTCAATTACAAGTAGTGATGTATGTACAAAATGTAGAGAAGAATACTGTCGACAAAGCCCTATTAATATACATTTCTCAAATAAAACATTCATATGTGAAAATATTCATAATAATCTGCGATTGTTTAATTGTAATTATAATAGTGAAACTATTGAAGCCATAAGTGAAGAGATGCACGATAATTATCATTTTAATTTAGAAAGTATTCATGATATTTCATTCAATGGTGAAACATTTAGATTGAAACAATATCATTTTCACAAAGCATCAGAACATACGCTTAATGGTTCTAGTTTCCCTATGGAAATACATTATGTACATCAAAAGATTGATATAGAAACGGGTTTATTTTTGGATCATTACCTAGTAATCGGTATATTCATTTCACCAACAGCCACTGTCAATGGTGATTTAAGTAATGCCCTGAAAGTTTCATCTGACGCACAAACAATACAGACAACTGTATCTGACTTAAATAAAATGCCATATTTCTTTTATCCAGGTTCATTAACTACAGATCCATTTAGTTCGACTGTTACCTGGTTAGTTATGAAAGACCCAATTTACGCAAGTTCAGATGACATTAATAATTGGAATGGCGGTAGTCCAAGACCCGTGACAGGCAGTGTAGATGCCGCCGAGGTATTATATTTTGAAGAAAATTGATATATAAATTATATGATACTGTAACTTATATAATTTACAAAATGTCAGAAACTGAAGTATATAATTTATATCCTCAGAACAAGAACAGTATCTATACAACGGAACATTGGGTAAATACTTTATCGAACGGAAAAATGGTAACCGTTTTATATGTGCAGCAATGGAGAACAGGAATAATTACAATCGAGTTGGATGAAACAGAAAAAGAAAGGTTATTAGTTCAAGATAACATTACGTTGAATGATTGTGGCGCTTCCATTGACGAGTTAACCGATGGTTGGTATTTCGGAACGGAAATAAAAGATAAAGGCAATTACAATGATGAAGAATTAAAGGAAATACATAAAATGATGTTTTGCGATAACGATAATCAAGCAGAATATGATAGTGAACTAGAATACGATTTTGACCAAGATATTATGGAAGCAAATGACTGGTCTATGGATGATACTATTTATGAAATTACTAATGGTTGTGAGTTGGAATTGGCTAGTTAAATGCTTGTAAATATATGTATGTATTGTATATAAATGAAGGTTAAGTCTAGGGACATTTTATTAATTCTTATAGTTTTATTGATCATTGTTTTTGTATCAAGTGTTTTGATTAATAAATATAACAATTCAGTTACATTTAAGTATTATTATGCAGACAATGTCATATGTAAGGGAACGGATACCGGCAAAGAAGACTATGAATTTGTTAATTTATATTCAAGTGAAATACCAGATGATATGATAATTAACGGTAGTGCAAATAGAGTAGGTATTATTGTATTTGATTATAAAGATATAGTAAAGAATTGCAATAGTTTTCCCGATCCAGATAATACAAAATTGAGGCTATTGGAAAATATTATTATTTTAGACGATGAGGAAAGCACGTTGAATTTTATAATAAATTATTATTTACATAAAGACCACGGAAAGTATCATCATATAAGACAGAACGCTATGAATACCAATGTTGTTTCTACAAGAGGAACATTAAGTAATTATAATAATGTTCATATAACAGTTAAACCGGATGGTGTAAGATTGTTGAAGATTGATTAATCGGTGTTGAAAGATGTAAAATTGATTTCTATTTGAAGATATAATGTTTATCAAATAGAAATGAAGGTAATAATCAAAGACAATATTGTTTACAAGATCGGCCAAAACGCGCAAGAGAATTGGGATCTGTTAGACAACAGCGCAAATTTTGTGTGGTTTCATTTACGTTCATTTCCGTCTTGTCACGTGGTGGTTGAAACAGAGGATATAACCGAAGATGTAGTCGTGGAGGGTGCAAATCTATGTTTAAAAAACACAAAATATCGCGATTTGAAGAATGTGAAAGTGAATTACACGCCTCTGAAAAATATCAAAAAAGCCGATACAATTGGTGCGGTCCATTTCATAAGTAATAAAAAAGTGCGCACTATCACGATATAAATGAATTATATCCGTTTTTTGGACTTATTTCTTCTCATTTTGCGTTTCGTTTTTCGTTTCTTTGAGTTTCGGCGTTTTTTCCCACCCAAATGCATTTTTTTCTCGATTCCCATTTCGATATCGCTGGCTAAATAAGTGCGCGCTTGTAACCCCGCCTGTTCTTGTGGAATATATATAGTGGGTGAATTGCACGAATAATCCAGTAAATTTATGAAACAGGGTTGGCCGACGATGACTTTCACAAGTTCAACCAAAGCGCTTAATTTTATAGACGTAATCTTATGTCCTTCAATTGTCAATAGCCAATGTTTCAAATGGTTATAAAATTGGTTTCGTATATGTCTTTTTTTTTTATCTTTGTCAGTTTGCGATAAACTACTATCGGCGTTTATTTTTTGTTCCTCTTCGATATATATACTTTGACTTGGAATAACCGTAGATAAAGGACGAATATCCGGAACTTTTGTGTGAAAGAATTTGGCTAGTAGATTCAAGTCGCTCAATTGAAGCAAATTAATAGTTTTTTCACCCTCTGTTGGATATACTAATTTTCCTTTTTTATGAATGGATACTAAATAAATACCTTGTATATTGATCATACGGTCCAAAGATGATACTTCGTCGGATTCTATAATAGATAATGCTTTGTCGTATGTAACTCTATCAACTAAAACGCCAGATGTTGCGGCGTTTAAAATGTCGTATGTTGATCTTTGCAAGTCTCGTGTAAAATGCGGTTGCACGCCGCGAAAAAGCTGGGATTCGAATGCTGGAGTCATATGGAAATCATCGAAGTCACCGGCTTTACATAACAATCTAACATTATCAAATATTTCCGAATCTCTTGAATGTAAAGCAAAATTAATAACTTTACCGTGCATTTGAATTAAAATAGTTATTACAAATATATCATCGTCTTTGCTAGCCATATAATATATACATAAAA
>Ga0181401_1001119_pt1 | contig 10761 bp, 10 predicted proteins | sample 24SPOviralmetaG_FD_130130 | JGI IMG/M metagenome (GOLD analysis project Ga0181401, IMG submission 130130) | Marine viral communities from the oligotrophic San Pedro Time Series (SPOT) site, San Pedro Channel, CA, USA - 24 SPOT_SRF_2011-07-20 | ecosystem: Environmental > Aquatic > Marine > Strait...
AGTAAGTTCGTCAATCCAAGTATTTGAAACATCTTCTGGAACTTCTTCAAGCACGGTAGTTTCGAAGTTTGCAAATGTTTCTGTATAATATGCTTTGCGTTGTAGAGACTCAACTGTCTTTTTTACTGTTGCTAGTCTTTCGTTTACAACGTCCATATATCCTGCTAAACCTTCAGCCATTACACTTGAGCGATTCATGTATGTCTTAAATTTACGCAGTTTGTTTAGTTCTTCTGATAGTCCAGTAATATGTTTACCAAAATCATCATATGCATTTCCACCTTCACTTACGTGCATAGCCATTGCTCTTGCACCATTCATGTGTCTTAGTGGATATTTAAATCTTTCGCCGTTTTCGCTTTCGATATAAATGCTGTGTACATTCTGTGTGCGTCCTGCGGCATTTTCGTGGTTAACTGGGCCAGCATGTTTTACAACTAATCTTGCTGTTCCAATATCTTGGTAACTAGTTCTACTAGTTCCATACATCTTTGATTCGCTCATTTGTTTCTCCGTGCTTAGATATTCATAATCTCTTTTATCTAAATTTGATTTTGTTATATCTCTAGTATCAAAATTTAACATTCTTTTCTTTGCAAATACTCTTAATTCTTTCAAAAAGTCGAACCATTTACTTTTTAGCATGTGTTCTTGTTCTGAAAACAAGTTCTGAGCATACATTATTGTAAGGCTGTCTTGATCAATATTTACATTTACCTTTTTTCCTTCAGCAAAATCAAATTCAAAAAATCTAGCTTCACTTGGTTTATTAGTGATAGTGGCTTGATCGTCTCCTACTGTAATAGTGGGAAATCTGCCACGGATTTTATTAAATAATTCTTCTGCTATGGATTCAAGGTTTTTCATATTAATATTTATCAATAACCGCTAACAAAGATAGGCATCGGCGGTTCGTATGTTTCTTCTCCTTCTGCTTGTGTAAACGTATTATATATACGTGGATCCCAGTCTTTCATTACAGCCATCATTCTTAATGCAAGTAAAGTAGCACTAACCAAGTCATCATTAGCTCCCGGTTTTGCTCTAAAACTAGTACCTGTAGCAACATAATTCTTTAGTTCAGTAATTAATGGGCCACTGTTAATAGTTATCTTATTATTTTCAACCATAGTTTTTAAACGGCTACATGCTGTAATTTTAGTACCATGTGTAGTATTGAATCCTTTACGGAATTTACGTACATGTCCTTTACGCATTGGTTCACTTACAAATAGTCCGGGTATATTCTCTTCACCGAAGTCATTTATAACAATAAGTGCCGCTTCTCCGATACTATTGTTTTCTACGCTCCAGTAAATATTAGATCCGGTTCCTTTACAACTATCTTGTATATGTGTGCAAATATCTCTTAGTATTCTAATCTGTGCAGGTATAGGTGTTTCATTGTGTCGCCATTCTGCTACTTGTTTATAACTTGGAAGTTCATATACTTGAATTGCGGCATAGTCGCCTCCAGTACCCATTGCTGGATCAAGTGCTACTGCATAATTTTGATCTGGATTTGGTTTTGCATACCAACGTGTTTGACCCATATTCATTAAAGGATCTGATGCTTCCATTTGTGCAAGATGAATACTGTTAATAAGTGTTTCATCGTATACTAGAAATTCACAACCATATTCACGTCTAAACTTTTCTTCACCAATACGCCCAATTTCTTCTATTTTCCAAGTTTCATCTCTATCAGGATGTTCGTCCCAACTACATGTGAATCCGTGAAATCCATTTATGCCTACTTCTTGTTCATTACCGTGTGTATCATATTTGTTCTGTGATTCTTTCCAAATTACTGCAAACGTATCTTCATCTGAGTTAGGTGTGCTAGTAATAATAGCACGACCACCTGTTGCTAGTGTAGGTGATATTGATGTCCAAAATTCTTCTGCAATGTTAGGATTAACAAATGCAAACTCATCACAATATAATAATGATATTGACATACCACGTCCTGTATTGCCTGTTGTAGTAGCACTAACAATACGCGAACCGTTTTCAAATTCCATACTTCCTTTATTGTAATTTATTACTCCAGCTCTAATATGGTTAGGACACATTTCATATCCATATCTAACACGTTGCATAATCTCTTGAGCACCTGTATACTTGTGTGCGGCAATAAGTATTGTTTGATCTGGATGAAACATTGCATACCATAGTAAATAAATTGCGGCTGTAGTAGTTTTACCTGTTTGTCTCGGTAACATATTAACATTAAATCTATGATCGTGATAACTTTTAAGCAAGCTGACTTGAAAACCATAAGGATCAAATAATAATTTTCCCTTCACAGGATGTTGTATATAAGAAAACTTTCTTGCAAAGTGTAGATAGCCTGATTTAGGATCCATACATTTTGCTAAATCCTCAATCTGTGCATCTGTAAACGTTTCTGTTTTATTGGCTTTTTTAATTAATACGCCATCTAAAGAAGTACTCATACTACTATTTAACCAAAAAAATAGGCCCCGGAGGGCCTATGTGAGTATAACTTTAATTTTGTTTTTATTACGTGGCTACTAGTGTTGCGGCCGCTGTTACTACTGTACCGCTTGTATCAATGTTATTTGGTCCAACTGCTGTAACTGTACTTGTTGGATAGTTTGCCGGTTTACCAATTAGTCTAATACGTGCTTGTAAGTCTAAGTGATTATCAAATGTATCACATACTACAGTCATTGTACCACTGTTGTCGTTAGTAGTATGATAAATTAAAGGATTAATTTCTTTACAAATTTGCTCAACTACTTCATCTAATGCATCGTCTTCTGCTCTTAGATCAACTGCTGTACCGTTTGCAATTTTTACTAAAATTTTAAAAGCGAATACGTGACCATTGCTAAAAACGTTTCCTGCTGTTGATAGTCCTGATCCGTTTACTCTTGTTTGTCCAGCCATTTAATTACTCCTTATCCTTCATTTCGTCCATACAACCATCGATCATTTCTTTTAATTTTTCTTGATCGCAATCTTTATGCATGTCACAGATTTCTTTTTTTGTTTTACCATCTTTGCACATTTTCATAATTTCTGCTTTGCTTGGCATTTTTGCATCTTTTTCTTCAGCTTCATCTACTTTATACTCTTTGTATAAGTTAGCTAACTGTTCTTTGATTTCGTCTTCAAGTGCCATTGGATTATCTCCGCCTGCAACTTTTGGATAAGATTTTTTGCTTTTGTTTAAATCGTTTGTTGGAGGAGTAATTACATCACTATATGGTTTGTAATCTTCTTCTGGTGAATTAGCATAATCTCCTTCTTCAACGTCAGCATCTTCATGTGACATTCCACAGCCTGCGTTAAGGTCCATATCTCCTGGCACATCATCTTTGCCTGGTATCATTGGATCGTCGTCCATTGCACCTAATGCCTTTATATTCTTTTCCATATCCATTCTTGGACTTAGTGGCATGTCGCTTACTTTTTGTGGTTCCATTCCAGCATTACGCATCATTGACATAAGCTGACCAACTTGTGCGGCATCGTCAGCTGTCATTGAAATATTCATTGATGCTGATTCGTCTAATTTTTGTTTTTTACTAGGAGCTTCAATAGCGTCCATCTTAGCAATCATATCTTTAAGGTTCATTATTTGCTCCCTACTGGTGATACAGTATTTTCCTTGTCGGTGATATCTGCGCCTTCACCGGGTTTTACGTCTTGTAACGGATCATTTTCTTTTTCTGATCTAGCTGTTTCAAGTTCTTTTAGTAATGACATAACACGGCTTCCACCAACATCTTCTTGTGCTGACTCGCCACCCATGTCTTCTGTTTCTAATTTTGTTTGATAAGGACCTTCATCTTTAATGTTTTGATATGATTCTTGCGGTTCGTTAACATTACGCACAATCAAATTCTCTCTAGTACAATTACAGCATTGTGTAATATATTCACTTAGTACTTGTGTAGTAGTTGGATAATTAAGTCCTACTTCATAGTATGTAACTTCGCAGTTACTGAGTTGCGGAAAATCTAACGGGCGTTCTTGGATTGGAGTTTTTTTACCACTACCCATTGACGCTATACCATAGCGTTTTAGGCAGGATTCTAAATCATCAACAAATCCTTCTGGTAGTTCACCTGCAACACCAATGTTAAATTCGTATATTTTTTTCGCTTCTGCTAGATATTTTTCAAACATGTTTTTCGTCCTTATAAATTATTTATCCATATTCTTTAGTTTTTCAAGTAAACTATTACGGTCTGTTACTATATAACCTTCGCCTTGTACTAGGTCATCATCGGGTTTACCGTCTTTGTCCATTTTTTCTTTCTTAAGTTGTAGCTCTATCATTTTAAGTTTTTTGTCCATTTTTGCTACTTTAGCATCTAATGAAGTTTTAAGCATGCCTCCGGCTACTTCAAATACTCGCCCACTGTATCTACTTTCAACATTCATGCCTAAATCCATTAGATCGTCATACGCATCTAATGCCTTTTCAGCAATATCATTAAGTTCTTTATCAGCCATTTCACCTAAGCCTTTGACAGCTGGTAGTGCGGCCGCTATTTTATCAAACTCTGCAATATCTCTAAGGGTTTCGTTTTGCTGTTCAACAACTTCTTTTTTATCACGTTTCTTATCTTGCTGAATGATTTCTTTACTATCAGGCAAGTCAAGAAGTTCTTCTAATTTTTTTGTCATTATATACTCACATTAACTGCTACTATTATTTAGCCTTTTCGGCTACCCTGGTGGAACATATCCTTTTCTGTAACCACCCTAAATGACATACCTTTGGACTTTGCATATGCTCTAGCGGCTTCCCATTTGGCCATGTTTAATACAACATGTGCTTGATTATGTTTAGATTTACCAGCATTTTCCATTGTAACTTGATTATTTGGTTTTACTTCTATCAATTCAACCATATTTTTTCCTTTTTTAGTCTTATATTGTATAAAGAAATCAGGCACATATATAGTGTGTCTACCTGTTAAAGGATTTCTATATGGTATTTTTACTGCTTCACTAGCCCATGCTTGTATAGAAGGATTTTCATCACAGAATTTCATAAATGCAAATTCCCAACTACTGCGATATGTTGGGGTTTTACGTCCTACGTATTTGTCTGGATTTTTGGCTTCGAATTTACCTTGTGCAAAACGCCCCATGGGTTACCCCATTATGTTTCTTGCTTCTGTAGGAGTGGTAGTATTTTGTACTCTAAATCCTAATGTGCTAATTTTTTGTCTATTAAAATTCAAAATATTTGCAACTGTAAAACTTAATTGTAACTTATCTAAAGTTTTTAAGGTATCTAATAATTCAAATACTTTAATACCATCTATTTTTGCTTGTTGCATTAATATAGCACCAGTTGATTGAGCCGCTGGTGTATCAAAACCTTTTGATTCTAAAAACCCAATTACTGCATCTACTTCATTACTTGGATATGCAAGTTGTTTTTGATAGTATGTATTAAAATAACGTTTGACTGGATCTGCACTATCAGAATCTTTTTTTACTGGTAAATTTAATTGTACTTTATCCATTTATTATTCCTCTGGAAATTCTGGTCCACTGAAACTATTTTCTTGTGCTGAAGTAGAACGTTCTTGTGAAACTTGGGCGCCTGATGCCAATGCATTTGATAATAGTTTCCCGCCACCTACTAATGCTACTGCTGTTGCAACTGTTGATAAGTTTGCACCGCCACTTCCCCCATTAGGAAAAGCTACTCCTGCTACACCACTGACATCAATTCCTGCTTTTTTACCAATGTCACCTATTGCACTACCTATTAATTCTTGTCCAACTCCGGCTTGTGTCAAGCCGCCGGCATTTTGTATAACGTTTGCGGCTTTTAGAACAGTGCCAAAAGTTACGCCATCATTAACAATATCACCTAATACACCAAATCCTCCTGCAAGTACTCCGCCTACTCCTAATAGACTAGAAGCGCCTCCACCAGCTAATGAATTTGGACTAGGTGTTTTATCATAATGTTCTTCAGCAAATCCTTTAGGTCCACCCTTACCAACAGAACCTCTGCTGTAATGTACTGATTCGTATTCTACAGTCATACTATTTTGAACAGGTTCACTTGCGTTATAATCAAGAGTATCATGAGTCCATTGACTTATCATTGGATTTACTAAAGTAAATGATGTATAATTTTTTCTTGCCATTTGGCTGATAGTAATGCTTGTAAAAAACGGTGAAAAACTATCGTTATCAAATCCATATCTATACTGTCGTCTACCAAATTGATTACCTCTGTTGTAAGGATCAAATGGCGTTGTTCCTACATCTGGTGCTCCTGCTGGTGTAGTTTTTGCATAGTTACCGTCTCTATAATAATATCTATAATATGCTTCCCACATTGCTGTAGTAACACCCATGTTATCATCATGAAACTGTATACTTACTGGTTGATAATCAATACGTTTTTGTACTACTCTTTTTCTATTGTACTGATGTTTGACATCAGTTTGAATATTATATGCAGGTAATTGTGCAGACTTAACAAGCATGTTTAGTTCGTTCATATGCTTTTCTTTTAATTGCGGAATTACTGCTACTGCATCGGGATTAATATTAAAAGTTACATGGTAAAGAAATTTTACTTTTGGACTTAGTCTGTGACTGTCGTCTACAAATAATCTAGAACCATGTGCATAGTCACCAAGAGTACCTTTAGGGTTTAATGCACCTGATACTACGTTATCTAAAAATCCGTTTAAGAAGCTCATACTAATATTTATCCTTTTGAATTATGTGGGTAGATAATTTAGTCATAAAAAAAGGGCCAACAAAGGCCCTTGATTTAATTTTTATTCTGTTTAAATTGAACCGCCACCTGTAATAGCAGTATTAACTGTTCTACCTATTGCTGTTCCTAATCCTGTTCCTTGTGGAGTTTGGATAGCATTGTCATAACGTACTGTTAATGATACAGTAACTGGTTCTGACGTAGCATAGTTAAGTGTATTATAGTTAGTGCTTTCTAAGTAACAACCGTATAATTCAAATGTCTCTAAAACGCTTGCTGTGTTAGCACCGTTACCGCCATCTAGTATTTCGATTCTAGTAACGAATTTGTAGTCTGCACCACTTGCCGCACTTGATTGTTCAAAGAAATCAAACTGTTTCTGAAGTTGTTCACCAACAAGTTTTTGGACATTGTTGCTTACGTCTTCACGTAAGTTAAGTGTAATTGGTTCCCAAGTGTGTTTACCTGCTAGATAAACTCTGGAGTTGTAAATATCAACTGTCATTTGATCAAAACTAACGCTAGGACGAGTTACGTCAATTACCTGTTTAGTTAGCTCTGTTGACGGGCTTGATACTCCAAAATTTTCAAGCGATACTCTAAAGCGGTATTGCAGTTTGGGCATCAACAATCCCTGATTAGATGCACTTGCGTTACTATCTAAAGGTACTGTTAATTTTGAAAGTGTTGAAATTGCCATTATTTGCTCCTATTACTTTTATTTATCATATTATAGTCCGCTAATTTCACCAGTGTTTTTAAGTCTTAATGGAATGTAAATAAACTCCACAGCTTTCACTGGCTCAATAGCAATATCTAAGTATAATTCATTTCTATCAATTCTACTTGGAGTATTGTTAGACTCGTCACATACAACTAGGAAGTCATATAACGCTCTTTGAGACACTAGCTCTAACATTAAACTATCTGCTTGTGCTTTGATTTCATCACGTGTGATTTTATCATTTGGCTCAAAAATGTAAGGCTTAGCAAGTTTCTTAAGTTGTGATCTTAAGTAAATTACTAGTCTTGCAACGTTGATTCTGTCTAATGCACTTGCATTCTTTGCTCTTGTCTTTTGACCAAAGTTTACAAGTCCTGCTCCTGTTAAGAATGTAATTGGGTTAATGTTGTTAGCATAAAGTGTGTCACGCTGTCCTTCATTTAATGCAATTGACTTAAATTCGCCTTCTGCATCAATAAATCCTGCGGCACTTGCATTTGTAATTCCACCACGTCTTGTACCTGCTGGTGCAAACCATGGAAACGATACTTGATCGCTTAATGCTAGTGTTCTTAGGATACCATGACTTGCTGGAACAATAACATTGTTACCTGCATTATCACTTGTAAACAAGCTCGGGTAGAACATACCTAAGTATTCATCTCTACTAACTGCGCCATTGTCGTTATCTTCAACAGCTAGTGCAGTGTTTGAACCCCAGTTGTTTAATGTAGTTCCGTCACTTGCTAATCTAAATGGAGTGTCACCTACGATAAATGCTGTTAAGCCTCTATCATTGTTAAGTGAAATCATTTCACCAATTAGTTCTGGATAACCTGGTGTTGCCATAACGTTGAATAGTCTTGACTCATCATCTCTAATATCTTGGTTACTGTTAACCATTGCTTGTAGAGCTTGAATAATAACTTTACGTTGTGCTTTACGTCCAAAGCTACCTGCGCCATCAATTTGGTTAGCTGACTCAGTTACCCATCTGTGTGGATAGTAAAGTGCCATACTAACGTCACCCATTCTAATATTTTTCTGTGTTACATCTACATAATTACGTACAAATTTCTTAACGTTAAATCCGCTTCTACGTAAGTTCCATAGCAACATACCTTTTGGATATAATGCTGGATCTGGAGCGTCAGTGTCTAAGTGATCACTAACAAGTAACTGTGGAATAGTTCCGCTTGGTGCTTCTGTAGCTGTTCCACCACTTGTACCATAACGTGCATCAGCAAACAAAATACCATCTTCTGATGTTTGATCGCCTTCATCTAGTGCAATCCATTTTGCTAAGTCTGAATTATATTTGTGTACTTGTGGATAGTTTTCTAAGTCTGCTGTAGATACCCAAATATCACCTGTTACTAGTGCTGTTGAACCGTCTTGTTGTGTAGTTGGTTCTGTTGCACTAACAATTGGTCCTAAAGGATCAGCTGAACTGTAAACGTTCTGATAACCTTTCCATGTACTACCATCGTGTACCATAATATCAACTTCGTCAACAATACTGTTGTACCATAATGCACCATCAGTTGTTAATGCTGTTGGAGCATTTGCACTTGCAGTTTGTGTTAAGATCTTCCAGTTTGAAGCGTGGAAGTCATAAGTTGCATCACCTGTTGGTGCCGCATATAAGTTTGCAGTACCTACTTTTGTTGTGTAGTTAAATGCTGTAAAGCCAATTAAGCCTAATGCACCATTTGTATCTTTAATGTGGATTTCTCCGCCATCGTTATGTTCAATAACAACTCTGTTACTTGCATCAACACTTGCAACAACGTTAGTAAAGCCTGCCGCATTAATTGCATTAGCAATTAAGTCTGCATCACTTGCCGCACCAGTTGCTGTTACGCTTAATGCTTGACCTGTTCCCATAGCCGCTTGTCCTACAATACTTTCTCTTATTGTAAATCCGTATGACTGACTGCTTAACTGTGTAGCTACTACACTTGATGTAACTTTAGTTGAAGTTGAACTGTTTCTTGCAAAAATTGTAAAATCAAATTCTTCATTTTCTGCTTCTGAAACATGTGCCTTCACATATAATGAACCTAATGCAAGACCCAAACCACCTGTTGATTTATCTAAGTTGAATAATGCTTCAACATTTGACTTATATACTGGAGCTGGATTGTCTTCCCAAAGTTTTGTAGTTCCGTTAAATTTCTTAACTTTAACTTGTACACCTAAGTTAGCGTCAGTTGTTTTGAACCAAACACTTCCTGTAGGTCTTGATTTAGTATCAGCTGTTTTAAATGCTGGAACTGCTGTATGTGGAGCAATTTCTAGTGCTGGTGAATAATAATCACCTGCTGTTAGTCCTAGGTCTGCAAGTAATGTACCTGATCCACCTGCCGCTAATCTAATTGCACCGTCATCATCTGTAGTTCCGTCAACTGTGTTTGTACCGTCACCAAGTAAATTTAGTTTACCATCAACTACACTTGCACTTACACCTGTTATACCTGCACCATTAATTACTGCCGCAAAAGCTGAAATTGTTGTGTTGTTTGATGTTACAGTTGTGCCGTTAATAGAAATAGTTTGACCTGATGTATGAGCAGTAGTTTTAGTACCTGTTACAGTTGGCCAACTTGATACCCAATCAGCTGATCCTACTTTAACCCATGCACCTGTAGAGTTTTTGTAGTACAACTTGTTAAGAGTAGTTGTTGTTACTACAGCATAGTCACCTACTTGTCCAACTGAACCTTTAGGAATGCCTGTTGCTGATTCACCAACTAATTGTGTTTTAGATGTAATAGTAAGAGGAACTTTATTAGTAAATGACTGTCCACCAGTAACAGTAACCGCGTTTCCGTTCCACTCAAATATTCCAAATTTTGTTAATGCTGTATCAAACCAGTACGTTCCATTTGCTGGATTTGCCGCTGGTGCGTTTGCACTTGGACTTAGTTCGTTTAGATCAACATCTGCTCTTACTACAAATGCTCTATTGCTAACACCCAAATAGGAGTAAGCCGCTTGCAATCCGTATTCATTAAGCTCTCCGCCGTTTACTGGATTATTGCTTGCATCTGTTTGGAAGTGTGGATCGCCGAACGTGTCTGCTAAATCTCTTTGTGATGTAATTAAAAATGGTACTCCGGCATTTGCCTTTGTAGTACCTCTTGCTGTACCTGTTCCTGAAGCATTTGCTTTGTCTTGTTTAGACGCAACAAATAACATTGGAGTAGTACCTGGTTCTGCTGGTGTGTAAAAACTCTCGTCAATTACGCTAACTTGTACACCTGGTGATATTAAAGCCATTTAAGTTCTCCTGTTATAA
>Ga0181401_1001122_pt1 | contig 10745 bp, 5 predicted proteins | sample 24SPOviralmetaG_FD_130130 | JGI IMG/M metagenome (GOLD analysis project Ga0181401, IMG submission 130130) | Marine viral communities from the oligotrophic San Pedro Time Series (SPOT) site, San Pedro Channel, CA, USA - 24 SPOT_SRF_2011-07-20 | ecosystem: Environmental > Aquatic > Marine > Strait...
ATTTTAGTTCTGACTGCAAGATACTGCGGACAAAACTTGTAATACCTAAACCTATCAATCTGCATCACAGAGACTCTATTGAGCGTGTGGGACCGATTGATATTACACAGAAACCATTCTCGCTTAAAAGCTATAAGAATGCGGTTTTCTTTGGTAACGGTAGATTCAATCAGAAACTTACAACAGCTTTTTATTACAACGACAGAATATATATAATGTCAAAGAACGCATTGATAGACGGTATGACACATATCAATGTACGTTTGATTGCATCAGACCCTACAGAAGCTGAAAAGTTCAATCATTGCAGTGGAGATCCTTGTTATTCAGATGATATGGAATATCCCCTTACAGATTGGATGTGGGGATATATGAAAGAGTTTGTTGTAAAACAGTTGATGATGAAGTATCAGATACCGAATGATACTACTAATGATGCTACACACACTATGGGTGGTGCAGCTCCAGCTCCTCAGAACAATGGCTAAAAACAGTCTTGACATAGGATCGAATCACATCTATGAGAATTATATAGATGACCTTGACTCATTTGAAAGAGCACAAGGATATCTATTGCCTCAAAGGGTAATAAATGCTGCTGTATTCGATCTTAACAAAAGGCTTGTAGAGAATATGATATTAAAAAACAAATTCATAAGTCTACCATATAATCTGGGAAACCTGGCAATACTGAAACATCAACCTAAAGTAAAAAGAAAAGAGAACGGAAACCTCAATCTTGCAATTGATTATGGTGAGACCAATAAATTGTGGAGAGACAATCCTGAAGCAAAAGACAATAGAAGATACGTGTATCATACAAACAGTCATTCAGGAGGATATATAGCTTCGTTCAAGTGGTTGAAAAGCAGAGCGAAGACAAAGAATATATTCGGTTATAAGTTTGTACCTGTAAAACAGGCAAAGAGGGATCTTGCAAAAGCAATGAAAGATCCGTTGATAAAAGTTGATTTTTTTGAAAAAAACTAAAATGCACGGAATGATGAACCAAACAGAAGGCGTAAGCAGCATGAGTGAAACCGTTGATGGTATCACAAAGTCTGTAAACGTTGAAGAGATCGAAAACGGTTTTATTGTAAGTATTCACAAATACGGAATGAAGTCTTCAGGAGAAGGCTGCAGTGAGTGTGATGGTGAATATATTGATGAAACTAAAAGATTTTACTCAAAGGAGAACCCTTTGAACAAAGAGGCAAAGCAAGAGGAAGAAGAGCGTGATATGACACGCGAAGATGTTTTTGCAATCATAGATATGTTATAAGATGTTGAACGGAAAGTATGTGAGTTTAGAGTCAATCGTAGAACGTGTATATAGAGATACAGGTTTCGAAATTGACACAGATTGGATTGATGTAGCTGAATGGATCGGTAGTGTTATTGATCTGATCAACGCTCCCATGCAGTACATTGAAAGAATAACTGATGATGTAGATAAACCCTACATTGAGATAGTAAACGGTAGAGGAGAGCTTCCATGCGATCTGATACGTATCATTCAAACACAGACCTGCGAGGGTGCACCTGTAAGATACTCAACAGATAGTTTTCATTATGCAAGTCATGTTGAAGGTTGTAGAGATCTTACGTGCAGTGGTGACCTCACATATAAGCTGAACAACAATTACATCTTTACCAACTTCAAAGAAGGTAAGATACGTATGGCATACCTTGCTTTTCCTACTGATGAGAGAGGTTATCCTATGGTACCTGATGATGAGGTATTCAAACAAGCAGCTACAGCATATGTATCTGAGCGTATAGGATTCAAATTACTTATGCGCAGTAAGATACAGGCAGGTGCTTATCAGTTACTTAAACAGGAAAGAGATTGGTATGTAGCAAGAGCTACCACTAAACCGCTTATTCCTAATAGAGATAAGATCGAAAGTATCAAGAATCAGTTCAGAAGAATTGTATCATTTGAGAATGAACACCCTGGTGGTTACAAGTCAACAAGTGTGATGCAAACCATTAGAAACCATTCAAACCTAAGTAGAAACTCTAGTTACAGAAACAGAAGATAATGGATAATACGCTTAACACATTTGCAAAAGGAATGATAAAAGATGTAGCAGAAACGCTACGTCCTGAAGATTCATACGAGGATGCGCAAGACATGAAGCTCAATGCAGGTAACAGTGCATCTGAGTATATCATATCTAATGTAAAAGGTAATAAGCTATCCTTTACTGTTCCTAATGTTCCTAATGTATTAACAATAGAACTTAACGAATCAATAACTTTGCCCCAACCTTGGTCAGATACTGTTCAAATAAATATGCTTTCTGGAACATATACAAGCTCTTCAATTAATGGTTTGTATGATGACCTTGATGATTATTTTGATCAAATTGAATATACAATAAAAAATGATATTGCTTTTGCGTCTTTAAATTTAAATATAGCAAGACAAGGTTTGTTATTGAGAATATGGTCTGAAACAGATCAGATATTATCATTAAATCCTAGTACATCTCCTAATGCTAGATTAAAAAATACACTTCAGCAAGAACAGTTAAATCAACAAATTATAGGTTGGGAAACTATAAATAAAAATATTTACCTTTTTACTACAAACGATTCGTCTGAAACAGGAGGTATTGGTTCTATATTTGAGCTTAAATATAATGAAGTAACACTTGATACCTCTATAAAGCTTGTTTATACAGAAAATGTAAATTTTACAACTCTTAACCCTATAGCAAATCCTGGAGGAATTGTAGGTATTTATGAAACAGAGTCTATTCAATCTATTTATTGGACAGATAGATTAAATGATTTACGGACTATAAATGTTGCTAATCCTAATTTAATGGCAACTAGTCCTTTTACACTTTCTATAAATATAGATATTGAATTAGAAAAACCTATTTTAGAACAAATAGTTTTAGGGGGGTCTTTAGATGTAGGGCATTATCAAATTGCATATTCACTTGTAACAGATTCTGGAGCTGAAACTCCTTATTCTCATACTTCTAATAGTATTTATATATCTAACTCAGATATAACAAATGGATATACCAATTATTCTGGTTCTGATTCTGACCAATTAAGTAATAATGCTATCAAGTTTAAAATTGATAATATAGATACTTCATACACTTATTTAAATATTATAGTTCTAAAAAAAATTAATCTTACTGGAACTACAGAAATATATAAAATTCAACAACTTGAAATTACAGATCAAACTATTATTTACACTTATACTGGTGATGAACCCGCAGCTATTATAACTGAAATTGATTTTAATAGAGTTTTAAATCTTTTTGATAAATGTCATGCTATAGATAAAAAAGATAATATTTTATTTGCTGCAAATACAGAAGGTTCTGCTAAAGATCTTGATTTTGATTCAAGAGCATACAGATTTAATGAAAACGGTAATATAGCTCTTAATAATATTTCTGGATTTCCTTTATCAGTTACTCCTCAATTAGCACTTACAAGTTTTGGCTTAGACCCTACTTCAGATGCTATAAATCCTGATCAAGATGTTTATAAATACAAAGAAGATGGTATAACACTAGGGGGGCAAGGTCCTCATATAAGTTATGAATTTACTCAGCGTCAATATGCTGTAGACGCAAGACAAACTGAAATTATTCATCCTGCTGGTTATCCTACGGGAGCTTCAGGGGATTATGCTTACCCTTACAGAATACCTTACGCTAATGGGCAAAACAGCACTGTAGATTTAGGCGAAAATAATATTTATAATGACGGGAATTTTTTCTCAGACTTTAAATCACCTTTTTTAAATCATTATCAAAAAGGTTATAGAAGAGAAGAGGTTTATAGATTTTCTTTTGTACCAATAAAAAACGGTAGAGAAATTTATGCTAAATGGATTGCTGATATTAAAATGCCTTCTATATGGGAAGATTGGGAAAGATATGTTGATGAAAAAAATAATGCAGGTGAGTATGATACAATATCAGTTGAAGAAGCAGCAAATCAAAATAGAATATTTCCTTTAACAAGAACTACTGGTGAGCCAACAAACTGTATAAGTTTAGGTGTAAAATTTACAGTAAATCTACCTCCTGAAATAGCAAAAGAAATTGACGGTTTTAGAATTAAAAGAGTAAAGTTAGAACCTTCAGATAGAACAATTATAGCTCAAGGAATAATTCATTTATGTCATTACGACATAAATAAAAACCATTATTATTTACAAGGTAAACATGAAATTAATTCCTTAGTTTCAAATCAATTTAGTTTAAATGGATCGACAAACTCAGTTATATCTGGAAGTGTATATACAGGAGCATCACCTTATGCGGGGTATGAAGCTACTCCAGATAGTAGTGATTGGATTATTGCATTAAATGATAGATGGAGTCATCCTATAATGAGTTTTCATTCTCCTGATTTTTTATTTGGTACACCTGTAGCTTTTTTTCCAGGAGATGAGCTAAAAATTGTACAAGGTTTATCGGTAGCAGCTTCTACACTAGAAACACAAAAAAATAATACTTATTTACCTGCTGAAAAAACTGTTTATCACAAGTTATATTGGGGGTCTCCTATTTTTGGAAAAGATGGTTATACTAAAAAAATTGTAGATGCACAAAATATAGAAAAATCAGGAGGTCCTTATATAATTGGGAATTATGAATTTGTAAATAAAACGCCTTTTATACCTTCTTATAACGGTAGTACTTCAGAAGGTGCTCAAACAACAGCTATTGCTCTTGACGGAGCTTTAGGTATACCTAGAATAAGCGGTCAAGATGTGCTAAACACAGCTATTCCTTTTGCTGCTAATGGTGTTCTTCCTGCTTATACAATAAATAATTTTCAATATGATGAAGATGGAAACTATTTAGGAAACAATGCTATTAATGTTGAACAAACTAATTCAAGACCTGATAAATATTTTGCAAATTATGTAAGAAAAAATTTAGGTCAATATGGAGGTCAGGGTTATTCAGCAAGACAACAGAATGTTTACATAAATACAGGGACAGATGTTTTAGTTAAAGACAATGATTTATCATACACAATTAAAGTATATGGAGGAGATACTTATGTTAATATTTTTGATACACTAAAAGCAATTAAAAATTATAATCAAGATGAATTAGGTATGGTACGAGCAGGATCTCTTCTTGATAATGATAGTTTAATATTCAGTACAGAAAAAGCAGAGTACGGAAAAAAAAGAGTAGCTGTAGGTTTATATTATCCTGTAGAAACATTTGTAAATACCGACATGCGATATGGGTATAGTTTAAATGGTGAACAAAATCCTTCTGGTTATACATTTGGAAGTCAGGAAGAAATACCGAATGCAGAGCTATTTCCATTAGATTACGGAGAAGACTGGAAATATAATTTTGTTTTTTCAGCACAAATGGATACTCAAAGATCATTTCCTAAACCTATAGGTCAATCTGATGTATTTAAACATCCTGTAAGAATTTGGGCATCTAACAAAAAAGTTTATGGTGAGACTAAAGATAGTTGGAGATATTGGGATTTTGATAAATATATAGATATAGAAGGAGACCTTGGTGAAATACGCCAACTTGTAACTCATAGAGATCAACTACATGCTTGGCAAGAAAACGGTTTTGGTATAGCATCTGTAAATGAAAGATCTGTTACAACAGATAATTCAGGTTCAGGCGTTATTCTTGGTAAATCAGGAATACTTCCAAGATTTGATTATGTATCAGAAATTGTAGGTAGTTGGCATCAATTCAGTTTTGCTATTTCTCCTGTAGGTATATTATTTTTTGATAAAAAAGATGGTGGTCTGTATTTATATAGCCCACAGGGATTGCGTGATGTTTCAGCAGGTAAGATCAACTCTTGGTTACACGAGAATGCAAGAGGTAATGTTCTTTTATATGATGCACCTATAGGTTCAAACTTTATAATAGGTTATGCAGGTATGTCTTCTACATATGATTATGTGAATAAAGAGTTTCTTATCACATTCTTTGATAGAGACCCTTATACAGAGTCTGGTAATATTAACCTTGTAGGAGATTCATTTACGATTGCATATAGCGATACATCTGATGTGTTCTCATCATTTAGATCGTTTAAACCTATTATGTACATCAACGATAACAAGAATATATTTACTCCAAAACCTTTCAGTATACCTTCAGAGGTGTATATACACGAGCAAGGAGATTATGGGGTATTCTATGATAATGCACCGACAACATCATCTATTACAACGGTAGTAAACAAAGAACCGTTTATCACTAAGATATTCGATAATATCAGATGGTTGAGTGAAGTATTCTTACCTAATGGTACAGAAGTATCAGATGAAACATTCTCATCAATAGAAACATTCAATACGTATCAGACAACAGGTGTACGTACACAATTCAGAAGATTGATGCGAGAATGGAAGCATGCTATTCAGTATCAGTTCGGTACAAAGAACAGAATCAGAAGTCACTACGTAAGACAAAAGTTCGAGTTCTTAAATAACAACGACAAAGAGTTTAGGCTACATTATATAATGAATCTTTTTAGGAAGATTATGAAATAATATTATAAAAATGTACTTGACAAATGAAACGCAATAAATTATATTTGTAAAATGGAGTTAAAAGCCTTTAAAGGAATGCCCCATGAGTTCGGTGGAATTGATTACACTGAAGCTTCCGAAGTAGAAGGGGGAGAGTTCGCAGTAGAAATAGGTAAAAACGGTAACGAGTATATCTTTGACAAGAACTCCTCTGAAGGGGAAAGGCTTTCCAAAGAATACAAAAGACTTGATAAGAATGGTCGTCTCACTGAGGACGACCCTCTTGCTTTAGAGGCATTTGACCAAATGGCAAGAGAAGAAGCTCTTAAACACGCACAACGTTCTGTAAACGAGAAAGGTATCGATCCTTTCCGTAATATGTATGATCAAGCAGGTCAAGCTGCCAACGGTGGTGTCAAGTATGCCGCAGGTGGTGCTAAAGATATGTATTTTGGTGGAGGTCTAATGGCTTTAATGCCAGGAGGTATGATTGATGCTGGTACCAGTAACGAAGGGTTAATGAAAAACATAGGTGAAGTAACTAATCTTGGTAACGGTGGTGTAAATAAATATGCAACAGGAGGATATAACCCAAGAGCAATGGGAACAGATCCTTATATGATGGACCCTTTACAGATGCAAAATCAACCACCACCTTCTGAAATTTCAGGAGGATATGAGTTGTTTCAAAATAATGGTTCATCTTTTATAAATAATCTTACTGGTTCAACTACAAATAATTCTATTAATTTAAGTCCGCAGGATAATTTATCTTATAATACTTCTCAACAATTTAACGGGTTAACAGGCTCTTTACAAACAGACCCTATGACACCTATGCCTACTATAAAATCTTATCAATTACCTGTAGAACCACTTCCTGAAATGTCAACTAATGATGGTATGACCGATTTAATGGGTTCAATGCAAGGAGAACGCGGTGGTGAAACAACACAATCACCTATGGATTTTGCAGCAATGTTTAAAAGCCAAGAAGCAACACAAGACCTTGCAGAAGCACAACAACAAATTGATGCTAATGCGATGAGTAACAGTGGAGGTTTAATATCAGGTATAGGTAATACATTAGAAAGTCTAATTAAATCTACAAACAATGCAGGTGATATTGAACAACAATCTTTTTATAGATCTTCTCCTGATGATAAAAAACTTTCTCAAGGTACTAAATATGTACAGCCGAACCAAGCAGATTATGCTGGAGCAGCTATAGGTGGTGCAGCGGAAGGTTTTGAACAAGGTATGCAATTCGGACCTATAGGAGGAGCTATAGGTGCTGTTATAAAGGGTGTAACAAAACCTCTTATGGAAAAAAAGAGAGCAAAAGATCAACAAGATGCTGCTGATAGAGAGTTTAAAAGCAATCTTGCTTTTTCAAGAAACGAAGAACTTGATAAACAAGTTCAAAGTAATGTTTATCAAAATGTAGATTCTGGAAGAGCAACAGATTATTATCCTTATTTATTTTCTAAAGAAGGAGGTGCTCTTCCAAAAAATAAAAAACCTATTTACGGTTACTATCAAAACGGAGGTGGTAAAAAAAAAGAAGAGTCGTATGATGCAATGAAAGATCCTGTACAATGGGATGTCATGCAAAACTATATTGCAAGTAACGACACAAGGAATAGAATGTCTCAAGCTGCAGTAGGTAGTGGAGATGAAATGTACGCTCCTTATAGAGCAGATAATACTTGTGTGGCAGGAGTAAACTGCTTTGAAGATCTTGCTGGAGTACAAGGTATACCTGATGACATTTATAATAACAGAGCATTAAAAAAATTCTTTGAATCAAAAGAAGGAAAGAAATCTTTTAGAAAAGCTAAAAATGAAAAACCAGGTGACTATGTGCAGTTTGAAGAAAAAATTAGAACTGAAAATTTTGAATTACCAAACGGTGAAATAATTAGTATACCAACAGGGCAATTTAATTATCCTTACCATATAGGTATGGTTACAGGTGATGATATATACTTAGGTGATGGAAGTAGAAATAATCCTCTTTATTATAGTACTATACATAAAGAACCTTCTGCTGAAGTTTCTAATTTAGCAGGTATGGGTATTGATATTGAATATAATAATATAAACCCTAATTTCTACAGAATGCGTAATAGAAAAGATAAGCAGAAAGTAATAGATGCTGCTCTTCAAGCTAAACAACAAGGTAAGGATGTAATACGTCCTGCTTTTGGTGATGAAGAACCTTTATATCTTCCTATGCAACAGTACAGAAAAAATACCCCTTACCCTATAGCAGGGTTTTAAAATACAATACAATGGCTACACCAAAACAAAGAAAAGAATTTTATGAACTATACGGTCCTATTGTTGAAGAAAAAACTAAAGGAACAGGTCTATATCCACAAGTAGTATTAGCACAATTAGCTTTAGAGTCAGCTTACGGAACAGCCAAGTCTGCTAAAGGTAACTTAGGTGGAAGAAAATTACCACAGTCACGAATATCTAGTTCAAAGAAAGGCGTTGATTATGAGATTAAAAAAACAAGCGAGAACTTTTCCACAAAAGCAGAGGCTGATGCTTTTGCTAAACAACAAAAAGATTTAGGATATAAAGTATACGGAAATTCACAAAAAAAAGGTAACGAGTTTGTTGTAAGACTTGACCAGCCTTTTGAAATATCTGGAGATGGAAGTACAGAAAGTAATGTACAAGCTCAAATAGATTTTTTCCTTAAAAATCCAAGATACGAAGGTGTGTTTAATGCTACTAGTCCAAAAGAGCAAGCTGAATTACTAAAAAAAGCAGGATACGCTACAGATGCTAACTATGCAAGTAAAATTGAAAATATCTACAATCAAGATGACTTTCCTCAGTATACAACAGATTCTAATGATAGACTTGCCTCACAAGGAATTGATTCGACACTTGATCCTACAGCACAAGCATTAGGACTACCTACATCAGAGGATGTTCAAAATCAATTACAATCGTATAACGATATTAAAGCTTATGAAGAACTTGCTGCTTCAGACCCTAGTATAGTAGTTCCTTTACCTAATCAAAGTTATAATCCTGATAGGTCAATATCTGAACAATACTTAGAATTTAACCCAGAACTTACTGAATACTTTCAAGGTGCAGATAATATACCTTCACCTCCTAGCACTAAACAACCTGCAGTAGCTCCTACTGAGGATTTACAGACAAAGGCGCAAGCATATAACGATTTAAGATCTTATGATGATGCTGTAGCTGCAGGTCAAGCAGATTTTACATTAGCAAATCCTAATTATGATCCTGATAGACCGCAAGCAGAACAATATTTAGATGCTAATCCAGATCTTAAAAACTATCTTCAAGGAGCACCTGATCCGTCACAAGCTTCTGCTAGTGGACAACCACCTGCAGCAGATCGTGATACAAGAAGTGTGTCAGATATTGCACAACTGCAAATGGGTGCTTATGAAGATCTTTTAGCTTTAGATAAACAAATAGCATTAGACCCAGGAAGAGTTTCTTTACCGAACCCTAATTATGATCCTAATAGATCATTAGCAGAACAGTATTTAGAGTTTAATCCTGATATTAGACCTCTTATAGAGAGAAGAAATGCTGGCTCATCAACTCCTCCTTCGGAAAGTGACCCTTCTTTATCTGACGAAAGTGATGTAGAACCATCAACACCTTCTACTACAGCAGGTGCTGCAGGTAGAGCATCAGGTTACGAAGGTATGTCTGCAGGAGAGCTTCAAGGAATGTATCAAAGTTTATTAGAAGCTGATGCAGCAGCAGCAGCAGGAGACGGTGTGTATCCTCTTATATCTCAAGAATTTGAACCTGGACCTCAAGCACCTCAGTTTCTTGCTAGACGTATGCAAGGAGTAACTTCTGCTGATCCTGCAGATGCTAATTTTGTTGGACCACCTGAAGCACCTATAACAAGAATGGCAGAACCATCAGGTAATTATGATAACCCTGATGTAAGACCTAAAACTGAAGATTCTGTAGATCGTAATTTCCTATCTAAACTTAAAGGTCAGGACTATATGGGTCTCCTTTCAGATATAGGTGGTTATGCTGCACGTACGATGCCTTTACAAAGAGCATTAAGAGATGCATCTTCTTATGATGAAGAAAGGTATCCAAGATTTTCTCCTATACTTCCTACAGCTACATTACCTAAACGTGATGTACGAGATGCGTTCGCTACAGCACAACAGGCTGCTTTACAGCAAGGAAAACTTGA
>Ga0181401_1001123_pt1 | contig 10741 bp, 12 predicted proteins | sample 24SPOviralmetaG_FD_130130 | JGI IMG/M metagenome (GOLD analysis project Ga0181401, IMG submission 130130) | Marine viral communities from the oligotrophic San Pedro Time Series (SPOT) site, San Pedro Channel, CA, USA - 24 SPOT_SRF_2011-07-20 | ecosystem: Environmental > Aquatic > Marine > Strait...
AGGACTGTAGCATTTCCAGACAAATGGGAAGCTATGGCAGAGAATACTGTGATGGTTCGCTAGTGCCCTCTAAGCGACCACAGTATAGGTTGAGCATCGAGCAAATCTAGCCCTCACGCTCTGCACAACCGAACCTGATCCCTAGTAGTGTGCCCTCGCTACTAGGGATTTTTTTTGAATTAATTTGCCAAAAAAGGTTGACCTTTGATTCGTTTGATCGTATAATATATGTATAAGTTAACAAAGAGGGCACACAATGAAAAACTTACAGCACTACATCGACAACCGCAACCAATGGAACAGCTTCTTCCCAGGCAACAAAACAATCACATTCCCACTGGATCAGAACACAGTAGATGATCTAGCACGTTCATTAGACGGTGACTTATCACCTGAGAACCTACACTGTGATGGAGAGATCAGCCGCACTGAAGCACAGCGCAAATACAACTACTATGGTAGAGTGATCAAAGAGCTGGAGAACTATTGCTTGAACAACTGGTTGAACACTCCTGTGGTACACGAATACTACTAAACAAAAAGGTTGACAGCTACCTTAAAAGGCTGTACACTACTACTATAAATTAAACATTGCGAGGGCATACACAATGACAACTATCAACACTTCAACTGTAAACTTAAATGACTACACTGTATCAGATCTAGTAATGATCAAAGAGGCAGCACTTCAACACGCACGTGACGCAGGTCAAGCACACTTGGATCAGTATGGTGAGCACGCCTACTGTGGCTTTGCTTGGGTTAACATCTGGGGCATCAAAGGCAACACCAAGCTGGGCAAGCGTATGAAGGCAGCAGGCTTTGAGAAGGACTACCAGGGAGCATACAGCATATGGAACCCAAGTGGCTTAGGCACACAGTGTATGAGCACTAAGGAAGCAGGAGCACAGGCAGCAGCCAAGGTGTTTAAGGCAGCAGGCTTTACAGCATACGCAGGCAGTAGGGCAGACTAATACCCACTAGGGGGTGCTGAGTTACGTAGGGTAGCAGGCAACCTAGACAACTACTAGAGAAGACTACGGGGAGGCTAGCAGAAATGTTAGTCTCCTTTTTCATTTGTGATTAATAAAATAAAAAAATCTTTTTAGAAAAAAAATATTTCTCGAGGCGGTCGGGGGTGCCAGGGGGTAAAACTGTAGCAATATCAATAGCTTAGTCCGCGCTTAATGCCTTTTAAAAAATGGGGTGAGCTACAATCACCACCTCACTTCTGTAAGTACTTCACCTATTTTTTTCGTAGCGCAATTTTTTACACTGCAGAACCCATTTCACACTGTGTATACTCGTGAATCACTTATATAGATTCTCAGGTTAAAATTTTTTGCGCACAATTTTTTTACTGTGCTAGAACCCATTTGCGAAGCAAGCACACGCAAACGACAGTGTAGCGTGTTAGAGCTTTAGCTCTAGTGTGTGTTTGAAACGGTTCCTCTAGGGTAGCGTATAACAGTATGTTACGCAGTTTGATTCATTTTGAGCTATTATAAGCTAGTTTTAACACTGTGTACTAAGTACAAAGCAAACACTGTGTTATACACAGTTCGATCAAAGTCATACACATAGTGCGTTGTACTTGCAACAGTTACTTACAATATATAAAAGCGTAACTAGCGATTATCACAGTGTTTGCTAATTAACTATATGTACAAGTTAAAACTCATATACGAAGACTCCAAATCACAACACTACAAAGAAAGTCTAACACACTGTGCTAGTATACAGCTATATGTGGATCATTCAATAGACTCTTATCAGTGTTCAGCAACAGAGTTATTGTTTGCACACTCTCGAGATAGAACACTAGCCAGTCTAGCACTAGCGTCAAAGCACGAGTATACACTACGGTTTGAATAGCGTCTAAACGCTTATATAAGCGTCATACAGCGTGGTTAGCACTTCGCATACAGTTTGGTACTCTCGTTCAAAAATGTTTAGTGTGTGGGTAATTTTGCGCCGGGCTAACTAGCGTTAGCTGCTTCGCAGCTTTTGTGCTTAACCGCGATGCGGCTTTTTGGCGCAAACGCTTCGCGCTGTTATTGGAAGTAGGTGGTGAACAAATGGTGGGCAAAACGATGATGATGTGTCACACTTGGGTGCATATCGTTCTCAGCAGTGGGTATGCTTGGGTCTAGTATTACTCTACAACTTGCGTGATCAACTGTGGGTGCGTTTAGTTGTTGGGGAGTGGGCAGCACATAGTCTTGTAAACTCTCATCTAGTGCCGTTCTAGCTAGTTCGATTTGATCTGGCACTGACTGAGGTTCAACTGATGTGTGTATGGTTCTTGCACCTTGTGCTGCCAGTGTGCCTGCTGTGAGTGTTTGAGTTATAAGGTTGTTGTAGTATCGATCGTACACTGCCATTGGATTTAAATGTGTGTGCAACACACTCTGCTCTATGTACTTGTGAATACGCTGTTCGTCTGTGAGTATGCTGTTCTTGCGAGGTTCTAGACCAAACAGTTTGTTGAATCCTCTAGTAACTGACTGCCACACTGTGGTGTCTACTTCTGTACAAAACGGAACACTTGTTCTCGAGGGCCACTGTAGACTCAGCCTTGAACAGTAGGTCCACATTACAATCACAACATCATCAGGCTCAATCCTTGGAGCTGCCACCGCTACTTGTCTTGCTATTTGACGAAAGCAAGCACCTCTACGTGCGTGATTCTCAACTTCTAACCCCAGTAGGTCGCCCAACACTTGTGGCCAAGCGTGAACACTGGGCTGATACAAATGAATGTCAGTCCACGAGATATTGGGATCTGCTTCTATTTCACTGTTGGTAAGTGGTTGGCCCTGTGAGTTTAACACGGGTTTGACAACGTCTGGTAAGGCAAAACCTTGAGTTATACTGCACCCAAAAGTGTGTAGTTTAGCCATTAGTCGATATCTAGTTTGCGGATTTCTGGTAGTGGGTCTGAATTTACAACCAATGGTGATGTAGCAACGTCACCTAACTCTGTGCTTACGTCTGTTGGGTAAGCAATGTTAATAGCATTGTTGCTGTGGAATATTATAACTGTTGCAGGTTCAGCAACTTCACTGTCGTCTACATCTACAAGGTCGTCTGTTTTCTGACCGTCATTGTATTCGATTGCTAAAGGCAATGGTTCATCTAAGATGTCATATAGATATGAATGGTATTGTGTATTACCAGTGTCTTCGATATCGGCTTGCATTTGTAGATACAATCTTTCACTTGTAGCAACTAAGAATTTTGGAGTATACACACCTAGTGTAGAAAACTGTGTATCTAGCTTTTTAACTACTCTCACACCAAGACCAATAGTGTATTTCCATAAGTAAGTCACATACTTTGAAGCACCTTCATTGGTTCTGTTTGATGTAAAGTACAGAGTTGAACCTAGTGCATAAAACAATCTTGAACTTGAGTCTGGATTACCAAACACCATATTTGGTTCAGTTGTAATACTCAGTGTTGTTTCTGATACAATAGTTCCGTCTGATGCGTCTAGTTCAACAAGATAACCAAGTGAGCTTAGTACCCATACTGAGTCTTGCCAGTAGTAAAGTCCTACAGGTATAAAGTCTTCTACACCTTGATCAAGGAATGAATCCCAATATTTGGTTGTGCCGTCTAGTGACGTTACCCAACCTATTTTACGAGTTGATGTACCAGTGTCTGCCCAACCTGCTGAAATCATTCTATCTGATCCATTGTCTGTAGTAAACAGTTTCACACGCTGTCCAGTAGATGGATCTCCTGGCCACACAACTGAGATACCTGTTTCGATATCACCTAGTGTCGCTGCACTAGTGTATAACCCACTAGAACCGTTAAAGTTTGCAGTCTTGTATAGATCAAATGTATTAGTGCCGTCATTGGCTCCTCCTATACGCAAGTCAGTGGTTACAAAGTCTTCGTAGCCGCTTGCTCCTGTGTATACAAAGCCTTCGTTCTGTGTGTTTGCTAGTGCTGCATTAAATTCATAAAACGTGTCAGTGTCAGTTGTGGTCATTGTAACATCAAGTGTCGAACTTGTCGATGGTGCTAAATGTGCGTTTGCACTGTTAAGTGTGTAGGTTGCAGTTGCGTCTTCAACACCAGCTGCATCAATATTACGCAAATATAACTGAGCGCCGCCAATCGAATCAGCTGCTATAACTGCATTGTCAGGCATTACAGTCATTCCTAATGGAGTAACACTACCAAGTGTTGAATTGTCAATGATCCTTAATTCGTTACGTGGAGTCGGAATACCCCAGCGTACAAAAATTTTATCGCCTGCACTTGCAACAATCTGTGTGCGTTCGAGTGTACCACTCGGAACCAAACTGCTTCTAAATTCTAAAAACTCATATCCTCTTGGAGTAGCATCTTGGCTAATTGCTAAACTTACATAGTTTGCAGTTGCAACATCTTTGTTAGTAATACTAACAGCCAGTATCATATAATCAACGCCAACACTAGGAACTTCATACACCATTGTGTCTGCTCCTGATTCCGTTGCTATTTCAGCGGTAGCCCAACGCCCTGCTGTTTGTGTACCAGTTAGCGTCATAAAACCGTATACTGAAATTGATAATGCCATTCGATATCTCCTTGTGTGTATTATTTAACTATTTATAGTCCGCGTACAATATTTCTCGGCCATTTGATATCAGCTGCTCTTACAATGCCCGATGGCTTATATTCTTGTTTTTTAATTTTAGGCACCCAGTCAGTTGCTCCTTTATGCCTCTGATCATTCATTTGTTGTGCAAATGCTGCTGCTTTTTGATTTGCTGCTGCTTCTCTAATAGTGTGATTGTATGGAGCAAGCAATGCATCCTCGTCAAATATGCGTTTAGTAACATTTGCTGATCTTGAGTATGCTAGTATTGCGTATATGTGTGATGGTGTTTTTGCCATTATAATTTTTCCTTATGTAACAGATATTGCTTCTAGCAAATCTATAGTATTTACTGTTATTGCTTGTTTACCGTATCTGCTGTAGAGCATACGATTTGGAGCCCCCATTAGGCTGTCGTGTATCCTGCGATAATCTGTATCTGATCCTGTGGTAAACAGTACTGCCTTTGCATCATTATACATTCTAGTCTTCATTTCTGCAGGTGTTAGGTTAGGACGCACTTGTAGATGTTGTGCCACTACTCCTGCAACCTGTGGGCTTGCCATTGATGTTCCACCAATACTCATAATAGGATATGTTGCATCGCCGGGATATCCTGTAGTACTGTAACTGCCAGTGTCATAGTTCCTGCTAGTTGCAGCCATTATATCTGTGCCTGGAGCAAAAATGTTTACACCTGGACCACGTGTTGTACTCACACTAGTTTGATCTAATACTATTGAGTTGTCTGAAGAACCAGAAGAAGTTTGGGCTCCACTGTCTACGTTACCTACCATAAACGCATCATCTGAAAACGGTGAGCTTCCTTGATGATAACTTCTTGTGAACCCACTAAACACAACAGTATTATTATAGTCAGGACCAGTTGAAAGATCTGCTTTATGTAAATTATTACCTGCTGCTATGCAAACGTGTATTCCGTCTGCAACCATATCGTCTACTTCTGCATCAATGGTTGCTAATCTATTAGGAATTCTAAAACTAGTGCCGCCTCCAAAAAAGTTTTCACTAACTCCAGTTTGCTCCATTAGTGTAGTTCTATCAGTGTAGTCAGTCCCCCACGTCCAAGCTGTTCCTCTGTATGTGCCGCTAGTAGGATTACCTGTGATGTTAGCACCGTACCCCCACGACATATTAACTACAGTAGGTCTACCATTTGTCTTTGCATTGTGCCATAATCTTATAGTGTCAAATGCATCTGATATAGCAATACCTGTACCGTCTGAGCCACTAAGTGTTTCTAATCCTGAAAGTTTTTGTGAATATATGTGAGCGCCTTTAGCCCAGCCATATATGAGCCCAGCGGCAATACTTGCACAGTGTGATCCGTGGCCGTCTAAGTCTCTATAGTGATCTGCACTTTGCGTACCTGGTAAGCCACTTGCTGTGTACCAGTCTATTTGCTGTAATCTACTTGTGCCGTCGTAGTCATTCCAATCAGGATGATCAGGATCAATGCCACTGTCTTGTATAACAACATCTACTCCAGTTCCGTCGATGCCATATTCGTAGCCACCTTCTATAGTAGTTATTCGAGTATTGCCCAATTCAGCTTCAACATAATTATTAGTCTCTGATATACAGCGTCTTAATCCCCAGTTTACATAACTACCATCTAACCCACTTGCTCTATAAAATGTTCCAGACTGTGTTGCATTAAGTCCAATAGTAATATCGTCACGTTGATCCGGCGGTATTTCTACAGCACGTACTCTAGGGTCACTACGTAGTTCTTGTGCTTCTTCATCAGTAAGCATAAAATGTGTTTGTATTTTTGAACCTGGACGAGGATTAGCAATGTCTACTGAACGACTGGGTATAGGACCTGCGCCACTACTAGCAGTAATCTCTGCTTCAAGTGCGGGCAAGTCTTCCCTTGTGTTTGCTATTACTGTGTATTCTCTTTCCATTAGCTAGGTCCTATAAATCCAATTAATGCGTTTGTGCCAACGTTAGCAGGTGTATACGTAGGAATACCCGATGTGTTAGGATTTACGCCATCATTTGATGTATTAGCCAGCCTAAAACAGGATATGCCGCCTACAAAAGGTCTGCTGCCGCCGTTTGAAAATAACATTTCATTGCCCCAAGTTCCTACAACATTGCCTATATTAATTCCATCGTAGGTTCCGGTAACGTATGTGGTATTAGAGCTATTCAATTTCCAAGTAGCTGTTGTATAATCATATAACCAAGCAGTATAACCGCCGCTAAGGTCATATACAGCTTTAAAATAATGCCAGCCTCCTGGGGTTATTAATACATTAAAATTACTGCTACTCCAGTTGCCGCCACCTGTTCCATCTCTACGGCCAACTTGTGCTATTGTACTTCCGATGCCGTTTTGTCCTACAACTAGTACAACTGCACGATGATCCGCTTGAGCAGTTGAAGATATGGCACCACAAGAATAAACTAGATGTCTATGTTCAGCTGTTGAAAAACACACTGGGTCTGGATTAAACCAAATTTCAACTTGCAGAGGATTATTGCCGCCGCCTAATGTGGTTTCCATACCCGGGTTTCTGCCGAACAAAAGATAATCGGTATTTAAACCAGCTCCGTCACTTGGTACTGCACGTACACCGTCAATGTAAAATTGATTTGGTCGATCTAACTGATCTCTATAGTTGTAACTGTCTCTTGTTGCTGTGGCTAATCTAGGCATTATGAATAACTCGTTGCACTTCCTAATACTGTCCAGGTAGAAGATCTTCTTAATAGTGTAAACGTAAAGACATCTGTTCCGCTGTTTGTACCGCTAGGGGCAGAACCGTCTGCCCATAATATTGTTTGTACCGCACCTGCTATTTGAATAGCACTAATAATAAATGCCGTAGCACCCTGGTCAATTACTACTGAGAACGAATGTGAAACATCATTTGTAGTTGGTACGTTTGTAAAGTTAACTGTGATATTAGCAGTTATACCTGTAATATATTCTATAGGCGATATACTAGTATCAAATGTTCTGGTACCTGAAACTGCTGTTCCGTCATTAGACATAAGTTCAGATATTCTACTAACACTTTCTATAACAACACCGTCTGGTGCGTCTAGTGTAATTGTGCTTGCACTTGTAATACTAGGAGCACCTGTAGCTGAACTTGAAAAACTATCTGCACTAACTTGTCCTGTAAACGTGCCAGTGCCAGTAATATTAATATCTCCGGTGCCTCCTATATTATAATTGTTTAAATCTAAGTCGCCGCCAAGTTCAGGACTAGTATCTGAAACTACCTCTCCGCCGCCTCCACCGCCTCCGGTATCTGCTGGTACAAATGTAAATTCGCCACTACTACTATTATAACTTAGTGAGCCGCCCCCTGATGGTGTCCCATCAGTTGTTACTGAAAACTGTGATAGTTGAGCATAGCCAGATAAGTTAGCTGGCCTAAACGTAAATTCTCCAGTACTATCATCATAGGTTAACGCACCGCCGGCTTGTGCAGCATCAGAAGTTACACTAAGCGAGGTTAACTGCAATGCTCCTGATAAATCTGCAGGAGCAAATGTAAACGTTCCTTCGTTATATGATAGTGAACCTCCGCCTGATTCTGCTTCTGTTGTAACTGAAATATCGTCTGCACTTAATCCACCTGTTGGAGGAGAATTAATCCAACTACCCGAACTATAAATTAAAGTATTTCCTTCAGCTGGATTAGAAACAGTTACATTACTTAAATCGCCTACAGCATAAGTTGCATCGTTAGTAATAGTAATTTGATTGGTATCTGTTATTGCTAATCCAATGCCTGTGCCTTCATTAAATTGAACTGTAGTTGAAACTGCTTGGTCATCAGTAAGTAAAACTTCTACACCTGCCGCAGTTGCACCTGCATTTACAGTATACGTAGTATTTGTATCTGCAAAACCGTCAACAGTTTGATTGACCCAAATGCTACCGTCCCAAACTAGTAACTGTCCGTTCTCAGGTACACCACTAATATTTACATCGCCGATAACACCAATAGTGCTTATATCAGTGACTAGATCATCTAAGTTAGGCAAATTGTCTAAGCTATTATAATCTTTATCGAAAAATAAATTACTACTATCAGCAAGTTGATTAACATCAGTAACTGCACTTGGAGGAATGTTTGTAAGACTATTATAATCTCCGCTAAACGTATTAGCAGCCACCCACGCTCTATCTGCAAGTATAATGTTTTCAGCTTGATTAGCTGTGTATAATCTAAGTGTTCCACGATCAGCATCAAAGAAAATTTCTCCAGCTGCACCCGACAAGGTGTCAAGACTTTGAGATGATCTCTTTTGTAATCGTATACTTCGTACTGGTATCGGCATAAAAAATATTCCTTTGCTAGTATTTAGCCACTAAATAACAGAAAGGAGAACCTATGCCAGATCCAAGACGATTTCATCCGTATTATGTTATTGAAGCATTTAGTAAAACAAAAAATCAAATACAAGAACATATTATTACTCGTGAAGTAGAAAAGCGTAAACGATGTCACGATTTAACTGAAGCAAAAACTCGTGCAATTGAATTTGCATATAGTCTTAATGAAAGAACTGCAAACGGAACTACTGACTGGGTGCCAATGATTCATTTACAAACCGAACACGAAGGAAAGTTTTTAGTTCCTATAGGTTTGGATTAGCACCCATACCCCAAGCAGTTAATGCCCATCGAATTCCACTAACTGGAGGCAATGCTCGATGATCAATATCACTAGGAATAATAACTGCTTCTCCGGCATTTAAATCAAAAGAATGATCACGGGTTTCAAATAATCCGCCCGGTGCGTGTTGTAATGTACACGTTAATGTTAATAATCTAGAACTAGTACGACTATTAATTAATTGATCTTTGTGCCAGTGATAGAATTCACCTTGGTCATACTTAGATACTTGTATTGGTTTTTCTAACCAAGTAACTGGGTACTCGTCTAATAACTCTGTCATTTGATGTTGAATGTAATCTGCATTACTGTAATCAATCCAAAATACTTTATTATTTCGAACACCGGGATTATAGTTGCCACCAGCTTTTCCATTTTTCTCAGGACTCTGTTGTGCTAAATGAATTAGTTCATTGCACTCGTCTTGCGTAAATAATTGAAATGGTTTATATAGTTCCAAAGTTAAATCCTTATTATGTATTTAACTAATATTCAAAATTTTGACAATCCATATGTTTTCGTAAAAATTTTGCACCATTTTTTAAATGAAAGTTTTTAGCCATCTCTGTTAAAGGGCTTAGGGTAATAAATCTTTTTACATCTGGATGTTTTTGTTTAATATGATTTGCAACTTCAAATACAATCTCTCTACCTGCCCCGCGATCATAACTCCATACAGTATAGAAGATTGCAATGTCTGTTCCGACCCATTGCATATCACGTTCACACGTAGGTACTTCGTCTGTGTATGCTACACAGATGACCGCTCGTAGGTCTTCAAAGCTCTCATCGGCATATAGTCCATATACTTCTCTGTTACTGCTTGTGCGCCATTTTGCGCTAATGTGCGGTCGTACAGGATCATCTTCGATAACATCTTTTACAATGTGGGATTCTAATTTTAATAACAAGACTATTCATCTCCTTCCAAATTATTTAAGAACTGTCTTAATTTTGTACTGTCAGTTTCTGCACGTACTTTACCAACGGCTGCACCGTCTGATGGATTTTCTTTAACTTCTGTTTTAGTAGCACCGCCGCCACGTTTAATGTTATCGAGTACACTTGCTCCACCTTGTGGCGCACTGTTATACCCATCGTCTTCATCCTCGCCTAAGTCTTCAATGCGTAGTGTGTCTAAGTTAAAGCCTAGATCAATCTTTTGTCCTACGCCACTACTATTACGTGTCTTCATTAGCTGTAGCTGATAACGTCCACGTTCACGCATAGCTCTACTTGTAAAGATACCAAACACGTTATCCGCTGTTTGAATCTTACTAAGTCCACCACTAATGTGCGAGTGATCAAATTCAATTTCTTCAACAGCACCACGGTTCAACTGTGCCGCTGTAACAAACACTGTGTTCAATTCCATTGCTAGGTTACGTAACTCTTCCGATACATACTTGTCTTTGATAAACAAGTTCTCTGCACTTACCTTTGTGCTTGCTGGCATCAACAAGTCCAAGTAGTCAAT
>Ga0181401_1001124_pt1 | contig 10735 bp, 26 predicted proteins | sample 24SPOviralmetaG_FD_130130 | JGI IMG/M metagenome (GOLD analysis project Ga0181401, IMG submission 130130) | Marine viral communities from the oligotrophic San Pedro Time Series (SPOT) site, San Pedro Channel, CA, USA - 24 SPOT_SRF_2011-07-20 | ecosystem: Environmental > Aquatic > Marine > Strait...
GTTTTGTTTATTGTATAGTTTGATGTAAACATCTTTAACAGCCTGATGAATAGTTCTTTTGGTGTGAGTCTCGTCAAGCAAGGCACTTTGATGAGCCTTGCTGACTTCGACCTGATAAGTCTGATTATCTTTTGTAACAGGGTATATCTTATAACCCTCACTGAAGCACCATTTTATTATTTCTTGAGATAACATATCATTCTTCTTCTTCAAGGTGATAACCAGTTTTATCTTGTATTACTTTAATCTCTCCCTCAATCTTCTTAGTAAGTATGAATAGCTGAGAAACAACTTTCTCTAATCTACCTATTCTCTGTTGCTGTGTTAGTTTTTTAAGTCTCATAATATTAAGTGTGTTATCCAAGCTATAAGCCCATTTATATTTAATGCCACCAAGTTCCATTGTTTTCTGGAGGCAGTCTGTATCATTACAAGTGTAAAGCCTATTATGTATAGTTCTGGCCTTATAGTCCACTGTGCGGCTATTAAAAAGCCGCTACCCATGTAACCTACCCTTGATGCAAACTTCTGGTATGAAGTTAGCTTATTGGTGTATTGTAGTGCCTTAAGCATCTTTTTATTTACTTTAATCATAGTAGTCTATTTTAAAAAAGGATTAGATACTGCTCCTCTCATTACGGCAGGCTCCACCTTTACTGGGGCAGCTCTTAGTGTTTTAGCTTGCATCATCTTATCATAAGGCTCAAGTCTTGTATTTATAAAATCATTTATTGACTCAATATCCCAGTCCTTAACAATGCCTGTAATACTGTCTATCAATTTTTGACTAATATAGCTTACGTTGTCTATAGCCTTTGACTCTTCTTCAGCCTGCATTATAGCTTTTTTTGTGTCTAAATCAATCTCTTTTATAGGAAGCGAAAAATCCTTAATAACCCTGTTGAATATAACCTTGTCCTTTATTTCAACAGAATAAATACTTCTACAGTGATATAAAACAGCATCGTGTTTTAATCCTATGTGAGCTCCTATTTTCTCAAAAGTATATCCCATTTCTCTTGCTATTACAGAGTAAACTTTTCTCGCATAAACATACTTTCTTTTTCTTGTGCGTTCTTTGATGTCAAATTTATAATATTCGTTAAGTTTGTCTGTTAAATCTTGTAGTGTCATTGTTTTGTTTTTATGTTTCTATTCCTTTATTTAATTCAGATAGGACTGCCTGAATTGTGTTTGTTTTGGCAAATTCCATGGCTTGCCTCATGCCATCACACTGTTCGTATAAATCATCCTGTTCAAATCCCAGAACAACCTCCTCCAGCTCCTCAATGGTCTCCCCTTGAGATATACTGTACAAAGTTAACAAGTAATACGAGTAAACTATGTCTTGTTGTGAGTCATTATACATTTGTCCTTAATTTAAGTAGGTTATAAGATTGGATATACTTCTCTCTTGCCTTAGACTTGTAATGTTCCTTATAAACATTGTAAACAGCCTTTACCATTTGATATTTTGTGGTTAGTGGGCCAAGCAACTTGCCTGCATAGGCCTTTCCCTTGCCACTACAGACCTTTATGTTGTCTGCAGTGTCTCCAACTATCATTTGAGTGTAAAAGTTCCTTAGAGCGTCTAATTCTGACAGCTCAACTAACTCATTAGTGTTATAATTGTATATTTTAGCTGGGAACTGCAAGTAATCCTTGTCTATAGAGACAATAACAGGGTTTTCTCCTGCTTCTTGGCTCTGTAGCCATAACTTAGCAACTAAATCATCGGTTTCATAGCCATAACCAGACATAGACTGCCAATCCTGCTTACAATAGTCGTGTAACTGCTCTAAAAAGGGCGGTCTTTCGGTGTCTTTACGGTTTGCCTTGTAATTATCGGCAATAAAGTGCCTAAAGTTACCTTTTGAGCCGTTGCAAACGATTAAACTTACAATATCATAGCCTAAGTCCTGCAAATTGTTCAAAGAATTGTTTATTTTAGCATCTAGCTTAACCTTAGCCTCTTCTAAGTCCTCTGAATTTACTGCGGAAGCATAAACCATGCTGTCTGCGTCTAAAATAGCATTAATATCCATAATATACCTATTTATTTAACAAATATAAGCAAAATAACTCAAAATACCTAATCTTTTACAACTTCTTTTTTGTAAACGGCATATCCGTTCTCTTTTAGTAGCTGTATAGCCTTTTGTATCTCTTCTTGTTCTATTCTATATGAATCGAAAATATAATTGTGTATTACCATAATATTATTATTTATTATTATACTCACTTAGGGGTGCTTCTCCAGAAGCCTCCAGTTCTTTCTGTAGATTCGCTAAGGCTCTCCAAGCCACCTTTGCCGAGTGTCTTATGCCATCTGTGTCTACAGTTCCAGCTTCTATCAAGTGCCTTGACAAAGCGTCTAACTCATCCGTAGACTTGCTTCTATCCCAATGAAGAGGCTTGTCTGGATGATGTTGCTCATTACCTGCCCAAGACGTTTTAGAGACCTCTCTAATTGCGTCTGGGAAGTATTTTAATACGCCACTAAATACAGGCATATTCTTTCTCTTCTCTACTACATAAGCAGATTCGGTTCCGCTTATTATATCGTGTGTTATAGTCATAGTCCACATATTTAAAATAATTCATTTATAGGCAACAGAATACCTTTGGAGGTATTGCTGTCGCCACCTAGTTTGTCTCTGTTTGTTCCAACATACTTTCTACACTTCTGCTTAAGCAGCTCAGAAGGCATCAAGTGAAACGTATTGTTGATGCAAAAGCAATAGTAGTCAGACTCGCTTGTGCTTATCCCACTAGCCTTGCCTCTGCTCTCATACTCAATAAATACATTACCTGTCTCATCTGCTCTAAGGTCGTACTTAACCTCAATAGTCTTGCTTGAGAATATGTTGGCAAGCTCTTGTTCTTTTACTTGCCCAACTTTCAGGTCGTATTTAAAGTCGTTATTGTAGTTCATTACAAATCCATAAGTGCGTTAATTACAGTATGGCCGCCAATAACAACAGCACATCCTATAGCTGGCTTCTTACCTGCTTTAGCGTATGCAAAAGCATACTTATCGTGGTCTATCCCACAGCCTACCTGAGTTCCGAATACTTTGAACTTAGCACCTACAGACCACTCTGTATAACACTGAGTGTGCAAGTGTCCTTGAACCGTACTCATCATATCCCCCTTAGACTTGGTTCTGGCAGTACCGCCTTCTCCATGAATATACTGAACATCATCAATAACAACCCTCTCTATGAAGTTCCAGTTAGGTGTATTAAGCACCTCTGAGTAATCTCTTACCCACCTCTTAGGTATAGATGAAGTCTGAGCTTTCCTTGCTATTATTCTGTCATGATTTCCAATGGTTACATCAGCCTTTGGAAAGGCTCTGTACCACCTTGCTATTCTGTCTATGGCTAGGTCTAGCTCATCTCCACCACCCATGCCGTCAGCATTTGTTTCGTGGTAGCTTGAGTAATGGTTGTCTATTACATCTCCAATAAACACAACTCTATTACAGTTGTATTTAGCATAAACATCTTTACAGTGCTTAAGGTACGAGTCCAAGCAAAATGGCTCGTGAAGGTCTCCAATAACCAGAACTCTACTTTCGTCCTTAGTTATATTCCTAAAAGCCTTTAGCTTATTTCCGCTTAATCTTGGTCTAAAATCTCTCATAATCTATCGCAATTATATTGAACACAAATCCAGTCGCTAGTGCCATCGCTGTAGAAAACATCGTAGCACTCATAACAGGGGGCTGGCTCGCATCCGAGCAGAGCCAAGCCCATAACAAAACCTTTTATCTTATTCATAATTATTCATCAATTTTCTAAGGTCAGCAATCATACCTCTAATACAACTAGGGCAACTGCTCATCTGCTTTCTCTGATTAAACACTCTATTGAATATATCCAACAAAGCTCTCTGCTCAACCATAGTTACACTCTGCCTATTCTTAGACAGAAAATCGCTAAGGTAGTTGTACTCTTTCTCTTCAAGGCAATTAGTGACGTTGTAGCTCATAAGCTTATTCAACTTAGATTTACGCTCATCACAACCGCAATCGTCTCCGAAAAGAGCCTTAACAGCTTTTTTAACACCTGTTGCTTCAGTAATCTTCTCAACAGTATCTCCAAGTCCTTTTGACTTGCTCTCTTGTTCTTTTTCGAATCTAGCTTTCCATTCTCTGTAAGCCTTTGTTCTTTTGTCTCCTTTAAATTCTTCCATAATTAAATTTTATCGTAATCTCCGTTATAATAGTCCTCAGCATCCTCTGAGAAACTTTCTCTTATCACTTCTCTATATCTCCTTATTGAGTTATAAAGACTGCTTCTTCCTATGCCTGTCTCATTGGATAGCTTATCCAGAGACAGTCCTGTAGTAAAGTAAGCTATGAATATGTTTTTAGAATAGAAATCCCAGCTATTGACTTCTGTAAATATCTTATTCATTAATCTCTTAAAACCCTGCTCTTCTTCAACATCCGCAAACTCTTCTCTCAGGTTGTTTAGCGTAAACTCCAGAGCCTCCTGTTGCATATCAACAGTCTCATTGGCTATGCTTTTTTTCTTTGCTTTGTTAAGATATATGCTTCTTAATGTCATGTACATATAAAAATCATTCACATCATCATCTCCGTAAGATATATCAACTCCTTTGTTTAGGTATTCATAAACCCTGATATAAGCGTCCTGAACAACATCTTCTACATAAGAGGGGTTGCAACCCATACTCCTAACCAACCCAACCCAAGTCTTGTGCTTGGATGCGAGCTTCTCTAATTGCTTATTAATCATCTATAGTTCTAATTAAAATCTCAACTCTGCCATTACCTTTATCATAAACTGTAGGCAGTATTGTTTCTGTCTTTACATAATCGTCATTGTCGTCTTCCCAGCAACCTGTCTCTGTTATTGCGTCAAGCAAATACTTAGACGTTACAGCTATGACATTCATCTTGTCAAGCCTCCTTTTGCTCGGCTTGAATACCTGATAGAATATCTCTACAGGTGTCGGTATCTTAACTCCGACTAACTGGCTTGATACTATGTCCTTAAACTTCTTCTTCACTTGGTTGTTTATAAAGTGATTTACATTTCCATAAGAGTTCATATTCACATAAACTCTTCTGTCCTTTTTAGTTTTTCTTTCTAAATCAATGTACATAGGCGTAACTATGCGATATTCATTTTTTGTTGCCATTTACTAGGTTCTTTCTTCTGGGGCTGAATAGCAGCTATATCATCATTCAGACTGCTTACAATCATTGGATAACCAAACTCCGTAACCTTAAAGCTAAAAGGCTCAAAAGAGAACCCCCTACTTTGCTTACATCTTACGGTTATAAACTCCTCTTCAGTTTCATTTCTCTCTAACACTATGCCTGTCTCACATTTTTTCTGAGCGAAGCTACCTAGGTGGCCTGTCGGTTTCTCTGAGCCGTTGTTAGTGTGAATACAAAGCACAATATGGCAATTGTATCTTTCACTCCAAGTCATCAGCCTTTGAATACACTCGTTAGACTCCTGTATATCGTTAACATCACTAACTAAGTCAGCAATACCATCAATAACGACTAAGCCTATCTCATTGTCCTTAGACACTGTTTTTAGCTTGTAGTCTATAAAGTCAATCCTTGTCTTGTACCCTATTGAACGGAGTCCGTAGGTATGGTAGCAACCTACGTTCTCTCCGTTGTTCATTTCGACAACTCTCCTAAACACTCTCTGTGCGTGGAACTTGCCCTGCTCTGTATCAAAGTGTATAACACACTTGCCCTTTCTGTCGGCTCTCATTTTGCCGCCATAGGGGTTTTTACCAGATGATGATAAGTAGACTGAAGTTAGTAGTGAGACAAAAAAGGTTTTCTTGGTTTTGGGTGGGCCGCTTACGAAACTAAAGTTACCATAAGTGCCAATAGGTATGGGGTATCTCTTTATGCCACTTGGCGTGTTTATAGAGTATCTGCCAAATGACAACGCAACAGGAGGGTGCTTTATGGACTCAGAGATATCGACATAACAGTCGTTATCTATTTTCTCCATGTGCATTCTCTGTATTTCTTTGTCGTCTGTGTTCATATTTTTATGTTTGTTTTGTTATTTTGTTTTAATAAAAAGGGGCAGGTTTCCCCACCCCTGTTTGATTGGTTAGAACGGCAAGTCAGCCCCAGCAGCAACTTTGAAGTTGTCTTTTTTAGGCACTGGTGTCCCACTGTTGCTTGACTTTGGAGTGAAGGTATTTAACTCCATGTAGTACTTGCCGCTTTTACTCTGCTTAACATCTAAGTTTACCCAGCCATTATTCTGGTTAGCGGAGAGGAACTTCTGTGCCTCTTCTACCTTGATGCTAATTCCACCTATAACAAATTCAGGTGCATTTTCATTTCGCTTAAAAATAAATCCGTCTGCGAATACTTTTGTGTTTTCCATAATATTACTTATTTAATAGTTGTTTAACTTCTGTTGATAATTTATACTTCTGTTCAATAGTGGATAAAGTTCCACCTGATGCCATAAACTGCTGTGCTTTCTTAAACTCAGGAGTGTTCTTATTTAGCCATTTACGAGCGTCCTTATGGTCGTTCGTTGCATCTGCGTCCTTAGTGTCATCAATAAGGAATAAGCCGTTTAGAGCGTATTTACGAGCGTATGAAGAGCTACTGCCAAAAGACTGTGCTATATCCATACCTTTTCGGTTAGGGTCAATACCAGCCTGTGCTGTGGCCTCAATCCTGCCCTCAGTATCAAATAATACTGCTCTTGCTTCTACATAGACTAATCCAGCTACTTCCTTAATCTCGTCAGTAATCATAAGGGTTAGTCCATTTGCAGTTAATAGTGGCTTTACAGCCTCTAATATATCCTCACAAGAACGGTAATTGTATTTACCGAAATTGTTTCTTTGGTTCTTAGGAGCTTTTAACTCCGATTGTACTTTTAGTACCTTGTCATGAAAGTTCATAATGTTAATTGTTTTAATTAATATTCTGCTAATATAGTAAATAGATAGCTTATATCCAAATTATTCTTCATCTTTTGTTAAAAATATCTCTTTCCTAACTATACTTTTATAGTCGTCTGGATAGTTTTCGTCTGTCAACTCAAATATAAAAGTCTCCAGTTTAGTGATGTATTCTCTTAGTTCACTAAGTTCGCCATGCAGTGCTTTTATCTGCATATTTTTAAAGTCGTGTAAATCATTCATAATATACTGTTTAAATCTTCTATTGTTTCTTTTAGTTTTTCTTTTAGGCTCTGTAACTCAAACTCAAGTTGTCTATTCTCTTTAGCTATTTTTGCGTTATGCAACCCAATAATCTCAACGGCCTTGACTAAATTAATCAAGTCCTTATTGTCTGGCTTGGCTTCGTGCCAGTCAAGTAGCTTATTACCTAAAGCCTTATACCAAGCGTTATACGTCTGATGTTCTATCAATTCCATTATCTATAGTTTTGGTTCATTATAATCTCTTCAATCTCTTCTAACCTATTGTATAAAAGGTCTGTTACATCTATCTCCACATCTCCCTCTTCAATGTGCACGCTGTCTAAAGAGAACTCTTCTGGTTCTGGTGGATTAAAATAATCTCCACTCATTCCTTCATAGTAGCTTCCATAAGCTGCTAATAATACTCCGTCTAATTCTAATTCGTGTCTATCCATTGTTACCATAGCTTTTTAATGATTTAAGTATTCTTCTTTCCGCTTCTAATTTAGATGAATTTATAAGTTCATCTTTAGCAAACACTTTCCAACCTGTGATTGGATTTGTGTTCGTTTCCCAAAATGGTTTTTCTTTTTGCTTTTCCATGTTAAAATAATTTATTAATTACACAATTATAAACAAAATCTCCATCATCGTTTAATTCATCTAATTGTTCGTCTGTTAATTCAACCCCATCTATCTCTGCGTAAGAGATAAAGGCATCAACAAAGTCAGGATAATCTCTGGTGTCAATGCCGTCTACTTCTACATTGTCTACTTTATTTATATCTATTTTCATAATATTAATTGTTAATGTTGGTACAAACATAAATAACATTTTTCAATTATCCAAATAAAAATAAAAAAAAGAGCCACATTTCTGTAGCTCTCTTCTTAAAACAAAATAAAACAAAATAAAACAAAACATTACTTGATATGCAATGACATTGGTTTGAGGTCGTCAGTATCAAAGTAAACGAACTCGTCACACAATCTAATCCTAGTGACTCCTCGCATTATTAAACCTCGAACTAACTTTAATCTTTTCATATTATTAATTATTCTAATCTTTACTGCTAATCCAACTCTATGTGGATTCTTACTTACCAATGCTATTTTGTCAGAGTGATGCTTGCAAGTATATGCTAATCTAATATCAAACCTCATTCTCTCCTCCTGCGCTATCTCATCTAATATAAAAACAGGCAACCTTTCCATAAAGTTCTTTCCTGTCTTAATACTACAACGCCCACACTTACACATAAACTGAGACCAAAGCAACTTCCTTAATCCCTCTTTATCATCCTCTTCACTGTAACCTATTTCATATTGTGGGCGATGTAATAATGACATAACACTACAAATATAATAAATAATAGGTATATAAAAAAGGGATAGTTATTAACATTGTTAGTAACTTAACTTGACTTTCTGCGGAAAAAACGCTACCTTTGCTTAAACTTTGTAAAAACAGCCACAAGGCTCACAAAAGCCGAAGTGGCGAAATTGTCCCACGTATAAATCAAGTATTTTTCTTCAAAATACGATTTCTACTCTTTGCAAAGCCAACTATACAGGATAGCTATGTTCTATAGCCAAAACAGGGCCATTATCTTAAACAACCCCCAGAATATTAAACAAGTTATTTATTCCAGTTCTTAGTTATTTTCTCGGCACTTCTTGCCCCAAAATAACCTCCATAAACAAGAAGCAGTAGTGAAGATAGTAAATCAATCCAATTAGAGGCTATTTTAAAGCCCTCTAATGAACTATCTAGTATTATGTATACAAATAGAGTCAAAGTCAAGAATCCAAGGCTTAGAGGCCTTATATTCTTGCTTAACCAACTATCAGAGTTCATGTCAGCAACCCAACGCTTAGTTGACTCCTGCATTTCAATCATATCATATCTTAATTCTTCTAATAGCAACTCCTTATCAGCTTCGCTGAGTTGTTTATTTGTGTCAATCTTATTTGCAAGTTCTTTTAACTGGTCTATTCCAGTTATGCCACCAGCTATTGATAATAGTTCTGGTGCTACTTCCTTGCCTTGTTTTACTAGCCAACGTAAAGCGTCTCCGACTCTTGTAGTTCCGTTCTTTTTCTTATAATCACCCATTCCAACGTGCTTTAGTTTTTCTAATATCGTAGTGTGTAAAATTCTTGTAGTTGCCTAAACCTCCTTGCAACATGAGACCCATATCAATTAAGTCTTCTATAAGTGCAAATACCTGTGCTGGATTAAGGCCGTCTATTGTGATGTCTGCTGCTTGGCCTAGCAGATGGCGTGAGTTTGGTACTCCACCTATGTCTTGATTGTAGGCTTCAGACCTGAAGCCGCTATTGACTCTTATAGCTCTTCCTGTGTAGTCTCTTAGGAATTGTAGTTGTCCTGCAAGTTTAATGATGTTCTCGTAAACCTCTAAAGGCATTTCGCCACCACCTTTGCACTCAAACTCTTTTAGCTTAAAGTTCTTTGTTAGCTTCATTCTTTTTCTTGTAGGTTGCGTATATCTTTTGCAACGTATAAACAATAGAAGCCAAAAGAAGTATAATCTTTAAACTATTTTCAACAGCGGTAAAACTAACACCTAAAGTGATTATGTTAAATATGTACAATTTGATATCCTCTAAACTCATTTTACATTTTGTTTTCTTGATAGTTCACACCGTAAAAGCTGTGTACTCCGTTACCATCTATATTACCAATAGCAGCAGACTTCCAACCGTAAGGGTGCTCTGCTACAATAACATTACCTTCTTCATCAACGGTATCTTCTAATCTCCACATAACGTCTAAGTGATACTTGTCGCTTAATACTGGTGCTTTAATTTCGTTACCATCTTCATCGTATTCGCCTTGCTCTAAAACAATATGTCCTAATTTTACAATAGCGTGTCTGTGTGTTGGGTACTCATTACCATCTTCGTCTGTATCTACTCCTAAAGCTTTTATTTTAGCCTCAGCAGCCTTTTGGTCTTTAAATTCGTATTTTCCTATTTTCATAATTATGTTGTTAAAGCTGTTAGTTCTTCGTCTGTTAATGCTTCTTTAAATACTGCAACGGATTTGACTTTTCCAAAGAATTTATCTGAACCATTTAAATTTCCAGCGTCAAAATTTAATCTGTTTAATCCAATTAATGTGAATGTGTTTGTATGAGTTTTTGCTTCTTGACCATCTACCCATAACGCAATATCGCCTGATTTATACTTTATAGCAATTTTTGAATAATTTGTAATATCGGTCAATGCCTTGGTGGAATTGACAATAGTATCACCATTAGCCTTAATAAATAAATTAATTTGATTTGAATTTGTTCTATATCTTAACATAACTCTATTGTCGGTTGTTCCGTCACTTATTGCAATACTTCTAAAAGTTAAGTCATCAGCCAAAGCAGCAATATCCGCATATAAATCCCCCTCGGTTGAACTTATTAAATCGCTTGAACCTTAATTGTTGCAAACGTCTGCATCTCTTGTAACTGCGCTTCCGTTTGTTGGTATGTAAGAAGTTGCGTAAGATAAATCTTCTGCTTGTGCGCCCCATATAA
>Ga0181401_1001125_pt1 | contig 10735 bp, 12 predicted proteins | sample 24SPOviralmetaG_FD_130130 | JGI IMG/M metagenome (GOLD analysis project Ga0181401, IMG submission 130130) | Marine viral communities from the oligotrophic San Pedro Time Series (SPOT) site, San Pedro Channel, CA, USA - 24 SPOT_SRF_2011-07-20 | ecosystem: Environmental > Aquatic > Marine > Strait...
AATGTACCCTTTAAATTGACATCATAAACATAATCTAAACTAGATTCTGGTCTATCTAATGAGTCCTCAAAAACGCTTACTCCTGCATTATTAACTAATATATCTACTGCTCCATGTTTAGAAAAAATTTCTTCATATTTTTGCTCAACTTGGGATTTAATTGAAATATCAACATCTTCTAGATCTAGATCATAAACAGTTGCTCCTAATTTTTGAAATTGAGATGTTATGGAAGTTCCTAATTGACCTTTTCCACCAGTTACTATTGCTGTTTTATTTTTTAAATTAATCATTATTTTTTAAAATTTTTACTGAATTGATAAAATCTTCTATTTTTCTGTAACATTCAATCGTAAAATATTCTACTTTATTGCATTTTTTTAAAATTGAATTAAGTTTTTTTACTTCTTCTAAGGTAAGGGATAAATGTAAATCTTTAGCTAAATGAAAATCTTTAGAATACAAATCGTCACTGTACCCCATTTTACATAGATGAATCTGTTTGCATTTATCTAAAGGTAAGGTATTGATATAAGAATAAAAATCTATTTTTCTATTGTGTGAAGTGATTTCAGCATGTGCTTGGTCAAGTAAAAAATATATGTCATTTTCATATACTATTTCAGATATAAAATCCCCATCTGTTACTATATCATAAGCCTTAGTAGGATAGTAATTATTATTTTCTATTAAAATTTTTACATCACCAGCTATTTGTTTTAATTTTAAAAAATTCTGTTTAGCATTGTATTTAAGTTCATCTCTACAATATAGATACCCTTCGGGGTAGGCCATTCCATTTTTCTTAAAATAATTTTTAGATCTAAAAGCACAATGAAAAGAAATGTATTTTAAATTAGGATGGTAATTAATTATTTCCTCAACATAATCATAATCTTCTTGGGTAAGCTCATGAATAGGTTGAATAACATCACAATGAAATGTAGTTATCTTATTAAGTATATTCTCAGGATAATTAAATTTATTAAAAGGTCGGCCTTCAAATGAATCTGAATTATCTGATATAGATTGAATATTCTTATCTGAATTCCACAGTGTTGATATAGGGGTGTTTAAATTCATTATCTATTAGCTTCAGTAAATATAGTGTATTTTGATAAATCGGGATATGGAGGATTTTCGTCTTGATCTTCATTATATTCAGGTAACCCCATCATTTTCCAAAGCCCTCTTCCAGCTTGTTCAGGGGTTAAATACATGTTCCACCCCAACATTTTAAAATCATCATGGTGCAATGGTACTTCATGTCTACCATCAAACCTGGCTTGCTTAAACCATTCTACTGCTTCTTCACTATCTGTTAATATAGCACCTCCTCTTCCTATATCAAGAATTTTTTTCATATGGAAGGATAAACAATGGAAAGTACCTTTTTCATACATTCCTTTAGTAAATCTTTTTGCACCATCTACTATAGGGAAGGGATCTAATCTATAGGTTCCTTTCCATTTTATGTCTTTAAATTTTACTTTCCCTCCGGCATGTATTACAGATTGAGGTACAGATACATATGTTCTTTTAGGTAATGTAATTTCATGTCCCTTAACATTTAAGTACATACAACTCAAAAATAAAGCATTAGTACAAGAATCCACAGTTACGGCGTACTTGCTACCTGCGTATTTGGCTATTCTTCTTTCAAATTGCCTTACTACCTCAAAAGCATTTTTATCATTATATCCCATTATAAAATATAAAATTTAGTTATCAATTAATTTTTACTACTAGGTAATATACGAAAAGTTTTTAGAGAAGCCAAAAAAGTACTATTTTTTATACATTTTATAATTACTTTTCATGTTAAGTAATTAGTTTCTTCAGGAGTAATGGATGGGATATAACAGTTTAAAAATACATCTTTTCGTTCTTTAAAAGAATCATCAATAAACACAGAATTAGGTTTATTTAAAGAATTAATAATTTCACTTTTAGTTTGACTATCTTTTACATAAATAGTTTTATATGGGGTATTCACTTTTACTTTACTTCTAGTAATTACAATAACTTCTTTATTCAAACTATTTAAAACATCTTCAATATACGTAAAAGTATCATCGTAATCAACAAAAATTGTATCAAATTTTAAATTATATTTAGGATTTTTTCTATTTACTTCAGTAACTAAATTCTGTGAAAATAAACTTATATTAAATTCCTCATGTTGATATAAATCAGATAAAGTTAAATTTACACCATTTAGTCTATTTATGTTAGATCCTCCTCCTATTCTAGGGGCAATTTCCAAAAATTTAAGAAAATCATTTTTATCTCTTTTAAGTTGGAAAAACCAAGAACCCTTAAATTTTAGTACTTCACTAATATGGGATGCTATTTTCTCAAAAATGGGGTTTTTGACTATTGAGGTAGTTTCACTTATCCCATTTATTATTATTTTTCTTAATCTAGGATTGACATGTATAACCTCTCCCTTATTATTAGAAAAACAATCAATAGTAAATTCTTCTCCTGGTAAATACTCACAATGTAAATATGTGTCCTCTATTTTTAAGCTTCCTCTGGAACCTTGACCTTTATCTGGTTTTAGAAATCCTTTAGATATTAATTGGTAAGCAGGGACTCTAGGGGAGAGATAAGGATGATTAGATAATTTTTGATATGTTTTACTTTTAAACCTACAAATGTTTATAGTTTCTTTACTACTTCCCGGAATTAAATTTTCTAATTCAGGAACATTTTTTAAAATGTATAAAACTTCATCATGGGAAGGAAGTAAAATATCTACGTTTCGTTGTTGGACCAGGTATTTTATTTCTTCAATAAATTCAGGGGTGTTAATTGAATGGTTTAATTTAATATAATCCTTATAAAGTTTATCTTTTTCAATATGGGCAGCGCCCATTAATTTAAAAGCCTTATTGAACCTTAAACTTAAATATTGTTCTACCCCTATCTGTGTTGCACATGGGACTGATAATACATTTTTAGGGTTCATATATTTTAAATTTACTTAAATCAGGGTATCTCATTTCTAAATCATCCATTTTCTTTTTATTACCCTTAGAATCATAAAATTGGTCTATCAAAAGAAGGCCTCTAGCAGCTAACTCGGGCATCATGTAAAAATTCCACCCAAGCATATCAAAGTTATCTTCATGGTAAGAGCATGCTCTTCGACCAGAATATCTAGCTCTTTTAAACCATAAAAAAGCATCATAATCATCAGTTAATATAGCTCCTCCTTTACTTGGTTTAAAAGTTTTATAAGGTCCTGTAAAAGAAATGCACATATGAGTATCAGGGATGTACATGTCAGCCGTAAATCTAAGAGCTGAATCCCATACTTTAGTTGGTTTTAGTTGATATGCACCTTTAATAGATTCGCCCTTTACTTTTTCCCATTTGACTTTAGCCCCAGCATGGATTATTTCACAGGGGACTGATGGGTAGGTTCTTGAGGGGATAGTTATATCTAGTCCCTTAACCTTTTCATACATTAAACATAGGAAAATAGCATTAGAGGCATTATCAACAGTTACACAATAAGGTGCACCTGTATATTCGGATAATCTTTTTTCAAATTCATCTGTTACTTTATAAACACCGTATCCCATTATTTTTCGGTTTCATTAAATACTTCTATACATAAGACATTAGCATCATTTATCATAAGCATAGACCCATCTTTACAAAACATTTTAGTAAATTGTCCCTGTTTAATAGTTTCGGGTTTAATTCCAGTATATGTTCTTTTTATACCTCCTGTAAAATGAATTATTTGGGTAATGTATTGACCCACATTATTTACCGTTGATTTTAAATTTACTGTTTTTTTATCCATTCTTTAATTTATTTAATTCATTAATTACCTTATTGTAAATATCTTCTGAATTTCCCATATGGGGTCTATTTTTTTGGTATGGAAGGTAATTTTTATGTAAAAACTCATTTTTATGATAATATTTCCTATCTTCTCCTACTATACAATTCTTTATTATATATTGGGGTATATTATACCCTTTGGTATTAAGAATTTTAAAACTTTCTTGGAGGTATAAATCTTGATGGTAAAATATTCCTATACTCTCTGGAAGTTTCATTAATTTAGTAAGTTCTGAAGAGTAAAAATTAAACCATCCCCCAGCAAATTTATGGTTATAATTTTGTATTAATTCAACATTTTCTACATCACAACTATCAAATTCAAATGTATTAATTTCATCAAAATTTAATGGAGAATCAATATATTTTTTATTACTTATAACATTCCATGAAGGATCCCACCATTTAGCTATTTGGGGAGTTATCATGTAAGTAGATGTATTTTTTTCTATAATAGGGATTATATTTTCTAATATATAAAATATTTCTGATGGGAAATGAATATCAGGATCTAATGCTATTATGTTATATTCCCCATTATTAGTATTATATACTTCCCTATGTTGTGCCCCAGATCCTAATACTTTATTATCTATTCTAAAATCAACTTCATGTAAAAAGTCACAATACCCTTTTATATAATTAAATTTATCTATAAAGTATTGTTGGGGAATAGAACATTTACTCCAATCTAAATTTTTATCAGACATGTTTAAAATAACTTCTAAACTTAAATATTCATCTAATTTTGAATAATTAGCAGCTTTTTTCAGTTGAAATATAGTTTTTTCTAACATATCTATATGAAAAGGAAAAATATAGTATAATATTTTAGTTTTAGTCATTTTATTATTTTTCAAAATAATTTATAATACGTTCAGATGATTTTTTATCATTAAAACTATCAAAGTACTCTAATACTTTTGTATTATTAGATTGTTTAGATATGAAAGTACAATCCTTATCTAGAGGAACCAAATTATCTGATAAGGATTTTTCCATTTTACTATTTCTTTTTAAGGTTTTACTAATAAATTCAGTAGAAATAAAAGTAGCAAATTCATTAAAAGAAGTAAAATTTAAAATGTTTTTCCAAAAATTAAATTCATGACCTCTAAAATTTTCTAAATTTAATTCATCGTTAGCCCCGGATGAAGAATGATCTATAAAAACTACCTTTTTAGATAAAGTAAGGGGGTAATACATAACAGAACTAAAAAGTCCTATATTAAAAGAAGATTTTTTTAGAATATTAAAATACTCCCTAAATGAGTTAATCACTTCTATATTATTAAAATCATTAGGAAAGTCCGTAAGTTCTGTAGGGTGGGGTTTATATAAGATTTTCCAATCTTTGAACTTATTACTTAAATCTATATAGGTTTTTATCATTTTAGGGTGGAGTTCTTCTTCCATAGATCCATATACTATCATAATTTTTTCATCACTACAACCCTCTAAATCCAAATCATCAAATTTGGGGTTACCAGTTATAACTGATTTTTGGCTCCACCACCCTGCTAGTTTTTTAGTTTCTAAACACCATTCACTATGATCAAAAAAGACATCTATACAATTACTAGGAAATTGATTTCGACTAGCTATTTCTAATTTAGTTTTAATATTATTATGTAACCAAGAAGAATTTTCAATGCATCCTATAAAACACCCCCATTGTTTAAATTCCCATAAAATATGTTTTTCGGGTTCCCAACTTTCATTAGTAATAAGTAATATATTAGGTTTAAATGGGAGTTCAAATCCTAAAGTTTTACTTTTATAAGTTGTAGAAGTATATTCTACATTAGTATCATACGAAAAACTATCTAAACTAATATGAGGATATAATCTAGAGGGAGAAGTACTATACAGAAAAAAATAAGGTAAATTTCTCTTTTTTAATTCAAGAACTACATTTTTTAAATCTAAATAACTTCTTTCATCTGAGGCTACTATTAAATATTTATTTATGTTTTCCATTGTAACTATTATTTATAACCATTCCTTCACTAACTACAAATTCCATATTATCAAATGTAGGATATTTATTCCATTTAGTTAACCATTTTGATTGATTTTCTCTTTCAGCTTTGATCTGCCGAGGAGATCTTTTATTAAAATCATCTTCTGAAAAATGGCTTCCTCTAGCTCCAAAATGATAAACAACGGATTTACTTGTTAAAACAATTTTTATATTTTTTAGTTGCATTCTAATGAATAAATCCATATCATCCCAAGATGCAGGTGCAAATAAAGGATCATTACCTCCTACCATGTCCCAATCTTCTTTCCGTATTAAACCACTTACCCCTTCTCCCTTTCTAATTTCAAAATCATTCAAGTTAGAAAATTCTTCACACCAATTTAAAAAATAATCTGAGTTAAAATTGTGGTGGTATTCTCCAAATTCATCTTTTGGAACTATATGTGTTCCGGGGCGACCAGGTTTTTCATTGAAAATGTTGGGTTGAACCCTATGACTGAATGCCATCATAGGTGTACTAGGATATTTTTTAAAAACATTTAATAATTCTATATCCCAATTTTTAGCTACATAAAAATCCGAATGAAGAAAATTAATAAATTCTGTTTGAACTTTATCTGCGCAAAAATTCATTCCTCCCCCTATACCTAAAGGAACTTCATTTTTATCAATATAATATTCTAAATTATATTTTTTAGCATTTTTTTCTAACCATTCATTAGTTCCATCTGTGCAATTCTCGGCATGAATTATAAATGGAGAATCCTTATAATAGCTATTTTCCCTAACAGACTTAATTGCTAGTTTTAAATAGGGGAGATTGTTAAAAGTAGAAATGCAATTAGTAATCATAATTCACTATATAATTGGTTTTGTTTTTCTTGTCTTTTAATATCCTTGGCATGGTGAAGGAATAACATACCATATTCTTCTTCAACAGGAATAGTACTAAAAGTTTCAAATCCTTCTAACCTTTCATGTACTTTATTTACCCATTTAATAGAAGAGTGGTTACGATACAATCGCCATTGGTAATCAGGCCAATTAACTCGATTCATTTTATCTACTTTCCAACCCCAATTTTTAATATGTTCTTCAGTTAGTCCGTTAACTGTGTTTTCCCTAGGAACTAAAATTACATCTACATTTTGTTTAATTATGGTATGAAGAGAATCTATTAAATCCTGAGATGGTAGTTCATCGGCATCTATTTGAAAAATATAATCCTTAGTACAATATGAACTTAATTGATTTTTCCAATCAGCGAAATGAAAATTAAATGGGGATTTATGCAGGGAAATATGGGAAGATATAGTATCTAAAAATACTTCGACCTCATTCGTACCATTACTGGTATCAAATAATACCACAATTTCATCCCCAAGGTGTTTATTTTGAATAAGGAAACTAATTAGTTTTTCTATTTCATTTCTCTCATTACAGACAGTAATAGCATAACTCACATTCATTATTCTTCATTTTTAAAAACTCCAATATAATCAAGAGCTTCTATATAATCACCTTCTTCAAAATTTTTAAGAGTATTCATATCCATTCTAAACTTATAATACTCTCCTTTTTTGCCAGGAATAGGATATTTTTCTTTATCTTTATCTTCAACTATTACTGCTTTAACGGCCCCCCATTTCCAATCAAATGCATTAGGACCATTCGCAAATACCATTCCTTTTTCAGGAAGGTTTACAGTAGAAGGCATCCAAATTTTTCCTTTATCATCTTCTCCCATTAATTCTTTATATAAATTAGGAAGAGTTTCCATTTGTTCTTCAAAAAAAGTTTCATCTTTTTTCATTAGGGAATTAGTTTGGAACCCACATCCATAACACATATAATTTTTTATGGATTCATTTACTTCCTGAACATAACAAGCATCACTTCCACAACGAGAACAAGTTATTAAATTATCCATGTTTATATCTTTTTTAATTTAGGTAACTTTAATTTAGGTTTTTCATCACCACTATTAACTTTTTTAAGTTTAGGTAATTTAAGTTGGACTTGTTTTGCTATTTTAGGGAGATTTTCATTTAAAATGTTCTCTAAAATTTCTTTCATTTTATCAAAACTAAAATTAGTGCGAGCATGATACCCCTGTCTTTTAGCTTTTACTTTCCAATCTTTATAGTACTGAAAAACATTATTAATTAATGAAATTGAAGATTGGTGATCAGGGGCAAACCATTCAGAATTTTCTATTAACATATCTTTAACTTGGGCCGAAGAATGGATTGGTTTAGTTGAACCTCCTACTAAAGCTGTATATTCAGGGTGTAGAAAATCCATTTGTCCTGACCAAGCCGAAGCAATAACAGGTTTATTTACTAAGGCAAATTCCAATAAGGGTCTACCAAAACCCTCTCCTTTAGTTAGACTTATCATAGCTTTTATTTTGGGGTGGTTATATAACTCATTTATTTCTCTATCATTAAAATCCCCATGGACTATGTAAATATTGGGTAAACGTTTTGCTTCAACTGAGTTTCTAATTGAATTAATTTTTTTAAGTAATTCTTTTCTACCCATATAGGAAGCATTTACAATAGAAGATTTAAGAATAAGGGCAGGAGTTTTTTTCTTATTTTTAAACATTTCATAAAACATTTTAATAAGTAAACCTACGTTTTTTCTATCTTCCCCAATATCTCCCTGCATCCAATGTCCCATGAACAAAAAGGCAAAATCTTCGGGTATTGAATTAATATCATTAAATAAATCTTTATATTGTAATTCTTTACGAGATAAAGGTTTGTAGATGTCTAAATTTGCTCCTTCCATTAATACATGAACAGGTTTTTCTAATTTAATGTGCCCTATTACTTGACCTTGTTTGTCTTTTTGTTCATATCCCGTGGTTTCAAATACTTTTTTAGTATGTTCGGATGAAACTAGATTTAGATCCATTCTATTTAATCCTTCAATCCATTGAGGGGCACACACAGTAGTTTCAATACCAGCTGTCAACCCAATATTATATTTTCCTATAGGTTGATATTCATTAGGTATAGTAACCTGACACCAAATATCAGGTTGTTCTTTTAATTCTTTAATAAGTAGTGGTTTTAGGAAACCCCATTCTTCTTCATGGTCATCTATAAAACCCCAAGCTGTATTTCCCCATCTTTGGGGTAATACTTTAATGTTATACTTGTCTAATTTAACAAGGGCTTTAATAAAATCTCTACTTCTAGATCCATAACCAGAGTAGGTATCAATAGGACAACTTACAATAAATGTATTTTTCATTAATAAATTAATTTATGAGGTAAAACTTGTTTTTCTAGATCGGTATCTTTAAAAAATTCATATTTGGGACGAGGTTCCCAGGTTTCAAATAACTTATCTAAATAACTAATTAACCTATTAGTCATTTTTTCAGAAGTAAACCCAGCTTCATCCCCTAAAGCCCATTCCATTCCTGCTAATCCTCTTTCTTTCCTTTCAGCAGGTGTTAAACTATATAAATTCTTAATTTGCTCCGCAGCATCCTCCCAACTACATCTATCATCAAAAATATAAGGGGTGGGAACCGAGCCTTGCAATGAAATGTTAGATGGGTATACTGGGAATGCCCATTTGCCATGGTTTTTATATGTGCCTCTATGATTAGAGGGAATATCAGAAGATGGTGTATACCAATCTCCATTTTTATCTACAAATCTCATTTGATCTTGCATCCCACCAGTTACATTAGCTATAAAAGGTGTTCCTGTTAAAAGAGATTCAGTTAATGCTAATCCCCATCCTTCGTTAGATGAAAGTAATATCACACCATCAGCACAATTGTAAAGATGGCTCATATCCTGAGTTGATAATTTAGTTCCTAATACTAAAACATCAGAGGGATTATCCGAAAAGAAATATTCAATAACTCGGGGTAAATCAGTTCCATTGTTATCAACTGGGTCCGTTTTAAGAATTAAAGCTGTTTTTTTAGCTTTTGATTCTGGTAATTGGTCTGTAAATACTTTCCATGCTAATAAAGTATCTAAAATTGATTTTCTTCTGATATTTCTAGAATTAAACAATAAAACAAAATCATATGCTTTATTTTTAAATAAAGCTTGTTTGAAATTTTTTAGATTTTCATCAGATTCTTCTATGGGTTTAAAAAAATCAGTATTCAAACCATGGGGGACGTATTCAATTACTTTATTTTTAGCTTTATCCCCTAATACCATTTTATTGATATTAACAGTTTGTTTAGAAATTCCTAAAAGAGCATCACAGCTTTCATAAAATTCTTTATTATATACAGGAGCAGGAACATCATCCCAAATGTTAAGGTAAACAATAGGCATTTTTTTCCTAAACTCATTTTCACTTTGAAACAACCAAGTATAATATCTAGGGTCTGTGATAATGAAAACGGCATCAGGGTTTTCTAAATCAATAATTGATCTAATAATCTCGATATTACCATACCCATCTGTAGGGTAAAGCATAGTATATGCATCTTCTACCTTGGAAGGTTCGGCCATTGCCTGACACATATCAAATCTTTTTCCTTTATCTGGGTGATTCACAGCTCCACCTATACATGCAAAATTATATCTATGGCATGAATGCACAACAAATTCTCGGGCAATTTGTGCTACTCCCGATTGTACTCTAATATCGTCTGCTATTAGCAGAATTTTTTTCCTCTCGTCCCGAGGAATATAACCTTCTTTCATAAAATATTTTTATTAAAACTCTGATTTAAATTCTAAATTTGTATGTGAAGAAACCTGTTTACGGAAATCTTCGTCTGTAAGATACAAATGGATACTGCGTTCTGCAAGTTTTTGGAAAGAGAATTTCCGTTTAATGCATTCTACTTTAAAAGCATCCCACATGTTTTCATCGATTTTAACACTCGTTAACTTTTGA
>Ga0181401_1001137_pt1 | contig 10703 bp, 8 predicted proteins | sample 24SPOviralmetaG_FD_130130 | JGI IMG/M metagenome (GOLD analysis project Ga0181401, IMG submission 130130) | Marine viral communities from the oligotrophic San Pedro Time Series (SPOT) site, San Pedro Channel, CA, USA - 24 SPOT_SRF_2011-07-20 | ecosystem: Environmental > Aquatic > Marine > Strait...
AAAGTTCCGCTATCATATAAATAATCTACTTCAGCTTGAGCAAGTTTATGATCCTTCCAAAGCATAAACTGCATCATTAATCCTCCATAATGCCACTCAGCACCTCCTTGAGGCATATCCCCAATTTTAAACATTGTAAGAGTATTTGTCATATCTCCAGCAGAGCTAGAAGGAGTTCCTGCTCCTACATCAACTCCATCAACCCAAGCACTTACTTCTGTTAATTCAGTACCAAATGCAATAACTAAATGAAACCATGTATTTGATGATATACTTAGATTAGCAAAAACTCTTCTACTATAACTACTTACTGATCCATTATAAGTATCACAATATAAATCATCGCCCATAAAAAATATTCTATACTCTAAACTAGAAGTACCATTTCCTTTACAATATATAGCTTCATTAGCAGTAACACTGTCCCTTTTTAAATAAACAGAGATACTATGCGCTAAGTTTTTATCAGCTCCATTATTAACAGCATCAAAACTAAAATCATCATGGTCATTTATTTTTAACCAGTCATCAGTACCGTCAAAATCAAAAGCCTTATTGCTGCACGAAATAAAATTAGAACTACAATCTACTCCAAACTTATATGGGTCAATGATAATATTACTCATTACGCCTTACAACATTTACCTTCTTTACATTCACATACACACCAACCAAAACATACTAATCCAAACGTTATAGCTTTAAACCATTTACAAATTTTATTTTTCATTTTTTTTCTTTTTAAATATATTAAATATAGACTTCTCTTTTTTACGTACACAAACAGGACAGATTGAATCTGGTATCAAAATCGTAACACTGTCAACTATCTCACAAACTTCAATTTTATAATCATATATAACACTATCTCTATTAATTAACTTTAAACTTCTTAAATCACCTATACTGTCTTTATAACGATCTCTTAAACGGGCAATATCTAACAACCTCTTATTTAACTTTACTTGAGCGTTTTTTGTTTGCTCTTTTTTATCATTTAAATTATCTATAGCTTCATCTGCTAGTCTTATTAAACTGTCTAAATCGTTACTAATAACGACTCTTGGTTCTTCCACTGAGATGTCTGGCCCAGAACAAGAAAGTAACATAAATAATAGTGTATAGCATATTTTTTTCACCGTATATTTTTTAATGTTTCTATAAACTTATCATTTAACTTTTTATAATCATCTCTAAGAGTTATAACTTCCTCTTGTAAAACTTTTATATGACTTGTTAATGTTGTTTTGTTGTCAACATACAAGTATCCTATTGCTATTAAAGATAATAACAGAACTCCTGATACAGGATTGCTTGCAAAATCTTTAAAATTTATAAGTCCTTTCATTTTTTACCAAAATATTAATTTAACAATATAACCTACAACAGCAGTATATAAACCCCAAAGAGCTTTTGTTACCGCCGATTTCCATCTTTGTAAACTTCTAAACTCATCAATAATAGTATTATACGCAGGTATTGCTTCATCATGCTTTTTTCTAAATGATGTGTTTTTATTAACTCTAGCAACAACCCCATAATCAGGATCTAATAGTTTTTCAGTTAGCATATCTAACTTACTATCCATCTTGTCTAACTTCTCTTCAACAGAGTTCATTCTTTGTTTCATAAGCACTATTTCTTCTTTAGTCGTCATGACTACTCTTCTAATACTAAAAAGTCAACACTAGGAGTTCCAGCTGCAGAATCTATATATAAATAATCTTGATCTGCTATAGGTATAAATAAATACTCTCCTGCTTGAATAGTAGCAATTCTTATAAATCTATCTATTGATAATGCCCCTTCTTCACATCCAGTACAACATCCTTTTGCATTTAATTCTGCTGCAGTAGCTATAGCTGTGTATTTTATATATATGTTAACTAGTTCAGTAGCTGCTATACTATTATTTTTTATATAAATATATGCTCTTTTGTCAGAACTGCTAAATACTTTTCCGTTTAAAGCTGCCGGAGCAACTGGAGTTGCTTTTACAGCAGTTGTAATTTTTTGAAAAGATTTAGCTGCACCTACACCAGCAAAACTTCTAGATATGTTTATATTCATAGGAAAGCCTAATAAGTCTGCACTTTCTAGAGATCCTTTTATTTTTATTGATGCCATTTTATTTTATTTTTTTATTTGTTATTAAACTGTTTTATGTCCTATTATAGTTACCTTTAATCCTGCAGAAACTCCACCACTATCTATTTGATCAATATCTATTGATATTTCAGCATCATCAGCAAGAGCTGTATCTGAAATAACCGGAGCAGTTGCTGCAGTTTGTGATGTTGATTCAGAAGCATCTATAGTAATTTTAGTTGAAAGTATAGAGGTTCCTGATTCATTTATATCTACTGTTACTAAATTAGCTCCTGTACCTGCTGTCGATAAACTAGCTCTTACTTCTGTTACTGTAAATGCATAAGGCATTCTAAATTTAACTTTTCCAGTACCTGTGGTTAAAGCTGTAGTCTCATCTGAACAGGCCATCATAAATGATTCTATTCTAAGAGAACTGACTGTTGCTTGAACAGTAGTATTTTTTTTGAAATAAGTTTCCTTAGCTCCAGCCCCTCCATCCATAGTTGATAGAATTAAATCTCCTCTAGGTTCTATATGTATAGGAAAATTATATGGTCCACTACCTGAACTATTAACAGTGTGCAAAGTTGCTTTGGCTGCTTCTACTCTTACGTTGAAGGAATCATTAGAAGAACTTTGTATACTTGGCATCTTCATATTATTAGCTGATCCAATACTATGCATAGCCATAATTGTAGCAGTTTGAGCTGTAGTTCCAGATACTGTATCTTTATGTCCCATTAGAACTATTGAAGAATCTCCCCCTGATGCTGATGCCGATCCTGTTCCTGCTCCTGCCACCAAGTAAATAGGTCCTCCTGACTTATTAGTAGCTGATCCAGGTAATACAGCATTCCCGGCAATCTCAAATGTTGCTCCATGATTTCCATTAGTATTCCACCCAGCATCAATACGCCTAGCAGTATTATTACCTACCTCACCCATTCTAAGTGTACCTCCTCCACCTGGGGTATATACATTAAGTAGGCCAACAGTTGCATCATACCGTAGTCCTGTATCTGTTTTAGGATCTAAAGCTCCAGTAGCGGCTTCCCATAATCCTACATAACAATCATTATGATTAGTATCTAGCACATTTGAAGGAGAACCAGTTATAGTTACAGTTACATCATTACTTGACCCTACTGTTGCTGCAACTCCAGCTCCTACAAAATTAAGACTTTGGGTAGTAGCAGTAAGAGATACACCTTCATCGAAAGATTGTAAGTTAGGAATAAGACTAGTAATTGGAGTTTTAGTTATAAATCCACTAGAAGGAACTGAAAATGGACTAGTTGTTGCCCCTGTTGCTACACCCTCAGTAAGTATATTTACTGGTGCACTTTCAGTATTTAAATGATGTAACCTTAATCCGAAATTAGAATAAAAAGTTGCTATTACAGCGCCACCAAATCCTTGAACACCTACTTTACCTGAATTACCCCATAACATAAGAGTTCCGTTTTGAGACTTAACTGTTAGAGTACCAAGAAACTTATTAATTAAATTTGATTTAATCCAAACTCTATGGTTTGATGATTCTGATCCAACTTTTAAAATATTCGATAATGCATCATATCGTAAACCTCCATCTGATTTTGGGTCCTGGCATCCTGTTTTAGTGTCCCATAATCCTACAAAAGTAGTAGAATCTTCAGTGTCTAAAACACAATTCCCTGGTATTGTTACTGTAGTATCATTTCCTGAAGCTGTTGTAGTAACTCCTGCGCCTACATAATTAATAGACTCTGTAGTAGTTGTTAAACTAACTCCTTCGTCTAAACTTTCTAAATTAGGTACAAAAGTAGAAGCTAGTCGTTTTTCTACATTACCTGCAGTTTCTACTAAAACACTATTGGAAGTACTAGATTGTAAATTAGTTATAGTTAAATTTTGTAACCATGATGGTCCCCACACTTTAAGGGCGGTTCCTAAACCACCCTCGTTCGTTGCTCTTGGTACTAATTTCTTTGTTGCCATATTTTATTTTTTAAACCGCTTCCGGCATTATATCATCATTAAGATCTGTAAAAAAGTGTCCAGATGGATAAGGATTAATCTCGGGCATTATATCTCCATTTGCATCTAAATCAAATGTATCACAAAAATCCACAATATAAGACTGCGGCATTAACTCATCATTTGTTCCAGGAACATGCTCAAAAAAACAATCAGGGAAATGAGTTATGTGAGAATAGGCCATACTTACATGTGACCTAAATCTCACTAAACTAATTCCTAATGCATTTTGAGTTACTCCCATTACCTGTTATATGCTATTAATTTAGGACATTCAGCACAATGACCTTGAATAATACCACTCATATCTTTTAGTTCTACAGATTTAAAATTACCATAAAATGGCATACCTACAGGCATTGGTATATCCTGAGTACTACCAGATTGTGGCCAAGGTTGCATCATTGCAGCAGTTCCTGAAGGAAATTTTACATTCCAGTTAACATTAGTTTGATCAGCCTGAAGTACTACATCGTCTTTTAAAGCTATAATACAATAAAAATCTCCCTCAATTATAACTCCTTCTTCTGATATTATTACAGCACCTTGCTGTCCATAAGGAGCATTTAATAATTGTTCCTCTTTAGTATTTATTTCAGCTTCTTGTTTAACTAAATGTTCTCCAAATTTTTTAGTATATGGTGCCATAGTTTTATTCTTTTATTATTAATTCAATACCTAACAATTCTTTAGAATTTATATCAGCTGGTAAATGATTTTCAGAAACTTTAAATAAAGAAATTTCTGTTGTCTCGTCTAACATTTTATTAAAAGAATCAATCTGAGACTTTCTTTCCTCAATTAATTCAGGATTTTCATCTTCAATCTTTTTAATAAGTTCTAGTTTTTCATCTTTCTCTTTAGAAGTAGCTTCAATTTCTCTAACCTCTCTTGCTAATTGTTCAAATTTATCAGAAGGCTTAGCTGCTTCTTCTAAATGATCTAATTCAGCTTTAATTAAGTTAATATTTTTTGTAACTTGTAAAGAGAATTTTACCCCTTTCAATTCTTGAACTGCAATTAATCCCTGTAAAAGGTTTGCTAATTCACGGTAAGTGTGTTTTGATTTGTTCATTGTTGTTACTTTTTCCATTGTTGTTTCCATTTTTGTTGTTAATTTAATTATTATTTAGTTATTTTCTTTTTATTGTTTATTCAATATAATTTTTTAATTCTTAAAAGTCATAAAGATTTAAATCGTCATTTGTAGTTACACTAGTATTTGGCACTGTTCTAGTGCCTTCATATGTATTTTCACAGTCTGGACAAACATCTTCTAAAAATTTCGCCCAAGATAGTAATTCTTGTAGAGTTATACAAGGGTTTAAGTTTTTAATTAAATATTTTGTTAATACTACTAACCACACCTCACGTATATCTAGTTTATTTTCTAATAGCCCAGTAATCATTTTATCATATACCTCGTTAGATAATGTTCCAAGACACTCTACTAAATCTGATAAATACTCTGGACAGTTGATTGGTAATGTACAATCTGCAGTATCATTACTTAAACAAGTTATATTTCCGTTATCCATAATTACACAACCACTAGCACATTGATACCCATTAGTATCTCCCATAAGGAAATCGTGTTCATATAGTCCAGCAGTTATATTTCTACTAGTAATCTTCTTACCATTTACATCAAGTATATAATAAGGATCTAACTGTGCTTGAGTAGTTGCACCTACAAACACACTTGTTGTAGATAATCCAGAAGCTAAACTTCCTTGAAATAAATCAAAAGCAAGTCCAGCTACTTGATCTGCTTGAACGTTTGCGGTATTATTCTTAACCCAAAAAGTTAACGTATGATCTCCTTCTGGAATTAAAACAGGTATCATAGCATATTCCTCATAATTAAGAGCATCTACTATTGGTAATTGAACATTTGGCATATGATTAGAAGTAAGGAAGGTACCACAGTTTAACGTAATTTTATAATCTCCATCTCCTGCAATTCCTAAAATACATAGTTGAGACGAACCAAAACTTATTTCTATAGGAACTCCTATCCATTCATTTAGTGGTACTGCTATGACATTATTAGGATTTGATTGTTGAGGCCAAATTCCTATATCCCATAATCTAGTATCAAATATACTTCCATAAGCTTGTGGCACTGACGACGCATCTAATGCTACTTTTAAGATTGCACCTGAACCAGCACTTGCAAACATTCCTGGGAATCCAGGTATTGAGCTTAGACTAGTCTTTGTAAATGTATCTGCTAAACTAACAGGAGTAAATGTAGTTGCAGTTGCACCAACTGGAACATATAATCTACCACCGCTAGTACCATAACTTCCAGAAGTTAAATTATTAACTCCAAATTGTTGAATTGAGTTTGGAGCATTAAAAGAACCAATGAAAGAAGGTGCATCAGGAGATGTTCCTGCACACGGTAGTGCGGGTGGGGCCGGCACAGGATTTATTAATGAGTATCCTGTAGGACAAGAGCAATTACAATCTTCTGCTGAATATATAGATATAATTCCTAAAGTTCCATTATCTACATACTGACTAATGCAAGAAAAACATCCTGCAGCGTCTTTGACATATATTGTATAATATGCTCCTAAAGCAGTTCCACTGAAGTCTAAAGATACTGATAAATTATCGATAACTAATGCTCCATTAGAAGCAACAGTTGTTATACCTGTATTACTTACATTTACTCCATTTATATTTATATATTGATTTAAACCTGGAGTTATAACTCCTGCTGTTTGTAAAGCACACTCATCACACGCTGTTGCAGCTGCGGATGTTATAACTGATACCTCATAAGGAGCTACTCCTCCTAATATGTTTACAGTAATTTCACCATCTGAAGATCCTGGTAACGAGTTATTAGTAGTAGACACCCATTGTGTGTTTAAATTTGAAATTGGAGTTAAAGTACTTTGTGTTCCTGCTGGCCATATTCCTGTTATGAAATCACTATAGCAACCATTATCCGCAGTTAAAACATTATCAGATGGGTCGAATAGTATTTGTGATCCGCAAGACGGGTCTCTTGCCCAAATATTCCAGGTTCCTGGACCTACTCCTGTATATGTATATGTGGTAGATGCTGACGGTATAGCTGGTTGCCATGTGACTCCATCATCCATTGAGAATTGATAAGTTCCACTTGATCCTCCCGTAGCGACTACTTCTATAGTACCATCATCACATCCATATGCACACAATGGTTGAGAAGTAATAATATCTGTTACATATACTCTTGGGTCAATTAAAGTCCAAGTTTCAGTATGAGTTACTCCACAATCATCTGTGGCTGTAAATACGTATGTTCCTGGGAATAAACCAGAAAAGATAATTTCATCAAACCATTCAGGGTCGTAAAAAGGAGGTGTTGGATTGGCTGGGGTTGTAGAACTTACAATATATTGTACTCCACCTGTAAAAGAAGATCCAGTCTGTGCTCCTATAGTAATACCGTCGTGAGTTAATGTCCAGTCATATGACATAAGTGTTCCTACAACTCCTTGAGCAATTGGCGCTCCGTTTGATATAACATTTAGGATAGAACCATTACATCCTATAGTATTACAAGAACAACATGTTGGTTGATAAAGACTTTCTGTAAACACCATTGGTACATATGCAGTGTTTGCCATTGTATGAATTACAGGTACTGATGGACAACTGTTTACTTGACTAAAAGTCCTAATATGGAATGTTGCTCCCATATTCAAACAGAATCTTGTAGATGTATTTTCTTTATAAAAATTATTATTATCTATTTGAATACCTGGAATCGCTAGGTCTATAGAAGTAAACGCAGTAGCAGCAGAGTTAGCAGCTGTAGACACTCTAGTCCATGTAGCCCCTGCATCATCAGATATTTCTACAAATAGAGGGAAATCTCCTGTAGTATTACTAATATTTAGTATACCACAGCCTGTTGGACAGGACATTGCAGTTTCTACTACCGAGACATTTTCTTGTGTATCTGCACTTAAAGAAATAATTTGAGTTCCATTCACTGAACATCCATTTCCATCAGTTACAGAGTAAGTGTAAGTATCCGCAGGTAAGCCTGTCAACAGTGTTGAAGTAGTTCCTGCTATAGTCTCATTTTGTACTACAACACCTGAAGAATTTGTCCATACATATGTATAATTTGGTATAGGTATATTTACCCAAGGGCTTACTACAATTTGTAAACTACCATCGTTTGACGGTGGGAAAGTACATCCTTGATCACTGTGGCTTACAGCAGTAGTAAATGTCGCAAGATTAACAGTAATTGTAATCTCTGCATAACACCCATTACTATCTGTTGCTCTAAGAGTATATGTATCTGCGCCTAATATTCCTACCCATTGTGGAACTACAGTCCCAACATTACCAGCCCCTAAAGTTTGTACTATAACTCCACTAGAATTATAAAGGTCATATTGAAAGGTTGTATGTGGAGCAGTTATTGTTCCTCCTGACGCCGGGAAAAATGTAATAGAACCATCATTTGCACCACAAGTAGCGGGAACAGTTGTTGGATTAGGTGCAACTTGAGTAAAATCTATTGCAGGTGGATCTACTAATGTCACCGTATCACTGCTTACACAGCCATTAGCATCTATTGCTTGAAATGTATAAGGAATTGCACTAGCAGGTAACGCTGTTGTGTTTCCAACTAATGCCCAAGTAGTTCCTCCACCAGGTACCCAAGTTAAAGTAGTTGGGTGCCAATATTGATATAAATAAGGACCAGTTCCACCACTTACTGCTGGAGTAATAGATCCGTCTGATAATCCTGGACATGTTGGGTTTACCCCTGTTAAAGTAAGTGTGGGTCCTCCTAATGATGGAACAGTTATTACAGCACTTACTGCTGAAGCACTTTGACATGTTAATCCATTAACTCCAAAACAAGGAGTAACTGTAGCATAATAAGTTCCTGCAGATAAACCAGTAAAAGTGTGTACATTACCAGTTGTATTATCTCCAAATGTAGATGTTCCTGTAAATGTTTGACATCCCATTGTCATTGCCGCATCTGTACATATTTCAAAATCCCAATGGTGAAAATTACTTGTACTTCCTCCAGCCGCTGTTAATTGTATAGTACCATCATTTCCAGGAATACACGATGCAGTTCCAATAGTTCCTACAGTTACTGAGGGACTAGATCCAGGATCACTTAATGTTACTTGACATGTAAGTGTACAAGATGAAACTGCTGGCACTAATACAATTGTCCCCCCACTATCTAAGATATGCGGAGTAAAATCTACGGTAATATCATATGTATCTGCTGGTAATCCAGGTACAACCATTGTTGCAGAAGTACCAAATCCAAACAAATTATTAAATCCTGCAAAAGTACCATCACATACTTGCTGCGCTCCACTGCTGTTATACACACAAACGTCAGGATTATATGCAAATACAGATCCATTAATAGGGTAACTACCAGAATTATTTTGTATTGATACTTGTATAAGACCGTCAGATAAACCTGCGCCGCTAGGATCTAAACCTATTGTAGCAGGCGAGCAAGTAAGTCCTATTAACGGTGCTGCTCCAACGGTAACAGTTCCTGTAGCTGAACATCCTGCAGAGTCTGTTAGTGTATAACTATAACTACCGCTTGGTAAAGGATTTGCTGAAAGACCTGTATAAGGTAAAGTAGTATTAGTTGTAGTTTCTTTCCAAACAACTGTATATGGTCCTGTACCTCCTGAGACACTTAAAGTTATTGAACCATTACTTAAAATACAATGTGTCGGATCAACAACTGTTTCTGTAACGGTTAAAGCTGTTCCACCACTTGTAATAGTTTGTGTACAAGTATCAGTACAACCAAGTGCATCTGTAACTTGTGTAAGATATGTACCTGCAGATAAATTGAAAGTAACTGGTGTACCAGTATTCATTCCAGCTGGGAATCCAGAACTGGTATCTACTACAGCCACAACAAATGGTGCAGTTCCTCCAGTAGTAGTTACTGTAAGTGTTCCTAAAGCACCGCACGTAGCATTAGTTGTAACACAACTTATAGATGGGGGATTTGATGGACATTGAACTTGATTATTAGTGTTAGCTAAACCTGACCATGTACTTCCACCACTACCAGTCATCCAAATATGACTATCACCGGAATTACCACTAGTAAACATACTAGATGTCATGGGCATAACTTCAATACTGTAAGTATAATAATCTCCACAAGGTACAGAAATTGAGCCATAGGCAACTCCAGATTGTGCTCCAGTACCAGTAGAAGGATTAAAGCTCATAGCTGTATTATCTACATTTGTTATAATTGTATCTGTTATAATACCTGTATTATCTTTACTAAGATGAAGTTTAACTTGAATATTATAATCGTCTGGAGCGTTTCTATAAAACCTTCCCATACAAGCCTCTTCCCAAGTGTATTCAAAGTCTATTGTACCTTGAGCAGAACATGTTGCGTCTGTAGTTGTAATATTCCAAGCTGAAATTTGAAAAGCCGCTGTAGGATTATGAGCTTTATTTTGCCAATAACAAACAGCTTTAGTTTCTCTCCAACTTATATTTACTGAACTACAGTTTTGATTAGTTGCCCAGTGTTTTGTTTTCCATGAAATAAATTT
>Ga0181401_1001140_pt1 | contig 10691 bp, 11 predicted proteins | sample 24SPOviralmetaG_FD_130130 | JGI IMG/M metagenome (GOLD analysis project Ga0181401, IMG submission 130130) | Marine viral communities from the oligotrophic San Pedro Time Series (SPOT) site, San Pedro Channel, CA, USA - 24 SPOT_SRF_2011-07-20 | ecosystem: Environmental > Aquatic > Marine > Strait...
GTCAGAGGGGTTATCCAGTGACGGATAACCCTTTTCTGATCTATAAGACCATTCTAATAATAACTCATCAAGAGTCATAACTAATTATATAATATTAGCTAATTTTTGGAATCTTTCTTTTAATTCCTTTTTATCTTTTTTGTCTGCTTTTTTAGATTTTTTTTCAGATACTTTATCATCCTTATCATCATCATCATCTTTATCATCAGAATCATCAGCGTCATCAGCGTCATCTGCATCTTCTGCATCTGCTGCACCATCATCATCCATATCCATATCATCCATATCATCATCCATATCATCTACACCAATATCTGCTGATGGTCCTCCTGGTTTTGGACCTGTTGGTGCTCCTCCTTCTTCAAAGAAAGATTTTAACATATCATAGATATCTCTTAAAGTAGCTTCTGCATCTTCACTACCCATTACATCTATATCTCCTGGTTCCACAGTTACCTTTGGAGCTCCTGCTCCCCCCATAGGTCCTCCTGCTGGTCCTCCTACTGGTCCTCCTGCTCCTGGGTTTGGTGGTAATGATGGTGGCATTCCTTGTTCTTTTAGGTAACGAGAATATTCTTCTTTTACCATTTGTTTTAATTCACTTAGTCTCATTTTATTATTTTTTTGAGTTATTATTAGTTTTATTAGTTTTTCTCTTATTATAAGGTTTTTTTCCTCTTCTTTTTTTTCCTTTGGCTGCATCTACAATATCTATTGATTGAGCTACAACGTTTTTAGCTGCTTTTTTTACATCTGCTAGTTCTTTTTTCATTTCTGAAATTCTAGACTTTGCTTCTTTTAATGCTGCTGCTGCTTTTTCATCTAAATCTGTTGAATCCCAAAGCGCTTTCCACAACCTTTTAAAGTAACTTTTTAATTTTTCCATTTTTATAATCTTAATCCTTTTGATAAACCTTCTAAGTAAGCTGTCTTAGCTATTTCATAGTAAGTTCTAATACCCTCAGCTCCTTCTCTTAAAGAAATACCATTTTCTCTTATAATTTCAAGAAGCCTTAAATGGTTTCCTCTACTCATATCTGTAGATGCTATTTCGTTTCTTTGTTTTCCTATATTAGTTTGTTCTTCTTCTCTTTCCTTTCTAATAGATGTTCTTCTAATTTCTAATTTTTTAATTGTTTCAGGTAAATCTTTACCTTTTATATCATTAGCAGAAACTTTATTTCCTAATTTACTATAAACTTCAGCATGTTTTTCCAATTTTTTACTAATAGCATCTGGAAGTTCAATAGCTTTTTTATAAGCTTCTACATCTTTATTTTGTTTGTAAATATCTAAAAATTTATCTTTTAAAAATAATAAACTACCTTTCATTGGGTTTTCTTCAGAAGCTTCTTCTTCTCCTTTATCTTTACCAAACAATAATTCATCAATAGCTTTTTCTTCTTTATCAAAACGAGCCATACCTTTTTCAGCTTTTTTAGCTCCTTTATCTGCTTTTTTAGCAACTACATCATCATCAACATCATCTTGATCATCTTCATCTTTTTTAGCTTCATATAATTTAGCTTTAATTTTTGATTTTATTGCTTCTTTTAATTTTGTTGTTTTAAAAGCAACTGTATAGTCTTCTTTTTTATATTTAGGTTCTGTCATTTTATCATTTTTATGAGTAGCGTCTTTCATTTTTCCCGTTTTAAAAGCATTTTGTACTTCTTTCATTTTTATTTCATCTTGATCTTTTAACCAAGTTGTAAAAGAAGGCCTTCCCTCTCTATTACGATATTCAGTTTCATAAGTTATTAAAGAAGTATAATATCCACCGTGTCCTTCTAAATTTTTAAGAACAGTTTCTGTTGATTTTTCTCTTTCTTCAGGAGTAGATTCTGCTAATCTTGAACAACCAATAGCAGTTAATTCATAATCCATACCTTTTCTAAATTCGTATGGATTTACTCTATCTAAACGATTTCCTATTTCTTCATAAGCTGATCCATCACCTTCTCCACTCCAAGCTTTACCTTTTAATTTTGTGGGTTTAGTCGTTTTTGGAGTATATCCGTAAAATTTGTTATTTGCCATTTTTATAATGTATTATTCCTATATAAATATAAAATTATTTTGGAAGCTGTGTTATTGTTTTATTACTTTATGTATTATTGTTTTATCATTATATGTTATATATAATACATATATACCATTAGAATATGCGTTTAAATCAATTTGCTTTATATTTTCACCAGATACTATTAATTCGCCTAAAGGACCATATACTCTAATTTCTGCGTCTTGTTGGTAAGTTAAGTTGATAATATCTTTAGTTGGGTTTGGATAAATCAATATTTCTGAATCTGTTATTATTCTTTTAACAAAATTATTTATTCCTTCAGGCCACCCTTCTTCACAATAATTATAAGTTAATTGGCATATATTATCCCAATCGGTAGTACAACAATAATCATCTACATCTATTACCCAAGCATAACACCCATCATTTAACCAATATGGTATTCCAGGTCCTCCATAACAACCTGCATCATATAAACATGCTGTTGAATCTGTTACATTTGCTAATGGATCATAATTGTAAGCTGAGACGTCAGTACATCCAGTTACTATTGTTATACAAGAACCATCATTAAAACAAGCATCAGAATTATAATTTAATGATGTTGAATCGGTACAACCTCCTATATAACAACAACTATTATCTAATGTATTAGCTAGAGGATCATAATTAAAAGCAGTATTATCTGTACATCCATAAATAAAAGGTATACATGTTCCATTATCGGTATTAGCTAAAGGATCATAATTAAATTGGGTTGAATCCAAACATCCATAAATAAATGGAATACAAGAACCATTATCTGTATTACAAGTATCACAATAATTAAACATTGTGTTATCTAAACATCCATAAATAAAAGGAATACAACTACCATCATCACAATTAGCTAAGGGATCATAATTAAACATTGTTTGATCTGTACATCCATAAACTGGTAATATACAACTTCCATTATCGGTATTAGCTAGAGGATCAAAATTAAGAGCAGTAGAATCAGTACAACCATATATGATTGGAATACAACTCCCATCATCTGTGTTTGCATTTGGATTATAATTAAACATAATAGGATCTGTACACCCATATATAGGATAAATACATCCGGAATTTGTATTTGCTAGTGAATCATAATTTATAGCAGTTGGATCAGTACATCCTATAACAACGGGTACACAACTACCATCATCAGTATTTGCATTCGGATCATAATTAAACATTGTAGGATCTGTACAACCATAAACTGCATAAATACAACCTATATTTACATTTGCTGTTGAATCATAATTTAATGCTGTTGGGTCAGTACATCCAAAAACTTCAGGTACACATGAACCATCATCTGTATTTGCATTTGGGTTATAATTAAATGCATTAAGATCAGTACATCCTAAAACTACAGGCACACATGAACCATTATTTGTATTAGCTAAACTATCATAATTAAAGGCATTTAGATCAGTACACCCATATACTATTGCTACACAACTACCATCATCAGTATTAGCTGCAGCATTATAATTGAACATTGTATCATCCATACATCCTAATATAATTGGAATACATGATGATTGATCGTTTGTATTAGCTGATGGGTTAAAATTAAATGCTGTTGAATCCATACATCCTATTACTATCGCTACACATGATGAATCGTCTACATTAGCTAATGGGTTATAATTAAATGCTAATAAATTTGTACAACCTAATACTATAGGAGTACAAACATCAGGCATATTTGCTAGGGGATCATAATTTAATGCGGTTGAATCCATACAACCAAATACACCTGGAGTACAGAAGTTACCACAATATGGTACTCCATTATATCTATAAGGGAATTGTAACATAGGATCTGTCCAAGCATTTGTTCCTCCTGATAAAGTAGTATCACCTTCAGGGCCTATTAAATAAAATCCACATTGACTTGCTGTAGTTGATGCATTACCCGGGGAGAAGAACATTACTTCAACAGGACTTAAAGCACTTAGACTAATAGTAAATGATTGTGAGTAACCATCCATTGGACCCATCATAAAAGGTCCTAATACTGTAGTATCTTGTAATATCCCTAACCATGAACCAAACCAACCATCTTCAGCCTCATCAGTAATTACTAATGTATATTGACATTGAGGGATTATCTCCATTGTATTTGCTATAGGATCATAATCTGGTGATGTTGGATCGGTACAACCTAATATAACTGGAGTTACACATGAACTATCATCTACCGTAGCTTGAGGATTGTATTCTACAAAACCTGGAGTTGTACAACCTAATATAATGCTAGGTACACAAGGTGCTACTGTATATATTACTGAAGTATCGTTACCAAAGTTTGCATTTCCTGGTAATATTGCTATCAATGTATCTCCACATAACGTCTGTACTACTGCTCCCCCATCAGCTCCACCATAACATGATCCACATAGACCATCTCCAAAAGAATCAAATAAAGTAAACTCTATAACAGTTCCATTTGGTATACATACTTCTGTAATTACTGGTACACCTGTTACAGAATAAGATGGTGATGTAGCTAATACAGTTCCAGTTGTATCCGCTATTTCCCAAGATGTTTCTCCTGGATATGTGTCTGGCATTACTGTTACTACTATATTAGACTCTCCTGTTGCACAATTAGCCGGAGGCATTTGACATGTACCATCATCAGAGTTTGCCCAAGGGTTATAGTTTAAAGCAAGCGGATCAGTACATCCTGGTATACAATCTGCTGTTGTTATAACTAACGTGTCCGTTAAGCTTGAGTCAGCAAGCATACCTAAGAAATAATATGTAGTATTATTTTGAGAATTGCTATATAGTAAACCTGTATTAGAAAAGTTTGTTGGGTAGTTGTACCAAGTATTTCCTAATGTATAAGGGTCAGTTGTTCTAGTATAAGCCAACATTCTACAATTAGGATTAGGCATATTTGTCCATTTATAATGAACTTTGTTTTGTGCGCCATCACAATAGTTTAAAACATAAAATGTATCTAAGCCTGCACAAGGAGGGTAGATACATGAACCATCATCAAATGATGCTGTTGAGTCATAATTAACTGCAATAGGGTCTAAACATCCTCCAGTTGGTGGGGCACATGGTAATATATTAACTGTTGTATCTCTTAAGAAGAAAGATCCTAATACAGGATCCCAATCTATAATTAATCCTTGACATGTGTTTGACATTTTAAAGTGAGCTGGATTTTGTGAAACCCATCCATCTCCATAAGTATCATTAAGAGTTATAGTATAACTACCAGAATTTATATTAATTGTGGTGTCTAAATATTCATATGCTACTGTTGGTTGGTAAAAAATTGCCTGAGTTCCAGAGCTATCATTAACCATAAAGAAATTAGATTCTGATGGTGCATAAAAATCAAATTGGACTTTAAAATTTACCCAACTATTTTGTGAAAATAATGTTGTTGATAAGAGTATAAATAGTAGTAATATTAATTTTTTCATTGTTGTTTTATTTTTAACAAGTACAGTTGTGAATTTGTGATTGGTTTTGTGCTTCATCTAATCTACACCTTAATCTATTTACAGTTACTGAGTATGATGCCAGGCCTGGGCCTTGTTGATACCAATTATTACCACCCCCTGTTGCACTATTATCAATACTATCACAAGTATTTGTCCATTGTTGAATTTTTTGACAAATATGGTTACAAGGTTGGTTTGGATTATTATTTACGTTTTGGAATGCGTTGTTACTTGTCCAAGTAGTTATCCAATCTGAAAAACTACCCCCCATATATGGATGTAATGATTGATTACACGATAACCATGAAGCTTGACAATTAGTTGTATACTGACCCCCTGATATACATGACTGATCATCCATACAAGCTGTGGGGTCATAATTAGATGCATTTGGATCCATACAACCCATTACATAACAACAGGTAGGGTTGGTTCCATTAATATTATAGACAGGGCTGGTTCCATTATCTGGATATAATTCTACACATGCCCCTGGGTAATAATTATGAGCGGATGGGTTTGTACAACCATAAAGTATTCCAGGACAAGCGGTTGGATCGTGAGTGGCGGTTGGGTCGATCGCACTACTAAATGTCCCATTTGTAAGAGAACTCCCATTCTGAGGACCCCCTGTACATGATGTAGGGTTATAAGTTCCTGCAGGAGGTGGGGGAGGATTACAGCCGGAGGGTACATTTCCACAAGGACCAGGTATAGTATCAAAATTCATAGTAGGACCTCCAGGATATATTTGTCCTGGAGAGACAATTATATTATTAGGAAAAGAAATCCAAACAATTTCAAACCATCCTGGATTGGTAGGAGCTCCTTGCAAGGAGTTTATAGTTGTTAATTGTCCTTGGTTTAGATATGTTAATTCTCCTTGTTGAGATGAAGAAGCTTGAACACCATTAAGAGTAGCACAACCCCAAAACCTAAAATCTTGACTTATACCACATCGTGCAAAACCAATGAATTTAGCTAAAGGATCCGTACATATAGGCACAGATTGTTCAGTTAACAATTCCTTAATTGATTCTCTGATTATTTTTCTTAGTTGAGATTTTTTCATATCTTAAAAATCTTCCATTATAATTTCATCAATCTTTTCTTGTACCTCATCTTTAGTAGCTTCCATCTCCATCATAATATTAGCTTGAAATCTACCTACTTCTTCATCTCCATTAAAAATTAGGATAGTAGGTACAACTACTATTTTGTATTTTCCTGAAGCTTTTGTATCCTTTTGAATATCAATGAATTTAGTATCACAATCATTTAATTCACCTAACCATTTTACTTTATTAGCTTCATTAAATCCTGCATTAAATTGTACTACACATAAACCATCACCCCCACAAGGAGATTGACCCATTGCAGAACTTGACATTAACATAAAGAGTATTATTAATAAATACCCCCCAAATAATTTCCATACTGTATAATCTTTTTTCATAACTGTTAATTTCTTTTTTTATCGATTGGACCACCTTTAACATATCTAATACTATCATAAGTACCGTCTTCATAATCTAATCTTTCTAAGATATGTACTATATCTTTTTTAATGTCAGTTACATCGTTTTGGGTGTTTTGTATTATAGTAAACATGCTATCTTGATACGCAATATCCTCTTTAGTAGGGATCCACATTTCTACCTCTTGTGCTGGTGGTGTTTCTTTAATTTCTTCTATTTCTTCAGGCCATACGTTTGCTAATACTATTGTACTTAATAATAATGCTATAATAATCATTATAGTTGTTGGTGATGTTAAACATATGTTTTTATTCCAAAGTTTCATAGGATTATCTTCCGTATAATTTATCTTCTATTTTTTCTAATGTTTTCTTTATTTCTGCAACATCTTTTTGAGTATCCATAATAGTTTGTCTAACTAATTGATCTTTCATGTCAAATTCCATACGAGTAATTTCTGGTGGTGGAATTTCTATAACAGGTAATTGTTTAGCTTCTTCAATGTCGGCTTGAAGCATAAACCACATACTAATAACTGTTGCCATTGCAAATCCTATTCCTAATAATGTTTTAATACTTACATTAAAACCTGTATCTTCATTTAAATCTTTTGCCATCTTTTAAAATAATATATAATTTATACCTAATGAGAAATCATGCCATTCTCTATTCCAATATTTGTTGTATTTACCCTCTACAAATACTCCTAAATGTTTATTATATTTGTATCCAAAAATCAACCCCCCTGAATAATCATACCATTGTCCATTATTATATTTATGATAAGAGAATTCATTACCATCATCATAATGATAAGGTATTAAATTACCCCAACTATGTAACCAAAATGTTTTAGTATAATGGTAATAATCAAATCCTACAACAAGTGAATGTTGGATTGTTTGTGATAATTCGTTTCGTTTCTTTTCTGTATAATTTGCTAACATTTCTGGGATAGCTACTGCTTCCCATACTTCAGTTGAAGTTGCAACTGAGTTTCCTGATGGGTCAAAATATTCTGCTCCCCCCTGTCCATCAAATTCAACATTGTATCCTTCTTCAAGTGCTAAAAATGTATAATGTAAATTATTATTTGATAATCGCCATTCTGCTAATGGGTCATACCCATAAGGTTCAGATAAACGTTGAACAGCACCAATATTAAATGATAATTTTTTATCTTTTTTCCATCTATATCTCTGTGATGTTTCAAAATATTTAATATCTGCAAAACCATCCTCTAGATATTCACCTTTAAGTATATATTTGTCTGATACATATCTTAAGAAGTGATTTTGATCAACATAATTTTCACCTTGTTGTCTTTTATAATCTACTTCAAATAAAAATTCAAACCCTTTTACCTTACCAATAGTTGCAGCATCTGAATAAGAGTTTTCCATTCCTGTTTTGAATGCTTCTTTTGGTTCATATCCCATTCTAGCTATTTTTCTAACACCAAATGTAATAGAATAATCAAAAGGAGTAGTTATTGTTTGAGTTTCTAATCCATTAGTAACAGAATAAATGTCAACATCTGATAAAGATGTACCCCCATTTACTGCCCCATAAAAAGTTGAGAATTTAAAAACCTTTTTTAATTTAGGTTTCCAATCAGATAATTCTTGTGAAGAAACATTTAACGTAATTAACGTTAAAAGTAATAATAATATTTTTTTCATATATGAATATTGGAATATACAGAAATACATATGAAAAAGGAGAGCAACCCTAGGGCTGCTCTCAAGAACTTTAACGATATTTGTCCTATTATACCCGTTGGTGTTGGGTGCCTAATTAGGCAGCCATAGCATATACTGACTCTTCAGTAGCTACAGTTTCTGTTGCCAGAAGTCTGATTGATGCTAATGCTGAGAAAATACCCGCTTTCACCGATTTAATCTGTGTGCCGATTACGCGTTGATCTTCATTATATCCTTATCTCCCTGTCAAATCCAGTCACCCCCTAAAATTTAAAATGTAGTGGAGGTGGGGGGTATCGAACCCCCGTCCAAAAGAGCAGCTAATACAACTACTAACGATCACTTATATATATAAAAGATTTTTTATTAATCCAAATCCTCAAATGTAAAATCACGATGGAAATCCCCCTCCTCTTTTCTAATTTGGTGTTCTTCTATTTCTTCTTTTAACTTAGTTAATGCAGTGTGAATTTCATCTTTTGTTAATTGAGAATCCCTTTCAATATCATCAATAAGTACTTCTAATTTTTCTAAAATTGTATTCATTTATTTAATCCATTCATTATATGCCATTAAATATGCATCAACTCTAGAAACAAGTATATCCTCATTTTGAATAAATTGTTTAGCTGTGTGTTTTACTTCCTCTCTTAAATTATATGCATTAGCTTCTTCAAGAATTAATTCTATTTGTTCTTCTTCTTCCTCGCTTTTTTGGTTTGTCTTCTGGAAAGAGTTTATAATGTTCCTTCCAATATGCTCTCTCAGTAACTTCCATCTTGATTTTGTCAGCTTTAGTTGTTCTTTTTTTTCTTCCATTTTCGTGATATTTTGGTTTATTTAAACGTTCTAATTTTTCATATAATTTTTCTAATTTATCGTATGTTGGATCTGTAAATTCTACTAGATAAGGTCCGTTTGGGAATTTATCTAAATCGTAATGCCAAATAGAATCATCATATTCACGAGTAAATTTTTTAATTATTACATCTGGTTTATTTGATGGTCTTCCTCTATTTTCTTTTTTTTCGTGTCTCATGATATTAAATTTCTTTCTAAGAATAAACTGTTTAATGTTTTAGTAACTTCATTTACATTTTTAGGATCAATAAATGATGCTTCCTTACCATACATAATTTGAAAATTCTCATTCAATTCTTTTTCTTTTACTTTTGTTGTAGATGATTGTATAAAATAACTTAATATTTTAACACCTTTCTTTTTTATATTTTTTACTGCTTTAGCTGTGTCTAATATGGCTTTTTCTCCTCTATAATTTAAATCTTTTCCATGTTCAAATGTTGGATAACCATCACTCATATTAATTAAATAACTATCTAAATAATAAGACGAATTAGGTATAAATTCATTTAATGCATTCAAACACATTCCTTCTGGTGTTAATCCATTTGCTTTATAATATGCTAATCTTTTTAAATCTCTTAATGTATTCTTTTTACTATCAAAAGCCAAAATCAATAATGGTATTTGTGCTGTACTAGATGATGAATTAGGGTTATAACCTGATGTTCTAATAGATATAGTTAAATCAATGTTATCCATTTTTAACGCTACATAACCTAATGCAATTGTATTAGTTAATACTTGTCGCCATTTTGTACCATCCATACTTCCACTACCATCAATTGTAACATGTAAACTAATTGGCTTATAATTTGATCTATCTATTTTATAAAATAAATCTTCCTCAAAATTAGCAGCGTAAATTCGTCTAGGATCAATTTTGCCTGATTTTAATCGTTTAGATGCTAGTGTTATTTGTTCATTTCTAACTCTTAATTTACGTAATAATTTTTTACCTATATTAATACCCTCTTCTACTTGTGGTCTAAAATTAAGATCATTTATACTAAAAGTATCATATAAATTACTTTCAATTATGGCAGGTGTTATACCTTTAATAACATGAACAGGACATGATGTATCTAGTACTTTAACATCTTTAATTTTAATATTAGATTTA
>Ga0181401_1001141_pt1 | contig 10691 bp, 11 predicted proteins | sample 24SPOviralmetaG_FD_130130 | JGI IMG/M metagenome (GOLD analysis project Ga0181401, IMG submission 130130) | Marine viral communities from the oligotrophic San Pedro Time Series (SPOT) site, San Pedro Channel, CA, USA - 24 SPOT_SRF_2011-07-20 | ecosystem: Environmental > Aquatic > Marine > Strait...
GGGGGAGAGGAGAGAAGGAAAGATGCGCACTATTTATCTAGGCACAAATTTTAAAAGTAGGTTGACTATTATGCGTGCATCATCGTCAAGCGACTAAAAACTCAGTCCATGCTTTTGCACATTGCATTTTTTGTTTTTTCTTGAAATCGCCGAATGGCACTAGTAACTCAAGCCGAAGCTGCGCGAATTTTGAGTGTTAGCAAGCAGGCCATTAGTCAAGCCGTACAAAAAGGCCGCATCAAAATTGTTCTTGACGAAAAGAATCGGAAGCGCATCGATACGTCCACACTCGCTGAGGACTATCGGAAAAGCACGCAAACCCGAAATACTACCGCGCATAGACAAGCTGCGGCAATGCAAGTCAAAGAGCCTGAGCAAAAAGTGTCACGACCAATCGGTCGGCCAAAAATCGAGCCACGCATCTCGCGCACCCAGGAGTACATCCCTGATTACGACGAGAGCAGGGCAAGGACGGAGTATTTGAAGGCTGAACTGCTGGAGCTAGACCGCCAAACCAAAGCCGGCAAGTTGGTTCCAGTGGATGAAGTTGAAACGAAGTGGCTGGAGGTAATCACCTTGGCTCGGGGCAAGATGCTTGGCATCCCAACCAAGGCAAAGCAGAGGATTCCAGATCTAGATGCTGCCGCCATGGCTTGTTTGGAGGATATTGTGCGCGAAACACTTGAAGACTTGGCAGGGGAGGAGCAGGAATGAGCAATATCCAACAGCTAGAGAGAAAAGCACTTCTTGCGTTCAAGCCACCAAAGAAGCTGAGCTTGAGTGAGTGGGCTGATGAAAATGCGTTCCTAAGTGCGGAGTCCAGTGCTGAGGGTGGTCGATGGCGAACGCTGCCGTATCAGAAGGGAATGATGGATGCGATCACCGACCCAAAGATCGAGCAGGTGACGGTGATGAAGTCAGCTCGGGTGGGGTATTCCAAGATTTTGAACCATGTGATTGGGTATCACATCCACCAGGATCCAGCGCCAATCATGTTGGTGCAGCCCACGATTGAGGACGCGCAGGGCTATTCAAAAGAGGAGATTGCGCCGATGCTGCGTGACACTCCTGTGCTGAAGGGGTTGGTCAGTGAGGCAAAGGCAAAGGACGGTGCGAACACGATTCTGCAAAAGCAGTTTCCAGGCGGAACGCTGAGTCTTGTTGGAGCCAACTCACCACGAGGTTTCCGTCGTGTGAGCAGGCGGATCGTGTTGTTCGATGAGGTCGATGGTTACCCGCCTTCAGCCGGCTCCGAAGGTGACCAGATCAAGCTGGGCATCAGACGTACTGAGTACTACTGGAACCGGAAGATTGTTTCTGGCTCTACGCCGACTGTGAAGGATTTCAGTCGGATCGAGAAGATGTATGAGCAGTCAGACCAGCGTCGTTACTACGTGCCATGTCCGAAGTGCGGACATATGCAGTATTTGCGTTGGGCGCAAATCAAGTGGTTCAACGATGATCCATCGACTGCTTGCTACGAGTGTGAGAAGTGCAAGCACCAGATTCCGCATTCAAAGAAGAGGTGGATGGTTGAGCGTGGTGAGTGGCGGAGCACTGGTCCGTTTAATGGCAAACACGCAGGTTTCCACATTTGGGCCGCGTATAGCTACAGCCCAAATGCTGCATGGTCAAATCTGGTCGAGGAGTTTCTAGAAGCGAAGCATGACGCAGAACAGCTCAAAACATGGGTAAACACAATTGTTGGAGAGGTATGGGAAGACGAATACGCAAGCAAGATGAGCGGCGAATCATTGATGCAACGCGCTGCGCAGGAGACTTACAAACATGCGCTGCCACCAGCTGAAGTCTTGTTGCTGACGTGTGGCTGTGACTGTCAGGACGACAGACTGAGCTTGTCAGTATGGGGATGGGCCAGAGATGAAGAGGCTTATCTGGTTGATCGAGTGGTTCTTCATGGATCACCGTCCCGCCCGGAAGTATGGAAGCAGCTAGATGAAGTCATCCAAAACCATTACGAGACAGAGGATGGCCGCAAGTTAAATATCGAGGTTTGCTGTATTGACTCTGGTGGTCACCACACTCAAGAGGTCTATGGCTATGCACGAGAACGTGCAGCGATGGGTGTAATTGCGATTAAGGGTATGGGCCAAAAAGGCAAGCCTCCATTGGGCAAGGCAAGCAAGGTTGATATCAATTTCAAGGGTCGAGCAATGAAAAATGGTGCTCAATTGTTCCCAGTTGGCGTAGATGGGGTCAAGTCATTGTTGTTTGGACGGTTGAAGCACAATGATCCTGGGCCTGGGTATCTGCATTTCTATCCAACTGTTGGCCCTGACTACTTTCAAGAGCTGACGGCTGAGCGTCAGGTGTTGCGTTACCGGAATGGTTTCCCTGAACGAGTGTGGGTAAAGAAGAGTCAGAGTCCAAACGAGGCGTTGGATGAAATGGTCTATGCATATGCTGCATTGCACCGGATGTATCAGAAGTTTGATCGCCGGAGCATTTGGGATCAGTTTGAGCGGCGTAATGAGCCTAATAAGCCGTCTCAGCTAGGATTAAAGCAACAAAAACGGCCTAAAAGCCGTAATTTCGTCCAAAGCTGGTAGCCCCCGTGAACATCCCAAGCGAGATCCGGGCTGGTGACACCGTCAAGTGGAGAGATGATTCCACAACGGATGTTTTCGGCAATGAAGTCAAGAGTGACGAGTGGGCGCTCAAGTATTACTTGAGGTTCAACAAAGGGAGCGAGGCTCACACCTCAACCGGCAGTGCTTTCGGTACTGGCTGGGAGTTCACGATTTCAGCTAGTGATAGCGCTGATTTCGACTCTGGAACTTGGTATTGGCAGGCAGTCGCCACCAAAGCAGCTGAGACTCTGACGTTGGGCTACGGCAGCCTGACTGTTGAGGACAATCTTGCGTATACAAGCGGTCCTGGTGCTTACGACGGTCGCAGCCAGGTCAAACAAGACCTTGAAGCGATTCAAGCTGCGATTCGTGCGCTTGTTGCTGGAGGTGCGGTACAGGAATACAAGATTGGCAATCGCAATCTGAGGCGATACGACTTGGCTGATTTAATTCAGCTTGAGGCTCGATATAAGGCAGAAGTGAAGCGTGAAGAACAAGCCGAAATGATGGCTAACGGCCTTGGTAATCCCCGCAACATGTTCGTGAGGTTCAACTGATCATGGGTATCCGCACAAGCGTCATGAATTTCTTGGGCTTTGGCAAGCTCAACCCACGTTCATTTAGGCGTGGATATAACGGCGCGATGGTGTCGCGGCTCACGTCTGACTGGATGTCGACGCAAGCAAGCGCTGATGCTGAAATTAAGGGCAACTTGCGTCGTTTGCGGGATCGTTCCCGTGAAATGGTGCGGAACAATCCGTACGCAAGGCAAGCGAAGCGGACAACTCAAATCAACGTGATTGGTACGGGCATCAAGCTGCAATCACAAGTCCTGCAACTGCGCGGTAGCAAGCGTGATAACAGGATTAACAACGAGATTGAAGCCAAATGGTCCTATTGGACAAGGCCTAACGCTTGTGACTGCTCTGGTCGCTATAGCTTCCACGATTTTGAGTGGCTTGCTTCTGGCGCAATGTGCGAGTCAGGCGAGGCGATGTTCCGGATCATTCGTAGGCCTTTCGGAGAGTCGAAGGTTCCACTAGGGCTGCAGATGCTGGAAAGTGATCTGCTGGATGAGTCGTATCAAGGAGAGACAAGGGCAAAATCAAACGAATGGCGCAATGGCGTCGAAGTTGACGAATGGGGTCGTCCTGTTCGTTATGCAATTTTGACCCGACATCCTGGAGACAGTTTTTTCCAGGGGAGCAACTCACCAGGCAGGAAGCATGTACTGCTTCCAGCAGATGACGTAATTCATCTGTTTATGCCGGAGCGCCCTGGGCAGAACCGTGGCGTGCCTTGGTTCCACAGTGTGATGGCTGATGCACACCAGCTGCAGGGTTACGAGGAAGCTGCAGTAATTCGTGCTCGTGCAGGCGCGAGCATCATGGGTTTTATCACGAACAATGAGGGTGAACTTATCGCTGATGACGTTGAAAACAACCAGCGCATTAGTGAATTTGAGCCTGGTACTTTTAAGTACCTTTCACCCGGAGAGTCTGTATCAGTCCCCGATATTGACTCGCCAGATCAACAGTTCGAGATGTTCGTCAAGAACAAGGTGCGACGATTTGCATCTGGTTTTGGGTGCTCATACGAAACCTTGAGTCGTGATTTTAGTGACACTAACTACAGCAGCTCAAGGCTTTCTCTTCTTGAGGACCGTGAGCATTGGAGGGTAGTCCAGAAGTATTTGATTGATAATTTCCACATGCGGGTCTATCGCGAGTGGCTCAACCTTGCAGTTCTCAGTGGCTATTGCGATTTCCCTGATTATGAGCTGCGGCCTGAACGTTATGACACCCCTCGTTGGATGCCGCGTGGTTGGAGCTGGGTTGACCCGCTGAAGGAAGTCAAGGCTTACCGCGAAGCGGAACAAGCTGGGTACATGACGAAGTCTCAGGTAATTGCCTATTCGGGTGGCGACTATGACGACAACATTCTTGAGCTGGCGCGTGAACAGCAATTGGCAGCAGATGCTGGAGTCAAACTAGACAAGGATCTTGATTTGACTGACGAGGATATGCAGCTGTCCTTGCTTGAATCAGAAGAACCACAGCCCACCCGAAAGCGGAGCAATGGCAAACGTAAACGGAGTTGAGATTGACCTCATGCCAAACGAGGGCATGAGGACTGAGGCTCAGCGATACAGAGACTGGAAATCTGATGGTGAGGGTGGGGGCACTGATGTTGCTCGCACCAGAGCCGGTCAGATTTTGAGCGGTAATGAGTTAAGTGCAGACACTGTTGTGACGATGTCAGCTTGGTTCGCGAGACACGAAGTAGACAAGCAGGGCAAGGGTTTCAGCCCTGGTGAAGATGGCTATCCAAGTAATGGCAGGGTTGCATGGGCAGCGTGGGGCGGTGACGCCGGCAAGTCTTGGTCAGATGCTCGTTCAAAGCGAGTCAAGAAAGCACGAGAAGGTAGACAACTTATTAGCAATAATGTGGAGGAACTCTTGGACCCTATGGAGCAAGAACAGGAAAGAGCGGCACCTGACGCTCTAAAAGTAGGAGACTATGTCTCTTGGAATTCATCAGGTGGTCGTGCCAGGGGATTGATTGAAGAAATCGAACGCGATGGAAGCATCGATGTTCCAGATTCATCTTTCACCGTCAATGGCACAGCGGATGATCCTGCTGCCTTGATTTGTGTCTACCGTCAAGATCCAGACGGTGGTTACATAAAAACGGAAACTAGAGTTGGTCACCGCTTTAGCACCCTGACCAAGATTGAGCCTCTTGCATTAGCGGAGGAAAGAGCAAAGCCAGGTGATCTGAGCAGAGGTGATTTTGTTTCTTGGAACACTCCTGGTGGCCGTGCCCGCGGCAAAATCACGAGAGTTGAGCGAAACGGCAAAATCGATGTGCCTGGAAGCTCTTTCGAGATCAATGGCACAGAAGAGGATCCAGCCGCTTTGATCGCGATTTATCGGGATCGGGAAGAGACTGATATCTTCGCTGGGCATCGATTTAGCGCTTTGACAAAGATTGCTGCGATTCGGGATGAGCAGCCTGAGAAGAAGCGCTCAGTAGTCGGTGAACGGATGCAACGCACCGAGGCAACTGAAATTCGCACGATTGACGAGCGAACCTTTGAGTTTCCTTTCAGTTCTGAGTATCCGGTTTCGCGGTATTTCGGTTCTGAAGTGCTGAGTCACGACAGCAAGGCCCCAAATTTTATGCGTCTGAATGACGGCGCACCATTCCTGTTCAACCACAATCCAGACAAAGTTTTGGGTGTTGTTGAGCGGGCTTATCTGGACGAGGACAAAAAACGCGCTTATGCCAAAATTCGTTTTTCACGATCTGATTTTGCCAAACAGTATCTAGATGACGTTAAAGACGGCATCTTGCGCGGTATTTCGTTTGGTTATTCGATCGACGAAGTAGAGCAAAGAGAAGAGGGAGTTCTTGCTACTAGCTGGACTCCTCACGAACTCAGCTTAGTTTCAATTCCAGCTGACCCCACAATTGGAATTGGACGTTCCCTTCTTTCAAAAGAGCCTGTTATGCCTGAATCTTCTCAACCTGAAGACACTATTATTGCAAACGAAGCTCCTGTTGAAGAACAGGAAACTCGCTCAGCGGTCACGACCGCATCTACACCCACCCCTGTTATGGAAGATCAAGCTCCAAACTTGGAGGTGATCCGGTCGGAGGCTAAAAAGGCCGAAAAAGACCGCGTTGCTTCTATCAACGCCCTTGGTGCTCAGCACCGTATGGCAGATCTGGCACAAGAGCTAATCGATGGAGACAGCTCCCTTGATGAAGCTCGTGCTGCAATCCTCGAAAAACTCGGAACCCGTCAAGTGGAACAGCCCATTCGTTCTGCCGATGTCACCTCTAACGATGTCGGTCTCTCCCAGAAAGAAGTAAAGCGCTTCAGTTTCGTTCGTGCGCTGAACTATCTGTCATCTCCTGGCGATGCAACTGCACGTCGCGATGCTGAGTTTGAGATCGAGGTTGGTCAAGCTGCTGCTAAGCAGTACGACCGCTCTTCAAACGGCATCGTGGTTCCTAACGAGGTGCTGCGCCGCGACTTGAACGTTGGCACTGCTACTGCCGGCGGCAACTTGGTTGATGATGTGCTGCTGAGCGGCTCTTTCATTGACCTGCTGCGCAACAAGCTTGCATTGGCTGGCGCTGGCATGACCACTCTGAGTGGCATCAACGGCAACATCTCAATCCCCAAGCAGTCAGCTGCTGCGACTGCCTACTGGGTTGGCGAGGGTTCTTCTCCTACTGAGTCTCAGCAAACCATTGAGCAGGTGAATCTTTCACCTAAGACTTGTGGTGCTTTCGTGGATTATTCCCGCAAGCTGCTGCTTCAGTCCAGCATTGACATCGAGCAGATGGTCCGCAATGACCTGGCTCAGGTGTTGGCTCTTGAGCTGGATCGTGTTGGCCTGAATGGTTCTGGTTCTTCTAACCAGCCTCTCGGCATCATCAACACCACTGGCATTGGCACTCAGTCATTGACCAGCTTCGGAACCTTTGCTGAGTACATCGGCATGGAAACCGATGTTGCTGTTGCTAACGCTGACGCTGGCGCTTTGCGTTACATCGTCAACGCTTCTGCCCGTGGCGCTCTGAAGAGCACTGAGAAGGCAAGCGGCACCGCTCAGTTTGTTTACGAGAACGACGAGATCAACGGTTACCCCGTGACGGTCTCTAACCAGCTTGCAAACAATGATGCACTGTTTGGTGATTTCTCTCAGCTGATCATGGCCATGTGGTCTGGTCTGGATCTGACCGTTGATCCGTTTGCAGGTGCAACTGCCGGCACCGTTCGCATCATTGCTCTGCAAGATGTGGACTTCGCTGTTAAGCAGCCTGGCGCATTCTGCTACGCCACTTGATACTGGTGGTTCATTACGTCGTTCTGACTCATGAAGGTTGAAATTCTGAGGCCAGTAATGATTTCCGGGGAGCCTGCTGACGCGGGCTCCATTTTGGAAGTCGAGAACAGTGCTGCTGTGACCCTTATCGGTCTCGGCAAAGCCATTGAGCATCAACAGGAAGCTGTCGCTTGTCCCGCCAAACCTCCGGTAGAGGAAGAGGCACCTTCTTGCCCACCAAAAAAGCCCACTACTCGCAAGAGGACTAAGGAATGAGCATCGGCAACACTCGACGGACTTTGACCGTCCTGTCTTTTGCCCCTAATGACGTTGTCACTGCAACTGGCAACGAAACAGGGGTTGACCTTCTTGATTATGAAGGCGACATCACTTTGATTCTGGATGCTGAAGCTGGTGGCTCAGGCATTACATATGCAGTCAAGGTGCAGGATTCGGCTGACAACAGCACTTTTGCTGACGTGACCGATGCTGCTTTCACCACGACAACTGCTAACACAGCTCTTGTCGAGACTCTCACGGTTAACACCGATGAGATCAAGCGTTATGCCCGTGCCGTCATCACCGTTGCAGGTGGTACAGGTGCAGGAGCTGTAAGCGTCACCGCCTTGGGACGTAAGAAGTACAACTGACCCTGACTTTTGCCCCCGGTCATCCGGGGGCTTTTTCATATGGCACTTAATTTCCAAGAGGACCTCGACGCTTTCTTTGATACGCCAGGTTTCACTGTGCCAGTTGTTTTTGGCTCTACCACTGGCGTTGGTTACTTCGAGTCACCAGACGAAGTCGTTGCTGACGGAGTCTTGTTGACTACAGATTTTTCAGTCCTAGTCAAAACATCAGATTTTTCAACAGTTAACAGCGGCGATGCAATGACTGTTGACGGTGAGAATTTTACTGTCAGAGAGCCAATGCGGCTTGACGACGGTAAAATCATGCGCGTAATGCTGATGAAGGATTAGATATGACAACAAAAAGAGAAAGCATTCTTGCGGCAATTGCCACTGCTCTAGTTGGAACGTCAGGAGCAGGGACCAGAATTTACAGAAGTCGAGTTGAGCCCCTCAGCAGAGGAGAGTCACCAGCTGTAGTTATTGAGCCTGTAAGCGACACCCCAGAGCAGACCACTAGCCTGCCGACACTGGATTGGACATTCAGAGTTCGCATCGTTGTCATTGAAAGAGCGTCGGTCCCTGACCAGGCAGCTGATGACACGATTGAAAGCTTGCATTCAAAAATCATGGCTGATTTGACCTTGGGTGGAATCGCCATTGATGTTCAGCCAGCTCAGACAAGATTTGAGTTGATAGAAGCAGACCAACCAGCTGGAGTAATTCTTTGTGAATACGAAATTCGCTATCGAACACAGGTGGCCGATTTAACGCAGTAAAAACTTAGAGCTACGCTGAACCTAACAACCTCCTCGACTTAACATGATGGACGAACACAGCGGTCAAGGTGGCACCTACCTTCTTGACCCTGAAACAGGCGTACGCACTTTGATTTCGCGGACGCAACCCCCACAACCATCAAAGGAAGAAACCGATGGCACTGCTACTCCGCAAACGCCTGATTCTGATAGAGACGGAGTCGACGTACGGGACGGATCCGACTCCAACAGGAGCGGACGCAGTTCTAGTAAGTGACCTAAGCATCACGCCACAGAGCAGTGATGTTGTTAGTCGTGACTTGATTCGTCCTTATCTAGGCGCATCAGCTCAGCTGCTAGCGAATACCAGAGTGGAATGCACTTTTAGTGTTGAGCTTGCTGGCTCAGGCACTGCAGGCACAGCACCTCAGTACGGCAAGGCATTGAAGGCTTGTGGCTTGGCAGAAACCATTGCTGCTGGGACTTCAGTCACCTATGACCCTGTTAGTTCGGGGTTTGAATCAGTCACCATCCACTACAACATTGATGGTGTACGTCACAAGATGACTGGCTGTAGAGGCACTGTCGCGATTACTGCTGCCGTTGGGGAAATTCCAACTCTGGATTTTTCTTTCACTGGCATCTACAACGCTCCTGATGACACTGCATTGCCTTCGCCAACCTATGCGAACCAAGCCAACCCTTTGCTCTTCAAGAACGGGAACACCACAAGTTTTCAGCTGCTCTCTTTCGCAGGCAATCTGCAGGACTTTTCGTTTGAGCTTGGGAACGAGATTGTTTATCGAGAGTTGATCGGTGCGACTAAGGAGGTTCTGATCACGAACCGTGAGGCAACAGGATCAGTTTCCATTGAGGCAGTGTTGATGGCTTCAAAAGATTATTTCGCATCAGCAGTTAATGATGCCGCAGCGCTTGGCAACTTGCAATTTACTCATGGCAGCACTGCAGGCAACATTGTTCAATTCACTTCTAGCAAAGTGGACATTGGCGATATTTCATACGGGGATTCAGACGGCATCGCAATGCTAGAGATTCCATACACTTGTGTCCCCACTTCAGCAACGGCTACTGAATTTGATCTGATTTATACCTGAACCAGATCTAGCACAGGAAAGAGGAGCCTTTGCAGGCTCTCTTTTTTTGTGTATGCTGAACAGGCTTACCAATTTATCTAATGGCTTTTGTTCGCAAGAAAGTAAAAACCTTCAAATGGCCTGTTGAAGTCAAAGAGCCAAGCGAAAATGATCCTGGCAAATTCGACAAGCATGAATTTATCGCTATTTTCAATCGAGTGTCTCGATCTGTTATTACAAAAATGGTTGATGAAGACGAGGAAACCTTGTTGAAATTGATTCTTTCAGGGTGGGAAGGCATCGAAGACGAGAATGGCAAAACTCTTCCTTTCAATGCAAAAAATGTCACTGAACTGGCCGATGATCCTTATTGGATTAAAGGCGTAATCAGCGCATATACTGCTACTTACAATGAGGCTGAACTGGGAAACTAAGAGATGCCGCCATTTATTGGGTTAATGGTGGCAAAAAAATAGAAGATAAGACAGAGTCAGATGCTGCTGCTTTTGGATTGACTTTGCCAAAAAAAGAGTCAGTCGTGGTTGAAGACTTTGAGGTATGGGAAGAAAACTGGGAAGCAGTGATGATGCTGGTGCGGATGCAGACGCAGTGGTCAGTGTCTATGGCCGGATACGTTGGGTTGAAGTATGAGGTCTTGCTGTGTAGCGGTGGCTTATTTGACCTCTACAATGTGGAGGACCGCTGCGACGTGCTGGAGCGCCTTCAAATTCTGGAGGCAACAGCCCTTGAGGAACTGAGGAAACTCTCCAATGGCAAA
>Ga0181401_1001143_pt1 | contig 10685 bp, 11 predicted proteins | sample 24SPOviralmetaG_FD_130130 | JGI IMG/M metagenome (GOLD analysis project Ga0181401, IMG submission 130130) | Marine viral communities from the oligotrophic San Pedro Time Series (SPOT) site, San Pedro Channel, CA, USA - 24 SPOT_SRF_2011-07-20 | ecosystem: Environmental > Aquatic > Marine > Strait...
AGCAAATTCAGGACCTGGTTTAAGAATTGGTAAATGTAATTCAAATTCACTACAACTGTAGGTAGCAGCGTTAGTTCCTGACTGAGAAATAAAAGCAGTAGTATTCTGTGATAAGGTCATAGAAACATAAGTAAGTCCCTGAGTAAATCCAAGGGGCATATACCTATCAGCATTGAAAAAAGCAGACTGAGGACGGTGAGTAATCATTCTACTTTCAGCATTAGTAATTGAGGTTAAACCAACACCAGTTAAATCAGCAGTTCCTGTCTCTACCTTCTCTGCTTTACCTGGACGCTTAGAGGCACCTTCATATAAATGGTGAATAGTAGAAACTACATCAACATTTTTATTAGCAGTCATAGCAGCATAAAATGTATTATAGTGGATTACTTCTTCAAGTAATGCTCCTGTTCCACCAATTACTCTCCAATTATCAATTACAGCAGCACCTCCAACTAAGGGGTCTAAAAATACTGGAGCAGCACCTGTATTATTAATTTTATATTTTAAATATGCTCGTTTTAGATCAACAAAACAATCTTGCGGCACATTTAGTCCAATACGAACTTCTTGATTTTCTGTGAAGGTAGAACCATTCATAGGAATAGCAGTTACATATGTGAGTTCAAGTTCAGGGGATGGCATCCCTGGAACATCACTTAGTCTCATTTCAATCGGCGTAGTTGAATTATCTTCCATATTTATATTATATAAATATAAAAAAAAAATTAAATTAAATTTTAATTAGTATTTAATTAATTTATTAATAAATCTTTTTTATTATTATCAAAATTAAATGCTGGATCTTCTGGAAAATATATTTCCAATTTCATGTTGTAACTTATATTATTTGTTAATGTATCTGCTAATGCTGTTCCGTCTTGGTCTGTTAATTGTAAATTTAATTGACCTTTAAATATATTTCCCATTACAACATAAGTATTATCATAATCTGTATTAGAATATAAAAATAAACTATTGAAATCTGTTGCGTCTTCCCTACCAGTTGGAATTAGACCTAAAATATTACTTGAACCTAAATTACGAGCATTAGTTGATGATAATGGTGAAGTTTCAAATGTATTAGGAAATATTGTTCCTCCTACTCTTAATTGTATTGTAGTTGTTGTTCCTATATTAGCATTATCAGGTGCTAAATCAATAGCAAAATAACATAATCTTACATAACAATATGCTTGATTTTCTATATATTGTCTATTAGGAGCAGACTGTAAAACACTATCCATATTGAAATTTATATTTTTACAATTAACATTCCCTGTAATATTATCGTCACTATTAATATATAGATAATAGTAATTTTGAATTGCTTTCATTATATATTATATATTATATTTTTTTATGTTTTTATTTCATTTAATTTCTTATTAATAAATTCATTTAACTGGAGTTGGTCTTGATGATCTTGTAGTATTCTTGATTGTGTTTCTTCTACTCTTCTTCTTAATTGTTTTTCTAATGAATGGTGATATTCTCGTTGTTTATCATGTGTATGGTGAGATTTGAAAAATGTTATTTTTAAATTTATTTCCCAATCAGCATTTTCAAAATTTACTGCTTCTGTTTCTTCTTGATAAGTTATATTAACATCTATACTATTTATTTGTTTCTGTGATAATTCACATATAAACTCTGTTGGAGGTTCAAATACAAAAAAACTATTTCTACTTAATGCTACTGGAACTTGTGCTATAATATTACTAAATTTGCCTGAACTACTTTCTATTACTTTACTATTTGATAAATTAGGTAATCTTATATATATACTATTTCTTGTATCTGTTATATCTACTGCCCTATCACTTGTTATTCCGTCAGTAGTTGTTATACTTATTTCTTGACTTTTAAATCCTAAAAACCTTCTACAACTATTTTCTATTGTAAAATCAAATGTTGTATTATATACTGTTGGATTACTATTTTTTATATTAAGTGTATTATTTATTACATCATAATCAAATGTATATACTAATGTATTAGTTGAATTTGCTTCTAATAATTCTTTTACCTTACTACTTAATTCTAATATATCATAACTTCCACTTGGTATTGTTAATATTTTATAGTCTGTATCACCAGTTTCCTTAAATTTTATTTTATTATTTGAATTATTATTTGATAGATTGTAGAAGGAATTTGGTATAGTTGCTGATATTAGTGATACTCCTAAAACTTCATCTTCACTTGCTATTAAATTTTCAAATAAAATAAATCTACCACTATTATTATAATCTTGTTGTGCTGTTGAAATTAAATCTCTACTTCTTATTGCTATGAAGACATCACCACGTGTCTTTTCATGCGGCATCCCTATTATATAAAATAAAAAAAAAAAAAATATTTTTCTGTTTTCCACCTCCACAGACTTTCAAAATTTTGCGCTGCGCTTAGGATGTAAATATCTTATCAACATTACTTGCTGGTATTGTTTCAAATGCTCTCTGTATATCCTTATAACTTCTCTGTTGTAATGGTGTTAATTTAGATTTTGGTTTTGCTTTAGGTTGTGAAGCAAGGTTTCTTAATTCTTGATAATATAATGTTGGATTAGATTTCTTTGTTTTTTCTAATTCATTTATTTTTGATTGAGGTAACATAAATTGTCCGTATTTAATTAAACCTGTATTAGTTGGTTTATCACTTGCTACATTAGGATTTCCTATATTAATTATATTTTGTTCTCGTTCCTTCATTTGTTGTCCTAATTTATAAGCATCGCTACTTGTTCTTTGTTCTATTAATTGTTTTAATTTTTCTTGATTTTGTAAATTTATCACTACTGGATTATTTACGATTCTACCTGTTTCAGGATCTACTATCACATCACTACTTGTTGTTAATGGATTTTTACTTTGTTGTAATTTTAATTTATTATTAAAATCTGTTGCTTTTTTATTATGTTGAATTGCTAAGTCATTTGCTATACTATCTATTGTTTCTTTTTTTTTACTTACATATCCACAGGCAGTTAATGCTCCTCTATTACAATCTATATTGCGTTGTGCTAAATCTTTATTATATTGTTTTTCTGCTTCTTCTTGAAACTGACTTTTAGTTTTTATTTTCATTAAACCTTGATTATCTAAATCTGTTGTTAATTGTGTCTTACTACTTATATTACTTAATTCTCCACTTGTTTTATCATTATGTAATCTTCTTAACATTACTGCTGTATTTCCTGCTCTTAACATTTGATATTGTTTATCTACTTTTTCTTTTACATCTTCTTGTGCTTCTTCTGCCTGTGATTGTTTCATTCTTGCTAATAACATTTCAATAGGAGTTTGTTTTGTATCCTTTTTATAAGGATTACCTAACCTTATCATATAATATTATGTGATATTTTTTTAAAAGTATTATATATATGAAGACTAAAATAGAAAAATTAAGAAGTGAATTAAAAAAGTTAAATAAACCACAACCTATTAAAACTAAAAAAAAAATAGAGATATGATTAATGTTCCTTATATTAAGAAGGATGAAATTATATATACAGAAGAAATAAAAATGAATTATATTTTAGATCAATTGTAATTTTATACCTTCGAAACTCGCTTGTCGCAGCGCAAAAAAAAAGTCTCCAAATTCCCCAGAAAATAAAAAAAATTTTTTTTTTTTTTTTATATTATTATTTTATGTTCTTCATCTATTTTTTTACATTGCTCTTCACCAATTTTATCTTCTTCTTCTATTTGTTTTACTTTATCTAAATATTCCTTTCTCATTGTTGCTAACTCTTCTTCTGTTCTCTGTAATCCTAAATGTTCTCTTGCTACCCAATCTAATAACATATCAGGATAATAATATTTTTTTTCATTTATTAGATAATCTTTATAAGTTTTAATTTTTAAGAAATTAGGCATTGCTACATTATTTTTTATTTCTTCAATTATATCTTCTGTATCTCTAACTACACTAACACAATCCATATAATATATAACTTATTTTTTTTTTAGATTATAAAACTCAAATAAAAACTCATTTGGAAATACACCATAATATTCATATCGTGCTTCTAACTTCTTCTCATCTACTACCTTTTTTTTCCTTTTTTTCTCAACCTTATTTTCTTCTTCTTCTATCTTATCCATAATATATATAAAATATTTTAAATATCACTTAATCCACTAACTGTTCTTTCTAACTCTCGTGCTGCTTGATTATCTACTTCAGTTTCTAATTCTATTAATTGTTTTCTTAGTGCTTGTTCGTTTGCCTCACTTTTTGCTAATTTTAAATTTAGATCTAATCCTATTGATTTTTCCATTCTTAAATTATTTTCCATGTCTGCTATTTTTCTATCAAAATATTGTTGTTGTGCTGTTATTCCTTTTTCTCCACTTGCTAATATCTGGTCGTTCAAACTATCAGCATATTGTTTTAATCCTCTTAATTGTGCTTGTGCGTTTTCCTTTTGTCGTTCTGCCTTATCAACTCTTTCAAGTAATGAATTATGTGCTCGTTTTGCTTGTATTGCTCCTTGGTTTGCTTCTGTTATTTGTGTTACAAGTCCCAATTCCTTAAAATATTCTTTTTTTCTACCAACTATTTCTCTTCCTAATGCTCTTGTAATTGCTCCTTTTTGTTTTTCTGTTTCTTGTTCTAATTCAAATATTTGTTCCTGTTGTTGTTCTCCTGCTTCTTCTTCTCGTTCTAATAATGTTTCTAAATCTTCTTTTTCTCTTCTAAAAAATTCTTGATCTGATTTTCTTTCTTTCTCACGACGAGTAAATAATTCATCAATATCACCTTTCAACTCTCCAATAAAACTTTTTCTTTTTCTACTTAATATTTCTTGTCCTAAACCTTTTCTAATTGCTGTTTGTTTTTCTACAACTCCCATATCAAATAATTCTTCTGCTCTATCTGCTCTTTTTCCTTCTTCTAATAATCTTGCTCTTAATCTTTGTTCTGCTTTTGAACGATCTGCTGTATCTACTCGTTGTCTAATATTTGATAATACATCCCTTCCTAATACACCAAGAACACCAGATTTTTTTTCTGCTTCTGTCTCAGCAATTAATTCTCTTTCAGTTTGATCTGTAATTTCATCTATTTGTTCTGCTACTAATCTGTCTTGAATATTACCTCTTATTTCTTGTCCTAATATACCAAAACGCTGGAAATCTTGTTGTGCTACTATATCTTTTGCTTTTGCTCTTGTTGCTTTTAATTCTTCTTTCAATTTTATATTTTCTGCTAATTCTACCTGGAATTTTTCTACATAGTCTCTTCCAAGTTGTAATCCATCCATTAATTCATCACCATAAGAATCTAAATCTTCTTTTAAATCATTTATTGTTCTATTTTGTTGTTCTGCTATATCATTATCAATTTTCGCAAAATTTTCTGTTGTTTTACTTATTAATTCATTATGTTTTTTTAATAAATCTTTATAATCATTTAAATCTTCTGCGTCATTTAATAACTCTTGTAATTTTAATGATTGTGCTACAACCTCTTCTTTTATTTTTAAATTTGCTTGTCTAAAATTTCTTGCTGCTTCAGTTGATAAAGGCATATTCTCTTTTGGATCAGGATCATAATCTACTAACAGTCCTAAGTCAGCATAAAGATCTTCTTGTTTATCTAATATCTCTTTAAACTTCGCATCAAAATCTTGTGTAGTATTAAATATAAATACTTTTTGTTGTTCTATTTTTTCAGGGTCTTTTTCTTCTTCTTCTGCCTTTATTGCTTTTCTAATTCCTTTTTTTTCATCCATAGTAAATTGATCTTCTAAATCTGGTCTGTTATACATTCTACTAAACATTTCTCGTTCTCCTATTCTTGCTCCTAATGGATTATATGTAGTTCCTTCCATTAATTTTTCAGGTGTAGGTTTAACAGTTACTGCTGCTAAAATTGTTGTTAATAGTTTTTCCATATTATTATTAAATGATTGATTATTAGAACTATTGTATTTACTACTTCTTTCACCGTATCCTCTTGCTCTACGAGGACGACCAGGTTTTCTTTTACCCTTTTTCCTCATCAAGGGTTTTCCTTTTTTGTAACTTTGTAAATATTCAATCAAGTCCATATATATTATATATTATTTTTTTTTTATTATATATAATATAAATGTTGAGTAGAAGTGAATATAGAGGAAAATTACCTTATGATACTTATGTAAAAAGATATAAGAAACATGAAAGTGTAATCTTCCCTACTAAAAAATCTACTGATTTACCAACACCTGGAAAGGATATAGCACCAACAGAACAAGAAATTAAAGAATATTTAGAAAAAAATAAACAAGAATTAAGTGATAAATCAAAAGAATTAATTAAAAAACAAATAGAAAAAAAGACTGGTGCTAAATTTAAAGATTTACAAGATGCTATTAATCAGTTAGAGAGTGAAGGTGATGATAGTGAAGAAGGCAAGGAACATAGAGAACATATGTTAAAGGGTCTTCAATTAGCAAGGGCATTACAACCTAATACAGAGAATTTAACACCACAAGAAAGGATAAGAGCAAAATTAACAGAAGCAAGTAAAAAAGGATATATGTTTGATGATAATTTTGAAACAGCACAACAATATTTAAAAAGTCAAGAAGATACTGGTGGATATGTAATTGATAGGAATTTATCTAATAAAGAAGGTATTGTTGTTAGAACTCCTACTAATGAAACAGAAATACATTATAGAAGTTCTCAATTTACTGGAACTCCAAGTAAAACAGATTTAGCAACTAATTTTAGAATAGCAACTGGTTTTGAAAGTGAAGATCCACAATTTATACAAGCAAAACAACAATATCAAAATGCTGTAAATGAATATGGTAGTGTAGAACATTTTGGAGGAGCGAGTAAAGGTGGAGGTAAGGCAATTTATATGGGACAAAAATATGATGTTCCTTCTACTACATTCAATCCTGTTATTGGAACTAAAACAGCAAGAGGTATTACTAATACTACACAGGAACATACTATAATAAGAACAACTGGTGACCCTACAAGTTTAGGATTAGCAGTAAGTAGTAATGCTAATCACGAAAATTGGAATGTAAAGTCACTAAGACCATTAAAAAAAAATGTAGGACTTAATCCAATAAAAAATGCTTTTGACGCACACAAACATGATAATTTTACTGAGAATCGAAATCCTAATAATGTATCTATGGATAATACTACTATTGAAAATACATTTTTAAAAGTAGCAGAAAACTCACATAAAACACAACAATATTCAACATTAGATACAATGAAAACTCAATATATAGAAAAGGGTAAAACTTATAGTGACTATATATTTGATTTACAAAAAGGCAGTAAAACAAATTTTTCTGGTGATAACGACATAGGTTTAACTAACGGAAAACCACTAATAAAAGGAGATAGACATATTCAAGGAGGAGATGGACCTACTGGATTTTGGGAAGCAATGGGAGGAACTTTCACAGATGAAGAAAAATCATTATTAAGTAAGAAACCTACAATAAAAGCAAAATCATTAGACGAACAAATGGAATTACAAATGAAGGAAGAAGCAAAACAATCAATGAAAAAAAAATTAGGAGCAAAACAAAAAACAACAGCAATGAAACAAAAACAAGATATAGAAGGAAAATTAGGAGATAGTCCCCCAACAGAAATAGAGACAATTGAACCTGAATTAAATAAATTTATTAATAGACAAGATTTAGATATTAAACCTACACCAGAAGAAGTAAGAATAAGAGAAACACAAGAAGATGAATTTGCTAAGATAGAAGGTGATAAAAAGAAACCTACTACTGAACCTGCGGCAGAACCTACTACTGAAAGTGATTTTGTTGATATTAGAACACCAAACTTCCAAAAATTAACTAAAGAAGAAATAGCAAATTTTGCTAATACTGATAGACAAGGAAGAGTTAAAATAATGAACGATCATAATATAGATAGTGTTAATGATATTCATGACTTAGGACAGGCAATGACCCCAACAGAAAATGCTGGTTTTAGAGAGCATTTTGGCGAGGCAATCAATCCTGTATCAATGGGAGCAGGTATGTTAGTTGGTTTTGGAACAGACGCTGCCTTGGATTATTTAGACCCTGCTGACGACCCTGATGGAAAACCAAGAAAACAAGCAATTACTGGTGTAAAAAGGGAAGCATTATCAGGAGCAATAACTGGTGGATTAATGTATGGAGGAACAACTGCTCTTGGAGGAACTACAGTAGGATTTGCTCCTGAAATAGCAGCAGGAGCAGCAGGATATGTAGCAGGAGCAGAAACAGGTAAATTAGTAGCAAGTGGTGTTAAAAAACTTGGTGGTAATGAAGATGAACAAGCAGCAGCAGCAGATACAGTTGGGGGATTTGTAGGAGGGGGAGTAGCAGCAGGAACATTAATTGGAGGTGCTGCCTTAACAGGAGCAGAATTAGGATCTGCTGCTGGTCCTGTAGGAATTGCTATTGGTGCTGGTGTAGGTCTTCTTGGAGGAGCATTAGGTTTTGGTGTTAGTGAAATAATAAAACATAAGAACGATATTAAGAAGGGATTTAGTAAGGCAGGTAATGCTATTGCTAATGTTGCTAAATCTACAGGCAATTTCTTCAAAAAATTATTTTAATATATATAGTATATGAAGATTGGTGTTCCAGTCAAGAGTGATAGAAAAGGTAAAAAATTTAAGGTATTAACTCCTAAGGGAAATATAATACATTTTGGTGATAGTTCGATGAAAGATTTTACACAACATAAGGATAAACAAAGACAAATAAACTACTGTAAAAGAAGTGCTGGAATAAAAGCAAAAGGGAAATTAACTAAAAATAATAAGGAGAGTGCTAACTACTACAGTCGTAAATTTTTATGGGATTGTGATAATGTATAAATAAACTTTTTAAAAAAAAGTTTTATCAAAAATTATATATTATGATATAGTATATGTATAAAAAAAAAACTGGACGACTAAATAAACCCAGAGCATTGAAGAAGGAAGAGATTGATTTATTTAAAACTCATAGTAAGAGTTATAGTAAAAAACATATAGACGAAATGAAGAAGTTTATAAGAGCAGGTAAGGGTTGTTTCTCGGAAAGTCATAAACACGCAATGAAAAAAGTTGGTAAATAAAATATTATATATAATATATGGGACTTACATTTAAACAAAAATTTAATAAGAAGTATGGTTTCAAGTTAAATGAACCTCATAGTTTAAAAGAAATAGCAGATATTACAGGATATAAATATAGTGGAATAAAAACTATATTTGAAAAAGGCGAAGGAGCATTTGAAAATAATCCTCAGTCTGTAAGACCTAATATGAATAAACAACAATGGGCGTATGCTCGTGTATATGCTTCTGTTAGTCCAGGTAGTAAAGCAAATAAAATAGATAAATCACATTTGAAGAAAAAATAAAAAAAAAAAAAATATTTTTTTTTGTTTCTCACCCCCACAGACTTTCAAAATTTTGCGCTGCGGTCAAATGATTTCTATTTCAAACTTTTCTAAATTAAATTTTTTATATGCTTCATATGCTTCTTCTTCACTGTCGAAATAACCTACATGATATTTCTTGTTATTAAATGTTGTTTCACTTCTATAAGGTTTTTTGATCTTATTTTTTACTTTTCTTACTCCAATATATTTTACTTCTCTATCTTCTCTCATTCCTAAATTTTTACAATTTTCACTTCTTGTAACCCATCTTAAATTATTTAAATTATTATCAAGTTTATTTCTATTTTTATGATCTATAAGAGGAAGATTATTTGAATTATCTAAAAATTGTAATCCTAATAATCTATGAATTAATTTTGAATAAGATTTATTATCCTTTCTTATTTTAAGATAATAATAACCTTTATTTGATATAAATTGTTTCATAACCTTTTTGTGTTTTTTTGAGTATATCTCTCCGTTCTTATTTATCATATAATTATCAAACTCTTTGAGTTCATAGAAGGTTTCACTATCATCTTCCATATTTATATATAATATTTTGTTTTTAAATTGTATGGTTTGGAAATAAACCATCGAAACTCGCTTGTCGCAGCGCAAAAAAAAAGTCTCCAAATTCCCCAGAAAAAATAAAAAAATTTTTTTTTTTTTTTTATTTATCCACAGTAATAACAGCACCCTATTAATTTATTTTCATTACCAGTAAAATTATAATCTTGTGTTGCTTTTCCTATTGTATAATTCATAATAAAATCTGTGTCCTGTTTCATAGCAATTCCAGTAGTAGATGAAGAACATAATAAATCACCATTTTCTATATTTCCTCCTTCACTATTTACTAATATACCACCTTCTCCTACTGAATTTATAAACAATCTATTATCTGTTCTCTCACCTAAATCACTAATAAAACAACCTACACCAAATTCTCTACTATTACCGTCTTCCTTATTTGAAATTACACCATATACTTTTTTTGATTTAGCAGTTGTAGTAAGTTTTACAATTGGTTGTGCTTCATTTACACTTGGTTCATTAGTAGTAATCATTTCTACATTTTTATAAGTCATATGTGTTTCTTCATAATAATCTTCTATCCATTCATTACTAACTGGGTCACGATGTGCTGGTGTTTTATTAACACCTATTTCATTAGTTTCTGTTGTTATATAATCAATACTATTATATAGACCTGTTGTTTCTACAACCATTCCTATATAATTTTCTACATTATTATATAATTCTTCTTCTTCTGGAA
>Ga0181401_1001146_pt1 | contig 10667 bp, 10 predicted proteins | sample 24SPOviralmetaG_FD_130130 | JGI IMG/M metagenome (GOLD analysis project Ga0181401, IMG submission 130130) | Marine viral communities from the oligotrophic San Pedro Time Series (SPOT) site, San Pedro Channel, CA, USA - 24 SPOT_SRF_2011-07-20 | ecosystem: Environmental > Aquatic > Marine > Strait...
CGTAGATCCGATGCCGACGCTCGTAGATCCGATGCCGACGCTCGTAGATCCGATGCCGACGCTCGTAGATCCGATGCCGACGCTCGTAGATCCGATGCCGACGCTCGTAGATCCGATGCCGACTCTTGGAGAAACAACCTTGTCAACTGCTTTGCTGTAACTTCTTAATAAGTTAATTATTTTTTTTATAAACCTAAAAAACATTTTTTTAATTATTTAATATGACATATTGTGGCGCTATTTCACAAATTTCTTCACAAACACTTTTTACCTCCCTTTTATTCATTTTACGAGATAATTTTTTAAGTTTAGTTACCTCCGAATTAAATTTTTGGTATTCCTCTGTTTGTAAAATATTTACCTTTGTTTTACTATCGTAGATAAATACATCGAAAGCTTCATACCTCGTTGGATCGACACATCTTTCGATAGGATCAAAAACAGAATTACCGACAACCCAGTTAAAGATATCGTTACTGCTAACCTTGATGTCAAATTTATTCATCAAGTATTATATGATAAGGTAGATATATGTCTACTGAACTATTCTGATTCTACTTCTTATTTTAGAAACGTGACGCTTCTTTTCCAAGACAGAACCCCCCTCCCTGCTACCAACTCCATTTGTATTGCCCTCGATGGTGACTACATAACCACTTGAGTCGATATCTTTAACAGCTAAACCTATATGAGAGAATGAAAAAACAACAATGTCACCAGCTTTTATATCCTCATTGCTTGGTTTGCGTAAGTCTATCCCTTTACCATCCTGTTGTTTAGCCCAATTTTCGAAGTCCCACGCCCCAGCAGTTCTAGGGCGTTTAAAAGAAATATCTTCTCCTTCTATAGCTTCCCTAACCAACCAGCAAATAAAGGCAGCGCACCAAGGCCATCCTTTATCTGCATCTAACCAAGTCGCAGCTTTATATTGATCAACTCTGGGACCGCAATTACTACCATCCACTTCTGAAACACCTATTTCTCCCCTTGCTAAAGAAACCATTTTTTCCGCAATATCACCTTTAGGAGTCAGTTCATTCTTTGTAGATATTCGGGCTAAGACAGCATTCCAAGTTACTGGGCCATCTACCCCATCAGCGGAAACTCCAAGGAGTTTTTGCACTGCTTTTACAACTTCTTTTTTACCTCTAAACTGCATAGTTTTATTTTTTGAAAAACTTGTCAGAGTTTCTTGCGAATTTTTCTCCGATCCGAATAATGCCCGTAATAACTTCTGGACTAATGACCCCAATGATACCATAAGTAATAGCTTTAGTTAGAGATGAAACGTCTGTTTGTTCTAGAACAAACCAAGCGATAGTCGCGGCTATAGCCGCTGTTACGATTTTTTTGAATTGTTCCATACACGATAAATCTTTGTTAGCATGTAATAATCTAGCGAACATAGCAGCGGCCCCTATTAAAGAAACAAGCCAACCACCATTTAAGAACTCTTTAATTATTGATTTTTCAGGCTCCATGTTTTATTAATTACACGGAATAAAAAAAAAGCCCCCCTTCGAGGGAGCTTTTATAACAATTTTTTATTATTGTAATGTAATCTTCATTAATCGAAAATTATTCGCTAGAATAAACTTCTCGTTCCAACCGACGAAAACGAGCATCTGAATGCCAAACTTCATCAGTTTGTGGAGTATAAATACCTTCTTCAGTCTGAACTGGGCGATTCTTCTCCAGTTTCAGAATAGAAGGCTGATAAATGTTTAAACTGTTTACGTTCGGTAGAGAGTCTCTGGCGCAAGAGGTCAGCCCTATCAGCATCATCATTAGCACCAGTTTGCCTAAGTTTTTCAATTTCATTGATAAGTTTTTCTTCTGTTTGTCGATGTTCTTTATGTAAATCGTAATAAAATTTATTATTTTTTATATTTAAAAACAATTCTAAAGATTTTAAAATAGATTTAACTAAAGACAGCATCACTTTTTATCTTTATGATTAGAATCAAAGATGAGATTCTCTGTGACATCATCATCGTAAACTTCTTTTACAACGCCTCGAATCGATTTAGCACAATCAATAGCCCAATCGCGAGAATTTTTTAACTCTGCACTGTAGCCGTGGTGATACTCACCCTTATTTGTATAGACCCTGTAGAGGATAGGTTTCGATTTCATTTATTTGGTATAAATTGTAAGGAAATGTTCCCTACATTGTTTTCATTATCAGAAATAAGTCCATTTAAAAGAACAGATTCAGAGAGAAAATCAACCCCTTTTTCATCTAAAAGGTAGATTTTTTCATCAATAGTAATTTCTCTTAGCAATCCATGTTTAACTTTCCGAGTTGATTTAAGAAACGCATCTTTGCCAACTAAATGTTCAGTCGCTTTATTTGTCCCTACTACTTTAAATTTAATTGTCATGATGTTTTTATTACAGAAAATTACAGTGTTGTTCTCGTCATTGAGGATAATAGCGTTTTTGTAATATTTTTCAATCCATTTTTTGAAAAGGCCGACTTTAAAAGTTCTCCTAATTTCGCTCTTAAAATAATTTTTATTAGAGTCTTCAAGAGCTTTTTTTAACAAAAGCCGACCTGAAGATGCGATTTCCATACTACTCGCTTTCGAATAAACGCCAAAAATAAAAACTAAATCCAAGAACATTCGTTCTTCTTTGACGAAAGAAAAACAAAATGGTCCATTTTCTTTTTCGGCTTTATATACTTTATAAGACGAAAACTCTTCGAATACATTTTTTATTCTATTATCTCTTAAAGCTCTAGATTTGAGAGAGCAAAAATCATAAGGCTTCGATTTCGCACAAAACTCATAAAAATATGGCCATACTTCAGCAGCGTCTTTTACCTGTGTAATTTTCACTTCTTTTTTATATTATATAATAATAAAGTGTAAATTAAATTATGGCGGCAGAAGGAAAAAATAAAGTAGCACGTAGTCTATTAGATCTACAACCCACAGCCATATTAGAACTTTTTAGGGTTTTCCCCGATAAAATTAAAAAACCCACTTTGTTTTTAGGTTTTCATGGGGGATCTGTTTACGAAAAATCAATTGTTTGGCAAGGTGTCGAATATTTACCACTGGCGATAGAAACAGAAGGATTTGATATATTGGCAGATGGGAAATTGGCTAGACCCAAAATAAGAGTAGCTAATCAAAACAATATCATAACTAATTTCCTGCAAAATAACAATGATTTTAAAAATGCTAAAATAGTAAGGAAAAGAGTTTCTGTAAAATTTATCGACGATGTGAACTTTGAAGGAGGGAACCCTTTTGGTTCAGCAGATTCCAAAGCAGAGCTTACTGACGAAACTTGGTTGATGGGAAGAAAAACCCAAGAATCAAAAATATTCGTAGAATTTGAATTAAACTCCCCATTAGATTTAGAAAGTTTTTCAGTAAACAATAGGAATATCGTTTCAAAATTTTGTTACTGGCAATACAGAGGAGAGGGATGTAGATACGCTGGAATCCCCGTAGAAAGAGCAGATGGCGAGCCGTTCCTTGATCCAACTGGAGGGCCAGTCGTTCCTAAATATCGAAAACCAGAAAATGCAGATATTAACGCCCCTGCCTCTCCGATACATTTTTTCGATGACCCAAACGCAATATGGAATGCCACAAAAGACTACATAAAAGGAGATGTAGCAATCACAAAAAGCCCTACAATTTTTTTGCCCAGCACAAACCCTAATGTAAGGGGAGAACCTTTAAAAACAGTTTTTGTTTGTGTGTCTGGTAACAAAGGTCAGTCCCCAGAAGGTAATCCTACATATTGGCAAAGAGATGGCTGTACAAAAAAACTATCAGCTTGTCGGAAAAGATTTAATGAAAATAATTTAGTAAGTTTTGCAAGTGATCAAAACATACAAAGTGGTTTTAATGCAATTAAGATATCAGGATCGTCGAGCGAAGATAATCATTTAATCCCGAATCATACAGGATTATTTCACTCTACAGAAGAAGGGCTAACTGGACATTTTACGGGAGAATGGACAATTATGGGATGGGTCAACATTAATTCCAATACCCCTGTAGGAGCTGGAGTTTTGAGTACATCACCAAGAGATGATCTGAATTGGCCTAATACGCAATTCTTAAACATTAACTCCAATACATCTTTACAAGGAATAGAAGGAAAAAAAACCAGAGGTGGCAAAACTAATATAATTGGTGCTAACTATATAGGAGTCAATATGGAAGCCATTCCTACGCCAATGAAAACGGTCATCCCACCCGCATTTAAGAAAGTAAACCTTCATACAGAACAAAATGGTGGAGACTCAAGAGAATGGGTTCAATATATAATCACAAACAGCTTAGATACATCTATTCCAAGCGTAACCGAAACATTGCCAGAGCAAAGAGACTCATTGTTATCTTTCATTGTGAATGGTGTCAATAAAACTCCCGACCGAGGTTTTAATCTTTCGAACCTTGGAAACTTCGATAGCCTAACAGCAAGAAAAGCAACTAACACTCACGATCCTTTTGGTAAAAAAGCTCTACCGCAGACATTTATGCTGGGAGCTGTTGAATATTATCATGGAACAGAGGGGTATGACCCAGTACAGAGTGAAGCTTACACTACTTCTATGAACGGATGTCTAGGACCTTGGGCCGTTTGGAACAGAGCTGTGAACCAAGAAGAGGTAAATTTTTTATATAAAACCCTAAGGACTCCAAATGGAGTTACAAACCCTTTAGATTTTGCCCCAAGACACTATTATGAATGCACAGGGGCATACACTGGTGTGACTGGAAATGGCTTAGTAGCTTGGTGGGATGCAAACACAGGCTACATTGGTGATCCTGCTGATGATGTAACAGGAATGTTAGATATACATACTGTCGGGCCTTATCATTTAACAGGGAGTGGGCAATTCGAAGGTATTCAAGAGACCTATTTTGAAGCGCCACAAATATTTATATCTAACCCAACACCTAAATTTCCAAGATTTGGTGGATTTCCAGGAACTGACGGATTTAGTTATGCAAGAAACGCACAAATGTAAAGGAGAAGTTTCAGCTCTCCACAAGATAAAGGAAATAGCTCACAAGCATTTCACAAAGGAGATATGTGGTTTTCTCGGATATGATCATGAAAATAAAGAATTTATCATACAACTAGAGGAAAATGCTTCTGAAGATCCTAAATTGTATTTTTTAATTAACCCTTTGAGCTATCTTCTATTTAAAGATTCTTATGATATGGTAGCTGTTTTTCACAGTCATATAATAGGAGATGAAACAGAATCAGAATTTGATATGAAAATGTCTGATAATTGTTGTCAACCCTTTTTGATTTATAGTCTTAACACAAAAAAAATAAATATTTATACGCCCGAAACCATAGAAGCTGATGTAAATATACTAGAAAGGATTAAGGCTGTAGCATGACACAAGTATACATACATGGAATTTTAGCTCGGGAATACGGGAGCGATTTTAAATTAAGCTTACCAAACCCAAAAGATGTTTTAGAGGCTATAGATTGTAATAGGATTGGTTTTATCCAAAGGTTAGTAGAATTACAAAAAGAAGGATTCTGCTACGATATTATAATCGATAAAAAAAGAGTTACTCAAGAAGAGCACATGACAGGGGTGAAAAACCCCAAAACTATAGATTTAGTTCCAGCTATCACTGGAGCAGGTCCAGTAGCGGCAGGAATTGCTGCTATTGGTAGTTTTTTAGCCTCGGGAACTCTTTTGGCCAACTTAGCACTCGCAGTTATATTCGCTGCGATTAGTTATGCTTTGACTCCTAAACCAGAATTTGAGGCTTTAGAGGTCGAGGCAGATGCTTCAAAATCTTCTTTAATATTTTCTAATACAGTAAACGTAGCCGCTCAAGGATCTGCGGTTCCAATTGGATATGGTAGATTGAAGGTAGGCTCACAAGTTGTCCAAGCTACAATTAAATCATTCCCTCAACATCAAACCCCGCAGCAAGCTTTAGGAGCGGTAGGTAAAAACCCTATTTTTATAGGTAATCAAGGAAATTCTATTTAATGAAGCACTTACTCAAAAAACTTAGCATCGCTGGCGGTGGAGGTAGCAAAAAAAAGCCTAAACCTCCCATCTATAAACCTCCTTCGATGGGGGAAATGCAATACGGTTCTTCATATAGTTTTGCGGAAACCCTAGATTTAATTAGTGATGGACCTATTGAGGGGATAGTAAATGCAAATGGAAAAATTGTAGATGGTTTAGAAATGTTACAAGGTATTTATTTAGATGATACCGCTGTAGCAGTGACTACAGATTCTGATATAATTCGAGAACAGTTAACAGATTTAGAAACGCAGACTATCGAAACCCTTAATATGGAGTTGAATAGCACTGAAGGAGTTACATCTTGTAGTAGGTTTTTTAAAGAACTACTTGAAGCCCCTTTCCGTAGCTCTGACGGAAGAGTAACAGCTCTTCCATCTGGCGGTGTTGCTGGAGAAGTTGATGGTGATGAAGCGTCTTCTGCCACAAGTGTAACTATGATTTATTTTACTCACGAAGTATATCAATATAACAGTTATGTCACCCTTTCGTCTTTTACATATAACATTTTCATTAGGGGTTTTATAAAATATAGAGGTGATGGTGGGCCACAAACTTTTAAATGGTATTTAAATGGATTAGAACAGCTTGGTTATAATGATAGTAATGTAGCTTCCAGAAATCTACAAAGATCCCCAGGGACATTAAACAGTCTCTTGTGGTCAGACAGCACTTTAGATTCATCTAAATTCTTTTTCTCCTTTCAACCTGACCAAGCTTTTTCCTTGTATCAATCATTCAAGACAATAACTGGTAAACTCTTTTCAGAAAATGAAACCAAACTTAGTGAAGCAGTTTATGATGAACTAAACACTATTTATAATTTATTCGTCAATAATAACGGAATCGCTGGAAATAAACTCCAAAGACAATTAGCTTTAAAAGCTTTAAACAAGCTAAATTTCACCGAAGATGGATCAATAAAAGATTTGTTAGTTAATCATCTAGATGAAGTTGAATATGGTGGGGTTATTATAATAAAAGTAGAAGACTTGAATGTCAATTTAGATAAATCAATTGTAGACGGACAACAGTTGTTTAATATGTCTACTTTCCCAGTTGGATCAAAAAACAAATTCAACTTGATTGCAGTAATGGAAAGTGCTGGCATAAGAGTGACAGATGTAACATGCCCCGAAATCAGTAGTGATGGAACTCTGAATAGGAACATGCATGGGTTTTTGATGTTTGAGTTTCCAATTGAAAACGATTTATTACGGAGATCTAAATCTGGTAGACCACTTTCGGATAACATTAGTCCCTTCAATATAGGAGTGAATTTTTCTGAAGCTTGTCATACTCTAAGAATACCTTCAGAGGTGATTGCAGCATTAAGTGATCTAAATTCTCTTAGCTATGCAAAAACTCTTGATATAGAAAACATAAATATTATAGAGACAGATGCTACTGTCAATAATTTTAATACGACTAATTTAAAATACAATTACAGTAATGTCTTAGCTGAATTTAAAAAAGGAGAAGAGTTACAAGATCCATTTAAGTATTTTAGAAGAATTTTTATCGACCACGTTTACGACAGAGAAATTTTCGGACCCTTTGGGACTGCAAGAGCCGCAGACGATCCCGATAACTTAGGTAAACAAATAAATACCCCACAAAGGATTTCGCTCAATAGTTCCATGTTGACTAGATCATCGGTTTTAAGCACAACCGCTAACAATTATAATACAGCTCTAGGAGATGAGCTTTTACCTGTAAATGAGGGAAGCGATGATGTCAGGACTGCCCGAGGAATCAGAAATTATTCATCTTGGGGAGAGAATTCCTTTGCGGATTTTGATGAAAAAGATATACCTGTTGTACACACAATATATAATCCTAATGTGGAGGAAGTATTTGTAACTCTAGATATAAGAAATTTAAAAGATACGTTAATTAAGGGGATTAATGGTGTCAGACAAGGAAGAGATATATCCAATAAAAATTTAGAAATAGGGACTACATTCCCATCAATTCTTAACATTAAAGTAGAAACAGGAACAATACGTGAAAATGGAGGTCTTTCAGTACACAAAGAATACCTATATCGTGTTGTAGCTCTTATCGAAAGTCCAACCTTAATTGATATAGGAAACCCCGATCACAAAGCCGCGAGTGGTAGAGAGTTTATAATTCAGATTGGCGACTTAGATAATGCAGGTGGCTATTTAGGTAGACCTTTTGAATTACCCAAAGCTCAAGGCAAAAATCACGAAGTTTTAAGTGCTGATGGTGAAGTGGGTATAGAAGCTGGAGCTTTAGAACAAAATACCAACGAAAAAAGATATATAAAAATTAGCAAACTTTCTTATGAATCTAATTCTTGTTTGTTAGGTAAAGAAGTTAGTGTCAAAAAAGTAACAGAGATAATTAATGTCGATCTTCCCTACCCTTACTCTGCTATAGTAGGAACAAAATTAGATTCAAGGGCTTTTGGTAGTATACCAAAAAGAAGCTACGACTGTAAATTAAAAAAAGTCAAAGTCCCAAGTAATTACTTTCCCACAAAAAGAGGCAAAGATCAAAGATATTATAATAATCAAGAACTTTTCGATAATGCGAATAAACGAGATAAGTTAATTTATAAAGGAGATTGGGACGGATCTTTCAGAGATGAATTAGTATGGACAGATAACCCCGCTTGGATTTTATATGATTTGCTTACAAACTATAGGTATGGAATGGGTTCTCATATAGATAGTGATACTATTAATAAGTGGCAGCTATACAAAATAGGAAGATTTTGTGACGCTGTAGACGATCAAGGATATTTTGAAGGAGTAACTGATGGAAGAGGAGGTAAAGAGCCTAGATATTCTTGCAATATTGTATTTGATAAAGGACAGAAGATTTTTGACGCAATAAACACCATCGCGGGTTTATTTAGAGGTAGAACATTCTTTAGCAATTCAGAAATTAATTTTGTAGATGATAGACCGAGAGGAGCAGTCAACTTATTCACAAACGAAAGTGTCAAAGACGGACTTTTCTTTTACTCGAATAACAGAAGGGATGAGCAGTTTAACTGCATAGAAGTAGGATATAGAGATCGATTCGATAATTTTTCACCTAAGATAGAGGTGGTAGAAGACGAAGAAGATATTAAAGAGCGTGGTATTTTTAAGAAAAAAATAGAAGGTATTGGTATCACATCCAGAGCAATGGCTCGCAGAACTGCACAACACCAAATATTTTCCAAGATAAAAGAGAATCAACAAGTCGCCTTTACCGCAGGACTAGAAAGTTTATTATGTAAACCTGGGGATCTTGTTATAATTGAAGATGAGCTAAAAACTAATATCGCGAATTTCGGGAAAGTATTAGCTGTAGATTTACAAGCAGAGACTATTAGATTAACAAACCAATTTAATTCTTCATCAATGGGCGGGGTCTTAAGTGTTTATAACCCCACAGGCTCTGATTCTTACGAAGAATTAGAACAAATAGCTAATTCCAGAAGGCAAAGATTTGATAGCTTTACAGTAACAGGTAAAGTTACTGATAGTTGGTCTAAATACACAGGAGAATATTCTTTTTCAGGCTACACCCAAGGATATAGTGGGGCCACTGAAACAGGAGATCCTAGATTCCAACAATACGCAGCTTATACAGGTCTACCAGAAAGCGGTACAATGCTTTACTTTGAAACTGATGTCACTGGTTGGATATTTGCTTCAGGCACAGGAGAAGGTAACGCGAGAGCTATTGATTTAAAATCTGGCGATTTAATATCTGAATGGACTGGCGCTCAAACATTATCTGATTTTAATACTGGTAAAATATCAATATTAGATATGGATGATACTAGCAAAAGAGGAGCGTCACCAGCACCCACCCTTTTTGGCGGCATAACTAATTTCGAAGTTTCGACAAGAGGTATAACTGAACCTGAACTTTCTGTAGCAAATCCAGATCAAATATCTATTTTAAGTGTTACAGGATCTGTTATAAACCAAGATTATGGATCAATAGTTTCTGGTTTCAGTGACCCAAGCATATTGCCTTTCGTTAAATTAGGTAGCCCTGCAAAATTTGAAATAAAACAAGCCAGTCCATTTTTCTATAAAGTTATTTCTATGAAGGAGGAAGCTAACAATGAATACTTGGTTACTGCTACGAAATACGACACAGGTAAGTTTAATTTAATTGATAAAAATATAAGTATCGAAGAGAAAGCGAATACTTTTAGTTATCAAGTAGCTCAAACGATTAATGGAGTCACATATCAAACATTAGATGCTCCCACTCTCGACAATGTTACGACAGGATTACCTAACGCTTCAGATGGAACCTTCACTATTACAGGAATGTGGGGTGCGGTCAGCCATGTCACAGGATATAATGTGGTTTTAGATTTACCCAATGGACAATCTGCAAGTCAATTTATAGCATCAGACAATATCAATCCTACTACTGGAGGGGAATTTACAGGTCTCGGTCAGGTAGGTGTATACAATTTCAAGGTGAATGCGTTAGGGAATAGAGCAAGTCGTGATGGTGTTGACGCATATTTTGATTCTGATTATTCATCGTCAGGGATATTTGTTCTTTATGAAGAATCTTTAACATTTTCTAAATCATTTTTAGATAGAATAACAATCCTATAATGAACCAAACAGGCTAC
>Ga0181401_1001147_pt1 | contig 10660 bp, 10 predicted proteins | sample 24SPOviralmetaG_FD_130130 | JGI IMG/M metagenome (GOLD analysis project Ga0181401, IMG submission 130130) | Marine viral communities from the oligotrophic San Pedro Time Series (SPOT) site, San Pedro Channel, CA, USA - 24 SPOT_SRF_2011-07-20 | ecosystem: Environmental > Aquatic > Marine > Strait...
GGTCTCTTGACTCGTTATGCTAAGAAAATCGTTCGTCCAGAATTTTACGGAAAAATCCAAATTTCAGGTCTTAACACTCTATAATAAGAGGTTAAAACGATTATTAAAATTAAGCCCGGCTTTGCCGGGCTTTTTTTATATATGTACTAATAGGAAATACTTTAATATTTATAATAAAAATATATAATGGCAAATCCTGCAATCTGGCCCGGATCGAGTTCTTTCGCAAGTGGCTCAACTCCATTTGGATTTTATGATAGTGATACTGACTTTCAGACTGATGCTGACAAGGTATCTAATTTTTGTGCTAGGAGATTAGGTTATCCTCTAGTTGATGTTGAACTACAAGATATTAATTTTTATACAGCATTTGAAGAAGCAGTTACTACTTATGGTAATGAATTATATGCTTATAAAATTAGAGATAACCAATTAACAGTAGAAGGTTCACTCACAGGTAGTAATATTAATAAAGCAATAATAACCCCTAATTATGAATCTATTGTTAGATTATCAGAACAATATGGTTCCGAAGCAGGTTCAGGCGGGAATGTAGAATACTATACAGGTTCAATTGATGTTGTAAGGGGGGAACAAGATTACGATTTAAAAGCATGGGCATCTTCAAGTGGTGTAGATGGAGAATATGGTATAGAAGTAAAACGTGTATTTTATGAATCTAACCCTGCTATTGTAAGATATTACGACCCATATAGTGGTACAGGATTTGGGTATCAAAACCTATTTGATTCATTTGGTTTTGGTGGGATGTCACCCGCAATTAATTTCTTAATGATGCCATTAAATTACGATATGCAAGTATTACAAGCTATTGAATTAAATGATACTATTAGAAGATCTAATTTTAGCTTTGAATTAAAAAATAATAAATTAAAAATATTTCCTATACCTACAATGAGTGGGAGTATGTATTTTGAATACATTAAGAGGGATGAAAGAATAGCTAACTCAATCCAACAAACACCAGACAGAGTAACTAATGTATCTGATTCCCCTTATAATAATCCAACTTATACTAATATTAATAGTGTAGGAAGACAATGGGTATTTGAGTATACTTTAGCATTAGCTAAAGAAATGTTAGGATATGTAAGAGGTAAATACCAAACAGTACCAATTCCTGGAGCTGAAGTAACATTGAACCAAAATGATTTAATAGCAGCTGCTACAGCAGAAAAAAATTCATTATTAGAAAAATTAAGAGGGTATTTTGATGAAACCTCTCGAAAATCATTACTAGAAAGAAGGGCACAAGAATCTGAGTTTGTAAACCAAGAACTTAAAAATGTACCTTACACAATTTATATAGCATAATATGGCAATGTTTGGTCGCTCACGAGACGTGAGTTTAATTAGGGGATTAAATAGGGAATTAATGGGTGATATAATTACCCAACAAGCTGCTTTCTATCAGTATAAATTAGAAGAAACTAAAGTTAATTTATATGGTGAGGCAGCAGGAGCTAAATTTTATGATGGTCCATTTCTATTTAATTGTTTAATTAATAGGGAAAATCAATCATACCCCGAAGATGATACAGGGGTAGGATTTGGTCAAGGTATTGAATTTAGATTTTTACGTGCTGACCTAGTAGATGCTAATGTTGTGCCTGGAGTAGGAGATATTATTTTATATCAAGAAAAATATTATGGGGTAGACTCAGTAGTAGCTAACCAATATTTTGTAGGTAAAAATCCTGATTATCCTAATAATGAAAACCCATTAAACCCAGGTTTAGAAGACTTTGGTGGTAATCATTCTATTATTTGTACTACTTACTATGTACCTTCAGATAAAGTAAATATTTCCCCATATAAAGAAAGATTTTAATGACAAAATTCAGAAAACCAATACCAAAAACACAAAAGCAAATAAGTAAAGGTTTACAAGATGCTTTTGATACGACTCGAGGTAACCCTAATCAAACGGTTAACCCTAATGAGTCACAAACTGGTATTGATTTTAATCGTGGTCATAAACTTAGTATGAAAAATGATTCATCTAAGTTACTTACTATTGGTATTCAAGATTTAGATGAAGCTGTATTTTATTATTTTGATAACGTTATAAAACCTTTTGTTTATCAAAATGGTCAAAAACGAAGTGTACCATTTATTTACGCAGCACCTGAAAGATGGAAATCATATCAACGAGATGGATACTATAGAGATAAAGGTGGAGCAATAATGTTACCTATTATTGTTGTTAAACGTAATAGTATTGAAAAAGATAGAAGCGTATACAATAAATTAGATGCTAACATGCCTAATTTATATGGTAGCTTTCAAAAATCATATAACCCAAAAAATGCATATGGTAATTTTAATGCATTAAATAATAGAATACCAGTTAAATCTTACAACTTAGCAGTTGTTCCTGATTTTGTAACACTAAATTATAGTTGTGTTATCCAAACATATTACATGGAGCAATTAAATAAAATTATTGAATCAGTAGAATATGCATCAGATTCATATTGGGGTGATCCTGAACGATTTAAATTTAGATCATTTATTGATTCATTTCAAACTACTACAGAACTAACAGCAGGTAAAGATCGTTTGGTTAGGGGAACATTTGATATTAGATTACGAGGATATATTATACCTGAAGTAATGCAAAAAGATGTTACCGCACTTAAAAAAGTAAATTCAAAAGCTAAAATAACAGTTACATCCGAAACTGTAGCAAACATAAATGATATTGCTTGATTAGGTAAATAAAGGTTATTATATTAGATATCAATGAAAGTTTTATTCTTAACACCACATTTAAGTACAGGAGGAATGCCTGCGTTTTTATTAAAACGTATTGAGGCATTACTTGGTTATACTGATATAGAGGTATTTGTTATAGAGTGGAAAATGTATAGCGATGCGTATACAGTACAACGAAAACAAATCCAAAATTTATTAGGAGATAATTTTACTTCATATTGGGGCGAAATTGAAAAACAAAAAACCATTATAGATTTTTGTTACCAAAAACAAATAGACATAATCCATATAGAAGAAATACCCGAAGGGTTTGATGGTCATAATCCTTTTGATTTTGAATTACAAAAAGAATTATATAATTCTAAACACCCTTGGAAAATAGTAGAAACATGTCATAATATTTACTTCAAACCAGAGGAAGAAAAAAAGATAGAACCAAATGGGTATGCTTTTGTAACCCCGTACCATTTAAATAATACATTTAAAGATAGAAAAGCAAAAAAATCACTAATTCCCTTTCCAATTGACTCTACCATTCAACATTTAAGTTCTAGAGAAGAAATATTAAATGAAAATGGGTGGTTACTTAAAGGAGAATTCCATATAGTTAATATAGGATTATGGACCCCAGGTAAAAATCAAGGTTATGCTATAGAGTTAGCTAAAATTTTGTATGAAAAATATGGTTGGACTTATATATTCCATTTTTTAGGTAATCAAGCACCCAATTTTAAAAGTTATTGGGAACCCCTAATGAAAGATTTACCACCAAATGTATTAGTATTAGGTGAAAGAGATGATATAAATAAGTACCTTAAGATGGCTGATTTAATGTTATTTACTTCTAATTTTGAGTGTAATCCTATTGTATTAAAAGAAGCTATATCTAATAATACAAAAATAGCAGCTTATAATTTGGAACATTATGGAGATGAATATTTACCTTTTATTACTCCTCTAAAGGGTGATTTAGAAAGTGATAAATTAAATATAATAAATACTATTCATTCCCCTATAAAATATAATTTAAATAATTATAAAAATAATGTTAAACATTTTGCTTTACAACATAAAGAATTTTACCAAAGTCTAAATGGAAAATAAAATATTAATTAGTTTTGACCCTACCCCTAAAGTTGAAATTAAAGGTTCTGTAGAAAAAAAATACTTTGTTGAACTGTTAGATAAAGATACTAATAAAGTAATCCACTCAGCAAACCTTAAAAATAATATGTGGACCCAAGCTAATAGAAGGTGGTATACTAATTGGGTTGTAAGAGTAAATGGTAAAATAGAACATGAGTTCGATCTAACAGATAAAAAAGTTAAAATATCATTTGAATCTAAATCAATAGGAGATACTTTAGCTTGGGCCCCCCAAGTAGTAGAATTCCAAAAACGATATAACTGTAAATTATATGTTTCTACATTTCATAATGAATGGTTCCAAAATCTTCCAGAATATTCCAATATAAAATTCCTTCCACCAGGATTAGGGGGAGATTTTTATGCCCATTATGCTTTAGGGTGGTTTAAAACAAACGAACAATGGGATGAAGGTAGTTATCATTTAAACCAACCAAATACAATTCCATTAATTCAAGCTGCTACTGATATGTTAGGTCTTCCTTACAAAGAAATTAATCATGGAATTGATTTTAAGCCAGGTAAACGGCCTATAATGCAAGATTATATTTGTATAGGCCCCAAATCAACAGCGGGTTTAAAAGAATGGCCATACCATTATTGGGAGCATTTAGCTAAATTACTTAATGAAAAGGGATTTAAAGTAATTAATATATCATATGAAGGTTTTAACCAAAAAGGTATAATAAACAAAGAAAAATTAAATTGGGAAGATACATATAACTATCTCCATCATGCTTCTTTGTTTATAGGACTAGGTTCAGGTTTATCTTGGTTTAATTGGGCAATGGGTAAACATACTTTAATGATAAATAATTTTATTCCTTATGGTTATGAAATGACCCATAACTTAACCAAAATAGAAGATTATTCAGTATGTAATAATTGTTGGGTAGATAAAAGATTTATGTTTGATAGAGGAAAATGGGATTGGTGTCCTAGACATCAAAATACAATATCTCAACATATTTGTCATAAGGCAATAAAACCTGAAGTAGTTTTTAAAAAAATTCAATATTTATTAAAATTTAAATAATCAATATATATTTATAATCAAAATCAATAATTATGTCAAATGTAATCAAGTTGCAAGAAAAAGAGTTACAATCAATCAAAGAAAACCAAAAACAAATTAATCAAGTAGTTTATAATATGGGGGCATTGGAATACCAAAAAACCCAACTACTACCTCAAATAGAAGAACTCCAGAAAGTTCAAAATAAACTTGCAGTTGAACTTCAAGAAAAATATGGTGAGGGAAATATTAATTTAGAAACAGGTGAATTAACTTTAAAAGAATCAACAGATTCACCCGAACCCACAGAATAAAATAATTTCTTGAGAGAAGGTTTAATATTTATAAGAAAATAATATTTAAATAAACACATAAAATGGCAGAAACTCTATTATCTCCTGGTGTATTAGCACGAGAAACTGACCAATCATTTATCCAAGGACAACCTGTACAAGCTGGTGCCGCCATTTTAGGCCCTGCTGCTAAAGGTCCTGTTGGTATTCCTACCTTAGTTACTTCTTATAGTGAATATCAAGCAACATTTGGTAGTGATGTTACTAGTGGTTCTCAACAATATGAATATCTAACCCAAACCTCAGCTAATAACTACTTTTCTCAAGGAGGAACTTCATTATTAGTTACTCGTGTACAAAGTGGTAGCTTTACAGGTGCGTCAAGTACTTCAGTCTTAAATGGTGATGCTTCATCTGCTTTTACTTTAGAAACTTTAACTGAAGGTGAAATAGCAAACAGCTCAGGATCAGAAGGTGCTAATAATACTTTAGCAAATGGTACTAAAGATAATATTAGATGGGAAATTCAAGGATCAAATACTGATAAAGGAACATTTAGTTTATTAGTTCGTAGAGGAGATGATAGCTCAAAACAAAAGAATGTATTAGAAACATTCCAAGACCTATCTTTAGACCCTAAGGCATCTAATTATATTTCTAAAGTAATTGGAGATACTGCATACAGTGTAGCACAAGACGGTACAGATTACTATGTAAAATCTAATGGTACTTATGTTAATAAAAGTAAGTACATTAGAGTTAGTGCTGTAAATACTCCAACAGTTGATTATTTTGATAATAATGGAACTGCAAAAGCTACCCTAACAGGAAAAATACCAGTTGATGGGTCTGGATCATTTAGTGGTGCTACTGGTACTTTATTTGATGGTCAAGAAGCTAAATTTAATGGAGAAATTAGTGTAACTAATATTCAAGGTTTAGCACAAACAGATTATACTGAATCCATTAACCTATTAAGTAATAAAGACGAATATAGATATAATTTAATTACTGCACCTGGACTAAATAATAGTGATCACGGTACAGCAGTTGGTTTGCTAGTATCTACTGTAGAGTCACGTCAAGACGCAATTGCTGTAATTGATTTGAATGGCTATGATACTAATGTATCTACTATCGTAAGTGACGCGTCTGGATTTGATTCAAGCTATGCTGCTACTTACTGGCCTTGGTTACAAACACTAAACACAACTGGACAAACAGTATGGGTACCCGCTTCAGCAATGATTCCTGGAGTATATGCATTCACAGATAAATCAAGTGATGCTTGGTTTGCTCCTGCTGGTTTAACTAGAGGTGCTTTAGGTAATGTAATTAAAGCTGAAAGAAAATTAACTTCTGGAAACAGAGATGCTTTATATGCTGCTAATGTTAACCCAATTGCAACCTTCCCTGGAAATGGAGTTGTAGTATTTGGTCAGAAAACATTACAAAAACGTTCAAGTGCATTAGATAGAGTAAATGTACGCCGTCTATTAATTGAATTGAAAAATTATATTTCTCAAGTTGCTGATAATCTAGTATTTGAACAAAATTCAATTGCTACAAGAAATAGCTTCTTAACTCAAGTAAATCCTTATTTAGAAGGAATACAACAAAGACAAGGATTATATGCTTTTAAAGTAGTAATGGACGAAACTAATAATACTGCTGATGTAGTAGATAGAAATGAGCTTGTTGGTCAACTTTATTTACAACCAACTAAAACAGCTGAATTTATTTTATTAGATTTCAATGTATTACCAACTGGAGCAACATTCCCAGCATAAAAAACAAAAAATAGAATATTTATAATAAACAGAACATAAAATGGCAGTATTAGATAGCAACGAAATTTTTTACACAGCTTTTGAGCCAAAACAAAAGAATAGATTTATTCTGTATGTAGATGGTTTTCCATCGTATATTATGAAAGGAGTAGGAGCCGTATCATTGACTCAAGGCACAGTACCTTTAAATCATATTAACGTACAAAGGTTTGTAAAAGGAAAAACAACATGGAATACAATTGATTTCACATTGTTTGATCCAATTACACCATCTGGGGCACAAGCTGTAATGGAATGGGTTCGCCTACATCACGAATCAGTAACTGGTAGAGACGGTTATTCTGATTTCTATAAAAAAGACTTAACAGTAAATGTATTAGGTCCTGTAGGTGATATCGTATCAGAATGGGTTATTAAAGGTGCACTAATTACAGCTGCAAGCTTTGGTGATTTCAATTGGGATCAAGAAAATGCTGCTCAAGAAATCTCAATGACTGTTCAACCTGATTACTGTGTATTAAATTTCTAAAAAACTTTCCCTCCACATATTCCTTGAAATGGCTTGCCTTAGTGCAAGCCTTTTCTTATCTTGATATTTATTATCGAACAAAAAGTTATTATAAATAAAGATTATGAGTGAATTCAAACTCCCAACTGAGATTGTAGATCTTCCATCACAAGGTAAATTGTATGCTTCTGATAGTCCTTTAGCTGAAGGTAAAATTGAAATGAAGTACATGACAGCTAAGGAAGAAGATATTCTTACCAATCAGGCTTACATTAGAGATGGTATAGTATTAGATAAATTACTACAATCCTTAATTGTTACTAAGTTTAATTATAGTGATTTATTAATTGGTGATAAAAACGCAATAATGGTTGCTGCTCGTATCTTAGGATATGGTAAAGATTATAAATTTAACTATGCTAGTGAAGAACAAGTAGTTGATTTATCTCAAATTGAACCTTTACCACTTACAGACGAAGTAAAAAAAGCAGAATCGAATGAATTTAGCTTCACACTTCCATCCTCAGAAAACACAGTTACTTTTAAGTTATTGACTCATAAAGATGAAAAAAAGATTGAACAAGAACTTAAAGGATTAAGTAAAATAAATAAAAAATCATCTCCTATAGTTACTACTAGACTAAAACATCAAATTTTATCAGTTAATGGAGAAGATGAATTACCTAAAGTTCGTGAGTTTGTAGATAACTTTTTACTTGCTCAAGATTCCAGAGCATTAAGAGAAGAAATAAAAAGAATTGGACCAGACGTAGATCTGACTTTTTTTCCCGAAGGGAGTGATAGACGAGTCGATATCCCAATTGGGCTTAGCTTTTTTTGGCCTGACATCTAATTTAGCACCACAATATAGAGCGGGTGTATTTAAACAAATACACGAAATTGTTTTCCATGGAAATGGGGGTTATGACTGGTATACAGTTTATAACATGCCTTTATGGTTAAGGAAATTTACATTTAATGAAATTAAAAATTACCATGAAAAACAAAATGATAAGGTAAAAAATCAAGATAAAGACCCAAACCAAAAGAATCTTATTAACTCCGATGGTACAGTGAATACTCCTGAATTTTTAAATGCCTCAAAAGATTATAAAGGTAAGACAAGTTATAAGTAATCATATTTATAACATATACCCTATATTAAATGGCTGACCAAGAAAATATAAATAGTGCTAAAGCTTTAAAACAAGAATTAGAAGAGATTCTATTTTTACAACGTAGTTTTACTGATGAAGCTCTAAAATCAGCAAAAGCTGTATTTGGAGTTGGTGAACAATCAAAAGCAACTTCAAAGGCTTTTAGAAGTATATCAAATATAACAGCTGATATACAATCTGATTTAACTCAAATATTAAAAGGGGAAGAAGGACTTACTGGTTTACTTAAAACTCAAGAAAAACAGAAAAGAGCTATAGCTAATTTAGATAGTGAATTAGTAAATACAGCTCAAAGTATAATAAATCTTGGTAGTGAACAAATAGCTAATATTACAAAAGAAGAAAGTTTATCTAAAAAACTTGCTTTATTAGCAGACGCTCGTAAAGAATCAGGAGAAAAGTTAACAGAAGATGAAAATAAACTTTTAGGTTTATATGAAGACCAATTAAGAACTTTAATTGATCAAGAAAATCAAATCAAAGAAATTGAAGGTGCTCAAAGTAAGTTAGGACTTACTGGAGCTATAGGAGGTGGAATTGAAGGTCTTTTAAAAAATTTTGGTGCTGGTGGTCTTGCAGATAAATTAGGATTTGGGGAAGCTAAAAAACAAGCCGAATCTTTTGCCTTAACTGCAGGAGATGGTGCCAATAAATTTAATGTAGCCGGGAAATATATAAAAGTATTAGGTGCAAACTTAACTAAAGCCTTAGGTCCCTTAGCTTTAATTACAGCATTTTTAAAAGGTTTACTCCAAGCTAATGCTGAAACAGTTAAACTTCAAAAATCATTTTTACTTACTAGTGAACAAGCTGTAGATTTAAGACAAGATATGGCTGCTGTGGCAGACAGTACAGGTAATATTAATATTACTGCTACTAAGTTATTAGGTACTATGTCTAGTATCAATGATCAATTTGGATTCGTTGCTAGATTTTCAGATGAAACCTTAGTAAATACAACTAGATTAACAGAACAAGTAGGATTAAGTGCTGAAGCAGCTAATGCACTAGCAGGATTAACTGAATTACAAGGAGCTAATGCTGAAGAATTATATGAAAGTACAGTAGGTACTACCCTAGAACTACAAAAACAATCAGGTGTTCAAATAGACCAAAAGCAAATTCTTGAACAAATTAGTAAAGTAACAGGTACAGTAAGAGCAAATTTAGGATCAAACCCAATTGAAATTGCTAAAGCTATTCAAAAAGCTAAAGAATTTGGTACTAGTTTAGAACAGGTAGCAGCTGCGGGTGAACAATTACTTAATTTTGAACAATCTATTGAAGCTGAACTTTCAGCAGAATTGCTATTAGGTAAAAATTTAAATCTTGAAAGAGCAAGAGCAGCAGCATTATCAGGTGATCAAGTAACATTAGCAGAAGAATTAATACAACAAGCAGGAAGTTTTGCTGAATTCTCTTCTATGAATGTTATCCAACAAAAAGCATTAGCCGATGCAATGGGTATGAGTAAAGATGAATTAGCTGATACTTTATTCCAACAAGAATTACAATTAAAATCAGCGGAACAGGTTAGAGCCGAACTAGCAGCTACTGGACAGGATGAAGCAGTTAGAGCTTTAGATGCACAAACAGCACAAGATAAGTTTAATAAAACAATGGAAAAACTACAAGCTATTGTAGTTGATGTAGCAACCGCTTTTATGCCTATTTTAGATATAGTAGGATTAATAGCTCAAGGAATTGGAAAAATGATTGCGGCTTTAGGCCCCCTTAAAAGCGTTCTAGGTGGAGCTGCTACAGGTGCAGCAATGGGTAGTGTAATACCTGGTGTTGGAACCGCGGTTGGAGCAGTAGTGGGGGGAATAGGAGGTCTATTAACCATGGATGATGGTATTATCCCATCGGGTTATGGCGAAACTATCATTAAAAAAGGTAAGGATACTATTGCTTTAAACAATGAAGATTCGGTTGTAGCTGGAACTAATTTAGGCAATGGTGGAACCGACATGGGTGAAACTAACCAACTA
>Ga0181401_1001154_pt1 | contig 10622 bp, 10 predicted proteins | sample 24SPOviralmetaG_FD_130130 | JGI IMG/M metagenome (GOLD analysis project Ga0181401, IMG submission 130130) | Marine viral communities from the oligotrophic San Pedro Time Series (SPOT) site, San Pedro Channel, CA, USA - 24 SPOT_SRF_2011-07-20 | ecosystem: Environmental > Aquatic > Marine > Strait...
TCTGTCTTCTTACTTTTCTTTTTAAACTCTTTAAGAGCTAAATCTTTATTTTTAATTGATTGATTCTTTGCACGAATAGAGCCAATAATATTATCTGATTGCGCAGTAGGCATTTCAGAATCAAAGTCAGCGAAAGCATCTGCACCTGCATAGGCGATGTATCGTTCTTTAATATCTTGTTGTTTCTTTTCTTTTGCGATCCTTCGAAGAAAGGCATAATATGATATTTGAGTAAAGTATGCAAACGCGTTAGGTAATCCTGTGCGAGTTGCTTTCTCAACGTTATAATTCATAATAGCTTTGATACAATTTTCTACTGCATCCATTACCATTTCTTCTCTATATGTGTATCCAATAAAGTTTGGTTTATGGGATAGACCGTCACTTATCTTTAAAAAGCATCTACCGATATAATCAGTAATTACTGGTTCTTCTTTTCCTGCTGTGCGAGATTCATTAACGCTGTTAACATAATCGACGACTGCTTGGGAAAATTCTTTATTATTGACATAGTGCTCTTTGGCACGACGTACTCTCTTAGCTGGTTTTTTAGCTGGTTCTTCTTCTTTCATAATGTATATTATACTCTATTTAATCACATATGTAAATAACTATTTTTAAGGTTTACTTATTTCATAAAAAACGTTATAATAGGTTTATTCAACCAAAAGAGAGCTTCAGTTAGCTTTCCAATCCCATCTTGATTCTTTCGGCTTATGCAGTTTATCAAAGAAGTCATACGTTGAATCTAGATTATCAAATTCATCGTTAGTATCTTGGTCTACTTCTTGATTAATATCCTCTTCTTCTAGCTTCTGTATATTATTAATAAGTTTATCGTAAGCGATATATTTTAAATAGTACTTAGATACCACGTTCGGAACTTCGGTTCGACATATTATGTTTGCTGAGTTAAGTTCAACTATGCCATCAGTTTCAACTATTATCCATGGCTTAAGGCGCATACCTCCTTTTTCCCTAATCATTTCAAGCGGGTTTGCTACGTAAATAGATCCGGTATCTTTATCGATCTCTACCTCTTCAGCTACTATATAGCTGCTATCAGTTAGTTTGTATGTTGCTAGATTCTCTGAAAAAATATCGTCGTAAAAGTCATTCATTATGGTATGTTTACTGGGTGAATATTGTAGTTAAAACCTTCTTTAGCATATATCTTAATTCTATTTATAGCATGGTTGTGCGTATAGTTCTTATGTTTTTTCCAACAAAGGTCATCTGCCAAATCATAAACAATCGTCTCTTGACCTGAATCAGACTTTCTCAAGCCTCTTCCAATGGACTGTAGGACTCGAATCTGTGACTTGGTCGGTGCAGCAAATACAATATTATGTAAATTCTTAACGTTAATACCTGTACTAAATGTTCCTACACTCGCTACAATAATAGCACCGGTTTCCTTTTCAGTAAGTTCGCGTATGCGTTCTCGCTCCTCAGCGTTCACTTCGCCTGACACAAAGAAGACGCTTCGTCCCTTTGCCTTCTTACTTATCATATTATAAAGGACTTTCCCGTGTTTGTTAACAAGGTTATATAGAACAAGAGTGTTTCCACTCTGATCCAAAGTAAGGTTTGTGATAAACTTATTACGAGATTCATTCAGAACAATAAAGTTAATCTCATCCTGATATTTGGCACGAGCCATCATCTTTCTAACTTCGTCTGAGTACTTAAGTACCAATGCTTCAATAGTCAAATCTGCAAGAGTCTTTGAATCGATCAGCGTTTTTGTGGTGGTTACTTGGTATGTTGGACCAAAGCTTCCTTCGAGAACGAGCTCGTTTACTTTACCACCATCGAGAGTACCAGTTGTTCCTATTCGGAAGTATGCTTGATTCAAACGATTCATTATAGTGGTTAAACTCTTCGCTTTAAATGTGTGTGCTTCATCACCTACAATCATTCCATATGATCTAAACCAATCGAGAGGTAGTTTAATCGCACTCTGCCATGTAGTGATTACAATACTTGATTCGATATTGTGCTTTTCTTTTCCTGAATATATCTTATGCACATCTTCGTCTACATCAAATTCATCATCACAGCCTGAATAATCTGCAAAATCTTTCGTCATTTGCTCAACCAAAGATGTAGTAGGAACTACGATGAGTACCTTCTTATCCATATCTTTGCTTAAGAAATATCGTGACAGCATGTATATAATAAGAGATTTACCAGATCCAGTTGGAGAAACTAAAATAGCTCTCTGAGACTTCGTAGCTTTTTTAAACGCATCAACCTGATAGTCACGTGCCTCGATCTTTTCACCATTTAACGATAATGGTAGAGATCCAATAAACTTATCTAACTCTTCGTCAGTGGCACTTAATGTTGGTTTTATTGTAGGATCTACTATAGTTTTATACTTACGAGCTCTGGCAAACTCGTCTACTTTACCTAAAAGACCAAACGGAATTTGCTGCGATCGCATATCAAATAGTCTGAGCTTTCCATCCCACATTTTATTACGATATGCAGGCATGAACTTATATCCTTCAACGAAGAACGTAAAGTATTCACTCAGCTCTCTTAGTAGTCCAGAATCCTCTGACTCTATAACTAAGTGAGCTTCGTCTTTTTTCCTAATATTAATCATTATACACCAGAAGTAAACTTCTTGAAATCTAAAATATTCTTTATGTGGCCATGTCTCCACCGAATATTGTTCATGATTTCTTCAAGAGTTTCTACTACTGCTTTTTGGTATTCAATCTTACTTGTTATTCGAACTATATCTTCATCAGTCTTATAGTACATATCCATATCTGACTTTAATGGTTTAGTCATTCCATCGAATGGATCATACTTCCAAGATCGTTCATCAATCTGTTCTTTTGACATCTTACCATTATAGTAAAGCCATTTCTCTTTACGAACTTTATCTAGCTCCATCTCATTTCGCTTTAATTGAAGCTTTGCTAAAGAAAAAAGTTCGAGGTATTTAGAATGCAATTTAGCAGACTTTACCGTTTCTGAATCAAGGTTAAGATCATCAATCTTAACGTCTTCACCCCACATTTTTAGTATATCATCAAGTATCATAGTATAGAGTTATTTATAGTTTAAATTTTATAGAATTATTTCAAAGTAATCATATCTAAAAGAGATCGTACTTTGTAAGTAGTCAATTGTGTCAACCTGAGTATTGAACTCAACTCCTCCTAAAGAGGTCGGCATTGCATTAACAAACTTAATTTGCTTATTTAAATTATTGTGACTTGTTAGAATTGACAAGATAAGGTCGTGTTTTGCCGGAAGATTTTCATCAGCATTTGCTTTAATCCAATTGAAGACTTCAGTATAGTTTTTCATATCTTCGTCAATTACAAACGACATATCAAGAGTATCATACGAAACCTTATCACCAGGAACAAATCCCTGATAATTTCTAAAACCAGCTTCCGCCTCTGCTAAAGAAATTGTTGGAAGACTGACAGTGCTAATGAAGTATTCTAAATTCGAAAATTTAGGTGATTCAATTGTTACTCTAAACCCTGTAGGCGAGAGCATATTAAAGTTATCTGTTAGTTGTGTCATACATGTATTTATACAAAAAAAGTGGAGGCCCCGAAAGACCTCCACTTAAGAAGTTTATAAACTAATTAATCTTAGTCTACTGCGTTGATATTCGATACTTCGAAGCGACGGAAGTAAGGATTGCTATCAGCAGATCCAACACCATCAGCAACACCAACGAATGGATTTTGTTGCATTCCGTAACGAGTCTTGAAAGCCATCTTCGGTTGGAAGTTGGTTTCGTCAACTGCACGTACCATAGTGAGTGGTACATATGGGCAATAGAACAGACCAGCATCGTATGGATTAGTTCCACGATAGCCAGTTGTTACATAATCGCTTGCAGCGAATGGGTCGATATAGACCTTTGTGCGACCGTTAAGAACACCTGCAAAGGTGTTTCCAGTGTCATCAACGTTAAGGTTAGATGCAAGAGCGCTTGTGTAATCTAGAGAACCCGCTGAAGCAAGAGCTGAAGCGATGTTGCTTGAACAGACGATGAAGTTACCTTTACCGCGACGAGTTTGGCGAGCAATTGTATTAGCTTCCATTTCGATTTGGAACATAAGGCTTTTGAACTTCTCAAATGCCCAACGACCGTCAGCATCAGCAACGAGGTTGAATGTACCAGCAACATCAGTTGATTCAGCACCAGTTTTAGCAACTGTGTTGATCGAACCGATAACTTCACGATTGATTTCAGCAAGGATTTCAGTCGATAGGATGTTAGCAAGCTCAGACTCAGCATCCAAATTGTGGATAGCTTTAAGATCTTGAGCAAGCTCCATTGTGTATTCAGCTTTAAGAGCACGTGTCTTAGCTGTTACAGTTGCTTTCTCGATAGAGAAACCCATTTCACCGAATAGATTACCAGATGCACCGAGAGTTTCAGCTGTTCCTGTAGCAATACCAACACCACCAGATGCACCGGAGAATGCTGTGTTAGGCTCGTTAGTAACAATGCTAGTAGCTACTGTGCCAGTTTCAGGAGCGAATGCTTCGTCTTGGCTAGAACTAGGAGTGATAGCATTACCGTCAGCATATTTGCTCTTCATTGCGAAGATAAGACCAGTTGGTCCGCTCATTGGCTGAACACCAGCGATATCGTAAGCGATAAGGTTAGGCATTGCACGGCGTACAAGAGAGATAAGTACTGGGTTGAAGTTATCAACAGAACCAATTCCTTGATTATTCTCTGTAAGAGAACCAAGCTGAGCAGACTCTTGCTTAAGAGCGGCTTCAGTATTTTCAAGTAGTTTTGCTGTAACAGCCTTGCGGTAGTTATCTGAGATAGCGGGTGCGTCAGCGTGCTCAAGCACGGGGCCCCACTTTTTGATGTCATTTTCTGCGTTAAACATATTAATTTCTTTCTTTATATTGTTGTAAGTGTGGTAAATTATTTACCGTTGGGATTGTTGTTTTTAATTTGTGTAAGAGCTGAAAGATATTTTTTCATGTCATTAGAGACATTCTCGTTAATATCGCTTTCGCCTTCTACAATAACTTCAGTTTCTGAATCTGATTCTTCTACGATCTCAGTCGATGTTGAAGAAAATGCAGATGATTTAATGGTTGCAACCTTTTCAGCAAAAGCTTCTTCGGATACAAATTCGACTTCTTCGGTAAGTGCTTTCAATTTTGCTACTTGTGTTTCAGCAAGATCTTTAGCGCTTTCTGAAATAATCTTCTCGCGAGTAAGAACCTCAAGCTTTTCAGAGAGGGTGCTTATTTCGCTAGTAGCTACTTCAAGATTTTCTTTAACTTCAGAAGCTTCTTTTTCTAGATCGTCAAATAAATCTACTTTTGCTGCAGGTACTTCAATGTAACTTTCAACAAATAGATTTTTAAGAGAACTGATGAAACCTTCAGCAATTTCTGTACGAAGCTTTGAGTCAACTTCAATTTGATTTTCCTCAACCCATGATTCAACGACATAATTTAGATAGTCGTCAATCTTGGTAATAAGGCTTTCACGAATTTCAGTAACCTCTTCAACAAGGTTTTGCTCATAAGTTTCTGCTAGACGCTCTTTCTCTGCAACAACCTTTTGGGATACAGCTGCTTCGAATAGAGTAGATGCCTTTGCTTTGAAATCTTCTGTTAGATTTGCTTCAGCGGAAATAAGGAGATCGAGATCTTCTTGCTTTGCGCTTGGCTTAGAGTCTGCTGCTTTTTCAACTGATTTAATTGATTCTTCTTCGTCTTGAGTTCCTTTTGCTTTTTTAGCATCGCCTTTACCTTTTGGTTGAGCGACAGGTTTTATTCCTGACTTTGCAATTGATTTAGCAGTAGCTTCAGCTTCTTTTTCACCATCTTTTACGATAACCGCTGTTTCAGGGTCACCAGTAGCTGTAGGTAGTTTAGAAGCTTCATCCATTTCTTCTTCATCTTCATCTTCATCTTCATCCTCGTCTTCTTTCTTAGATTTCTCGGATTCTTTTTTGGAAACAGCTTCATCCATTTCTTCTTCATCTTCGTCTTCTTCGTCGGACTCTTCATCCTCCATTTTCTTCTTAGATTTAGAAGCCTTCATGTAGCCTTCTTCCATTTCGTCTTCATCCTCGTCTTCTTCCTTATCATCCTCGTCTTCGTCTTCTTCGACTTCTTTCTTAGATGATTTAGATTCTCCGAGAAGAACACTTTTAATTGCATCAGAATAGCTTTGTTCTTCAGTAACTTCTTCGGCAGATGTATCCTGCACAAGCTCCTGATCTTCAAGCAAAGCTTCTTCAGTGATGTCTTCGATAATATCTTCTTGTGACATATATTTACTTTCTTTTTAGATTAGAGTTTGGAGAGGAAATCTTGCCAAACATTTTCTTGTGCCTCAGCGAGGCGATCTGAAGATGCTTTCCTGATCTCTGTCTCATATTCTTCAATTTGCTGAGGTTTTAGAAGACCATTATCCCAAACCCATTCTACACCTTCCATAATACCTTCAACGAAGGCAGACGGTGCAGAGGGATCTTGAACAATGTCAACGGTGTTAAGAATAAAATCATCCTTAACGTACGTTTTGTTCTCTCTTCGCTCAACAGTACCCATACCACGACTTGAAACACCAAGCTTAACGCCACCTTCAACGAGACCTTTCACGATTTTACCCATCGGCGTGTCAAGGATTAGTGCTTTTCCAACAACATCATTACCCTCAAATTTAAGAGAGGTAATTCGATGTGAAACTTTATCAAGATTAATCTGCGGGCCTTCTGGGTGATTCAATTCACCAACGGCTCGACCAGTTTTAACCTGCTCCTTAACGTACTTAGCAGTTGCTTCGCTTAGCACGTCTTTAGGATAAATTCTTTTGTTGCGGTTTTCTTTCTCCGCTTGCATAAAAACGCCTTCGATGAAAACATTCTTTTCACCTTTTTCGTTTGCTTCAGTAATATAGCTTACTGACTCTAAATGTTCTGTTATTAATTTCATTTAGCTTTCTTCTTCTGTATTAAAAGTTGTTGCTGTAAGACCAACCTTACGAACTTCAAGGGCATCTTTCAGCTTATCTTGAATTACTTGTTCAAAGGCTCTCTCTGAACCTTCTTTATCGTTTGTAATAATGTTATTAAATATATCTGATGCCTTCATAGTCTGTATTTATAATAATTGTGTTTTTAAAGATCTAAATATTAAGATCATCTTCTGCATTTGTATCTGCATCTGTGTCACCCGTATCGTCATCTTCTGGTTTATCTTTTTCGTCGTCAATTTCTCCATCCAATCTTTCGATATCTTCATCTGATTGTTTTAGAATAGATTGGCGAAGATATTTAGTAGATACATACTTGCCTACTAATTCTTCCATTTGTGAAGCCATATCTAATCTTTCCTTCATGATTTCAAACTCTTTTAACTCAGCAAAATAGTTATCTTCAATAAAGTCAATATTGATCTTCTCTCCGATTTCTTTCCAATCGCTTTCAGTAATTACTCCTTTAAGAATAAGCTGAATACGAAGAGCTTCAACCAATATATTTGAGAATTTCTTACGAATACGATCAATAAACTTTTGAAACTTTACTTCGTCTCGTGATATTTCAGAAGCTCTACCAAGATTAAATGAGTCATCTGATTCAAGTCGTGTAAGAGGAACGTTTAATGTCTTATATAACTTCTTTTGGAAAAATAGAATATCGTCAATCTGACCAAGATTTTCTCCGCCTGGAAGAGTAGTAATTTCTGTACCTCTTCCTCCCTCTCTACGTGGAAGCCAGAAATCTTCTAGCATAGACATGTGTCTACGATCATCTTTAATATCTCCTGTAGAAGCATCATAAACGAGTTTATTACGATACTTATTCATAATACCTTGGACATATTCTTCTGCTTTACCCTTTGGCAAATTACCTACATCAATATAAAAGATTCTCCTCTCGGGTGCACGTGAATAACGATACATTACCAATGAATCTTCCATCATTCGAAGCTGATTAACTGGCTTCAATGCTTTATGCAGATACGATACTACTCGTTTTTGTGTAGCATCTAAAAGACCAGATGTTACATTAATAATTGCTTCTTTTGATATCTTAACTCCTGAAAGTCCATCTCTTGTTTTTCCTACAACACCAGCGCCTGTTCCGCTAAAGTCTTCTGAATATACATAGTATTCATTAACTATCTTTTGTACGGTGGCGTCTGTCTTTGTATCAGTTACCTTTTTAACCTCCTTTACTTTTTTCATAAAGAGAGATTCAACAGGGCGTAACTCTAAAATTCCCCTTTTCGGATTCTTATCATCAATAATAACATGAAAATATATACGTCCGTCAACATACCATTTCTTAAAGAAAGATTCGCCTTGTTTATTAAACTTATAAAGCGATAGTACGTTATTAAATTCTTCAGTGATTGATTTTTTAATATTATCACCTTGATCTAAATCAGTCAGATCAAGTTTAGCTGGTGCACTTTGGTGTGCAGAAGCAATAGCAGCATCAACAATATCACTGATCGCCGAATCACATTCGGGCTGTTGAGATGCTTCTCTATATTTAATTATTAGATCTCTGTCATTCGAAGATGCTGTACCGTCTAGATCTACGTATTGTCCATAGTATCCACCGGCTGCAACTGTCGATGCAACGCCATCATCTTCTGGTTTTGGTGCAAAAGATACTACTTCTTTTTCCTTTTTAGCTTCTTTTGCGCCTATCTTTTTAGTGATCTGATATCCAAATAATTCCATATAATAATATTTATAATAAAAATCCCGCTGGGGTTTTTAAGCCCCAGCGGGATAGTTCATTTATTCTTATAAGTTAGCTTGTGGTATTGGACTCCCAATACTGATAAGCGAACTCAATTGTGAATTCTTCAACTGCATCATTAGCATCATAACTAAGATCAATAGCTGAAACATTCACTGGGAATGCTCCGCGAATTGCGTATTCTTTTGTTATGCTGTTTTGTCGATCAAGTTGTTGGACGATAAGGTCCGCTTGATATAACGATGGGTTTTTAACACCTACGTTATTGACATGCTCATTGATGCTATTCATCCAACTTTCGAATGCACTTCTTACATCTTGAGCATCCTCATTGTAAGCGGTGATTGTCCAGTTTTCGAATGTACGGTCACCAGCAACTTTTAGCTGTCGACCACGAAATGGTACATCAATTTGAGCCACAACACTTGCAGGAAGCTGTGCTCCCTTACATGTGAATGATAGCAGCTCGGTATTGAGACCAGCTCCAATTGGTGGGTTATTAATAATAACCTTAAAGAGATTGGCGCGTGCGCCTCCTCCGATTAGTTTTGCTTTAAATGAATCTACGTTAGCCATAATAGTTATTTCCTTTCTTTATTTATAATTATTTACCAACGATTTCAGAGAAATCAACTCCAGTGCGAGTAGCAATGAAATTAAGTGTAATGAAATTAATCGAACGTGCAGGTTTGATATAGATGTCAGCAACAAATCGGTTAGTGTCAATCACTTCACCGGTATTATTGGTATCATCACATACAACCAAGAAGTCAGTAATACCACGACGACCTTTAACATCCCGTAGGAAAGGCTCTGTCATATTTCTGAACATCGCTCGAGTGAATTCATCATTCAATTCGAAGAGTTGGTATTTAGCAGCTGTTGCAATCGCTTTTTCAAGAACGATAAACAATCTGCGAACATTAATGCGGTCAAAAGCACTTGGCTTTGATTGTGCTGTCTTATCTCCAAAGAGTACGATACCTTGTCCAGGGAACGATACGATTGGATTTACACCAGCTTTATACAAACTGTCTCTTTCAGCTTTCTTAGGATTAAACGCAAGTTTAGTGACACCTAATAGACTTCCACGATTTAATCCAGCTGGTGAGAACCAAGGTTCTGCAATACCATCTGTCTTAGCGCAAAGACCAGCCATATGACCAGAAGCAGGAATAAACATGTAATTATCAGCATACTTATTGTATACGTATAATGCAGTTGAGTCAAACACTCCGTATGAACCTTCAATACCTCGTGGTAACGCAGAGTGCGCTCCAAGAACTTGCTCTAGTGGATTAGTACCTCCAGCAGATTCAACGATTGGCGGAGAAACAAATGCTACTGCATCTTTACGAGTAGCAGCGATTGTCATTAGCTTATTTGCAATTACCATCGATGGATCATCAGTTGCGTCAACTTGTGCGAAGAGCAGATTTACATCTACTAATTCAGGATCAGCAAACTCTTCTAGACCAGTCATGATATCGGCATTATTAGCAACTCCAGGAGTAGCAACATCAGCACCTAAAGTGAATAGGAACGGTGTAGCACTACCTGCAACTTCTCGTGCGATATACATCCATTTGGAGTTAGAATTAACAACATCCATATAGTTGTTGTTCGAACCATTTGCAAGCTTAGCACCAACTTCGGTGTCAAGGAAAGCAAACTTTTCAAGTTCTGAACCAGCAATACCTGTGATTTCTCCAAAGTTATCGTAAATGAATACGTGAACTTCAGTTCCTACAGGAGCTGCATCAAATTCACCTTGAATAGCAGCTGGGGTATTTGGCCAAGATGCGGCGTCGATGATATATGCTGCTAGAGAGTTACCAAGATCGCCGGGATATTTAGCAAATAACTTACTAGGAAGAA
>Ga0181401_1001158_pt1 | contig 10613 bp, 9 predicted proteins | sample 24SPOviralmetaG_FD_130130 | JGI IMG/M metagenome (GOLD analysis project Ga0181401, IMG submission 130130) | Marine viral communities from the oligotrophic San Pedro Time Series (SPOT) site, San Pedro Channel, CA, USA - 24 SPOT_SRF_2011-07-20 | ecosystem: Environmental > Aquatic > Marine > Strait...
ACTGGGTAAGGATTGGAACTGATGGATCAATCAAAGGACCTTGCGGAACGTCGAAGGATAAGAAAAACCCTGACCGTTGCCTGCCTAAAAGAAAGGCTCTTAGTCTTACGAAAGCTGAGAGAGCAAGCACTGCTAGAAAAAAGAAAAGGGCAGGAGCAAGAGGGCAAACCGTAGTATCAAACACACCAAAAGCAAAAGTAAAAACTAAGTAACAATGCCAGACAAATCAAAGATGAAGTGCAACGTGCCACGCCGTGAAGTTCAGGGCGGGAAGAAGTTTGTTGTGAAAGCCTGTGAAGGTGGTAAGGAAAAGATCGTCCGCTTTGGTGATGCTAATATGAGTATTAAGAAAAATCAACCAGCCCGTAAGAGAAGCTACTGCGCCCGTAGTGCTGGTATAAAGGGAGGCAAGGGCAAAATGTCCGCAAACTATTGGTCTAGAAAGGCTTGGGACTGCTAATGGCACAAACAACTGTAAACTTTAATTTAAAAAACGCTGGATTTGTTGAGTATGCTAACCAGACGTTAACCTTTAGACTTCTAACAGCAGGTGCTGATAAAACAGATGACTCCGTTACACTGGCAGGTGTTGTAACAGCAACAAGTGCAGCGAACGGGACGGGGAGCGTAGCTTTATTTACAAATGGTGACTCAGATATTGAAAGTGTATTTGAAGTTATTTTTCCAAACAGGGAGAAGGCTAAGTTTATTATACCTGCTGGAACTTCATCTATACATTTATCCGATCTTCTAGTTGATCACGTTCCAAGTGGTTCTGATACGCAACAGAGCTCTGTCTATGATGCGGCAGTAGCTTACTCTATTCAAAGAGCTAATCATACTGGTAGTTTGACTTTAGATAGCTTGCCCAATGGTTCAATTACAGGAACATTAGCTGTAGCAAATGGTGGGACAAATGCGTCCTCTGCTTCGGCGGCTAGAACAAGTTTAGATGCGCAGGAACAAAAAGACGTTCTTGACGATTTAGGAGCTTTGTCTGCACCCGATTCCGATGGTCAGATCATTGTTGCAACAGGAGCGGGAGCCTTTAACTACGAGTCAGGCGCAACTGCCAGAACAAGTTTAGGGGCACAGGAACAAAAAGACGTTCTTGACGATCTGGGTGCTTTGTCTGCACCTGCATCTGACGGTCAGTTTATTGTTGCAACGGGGGCAGGAGCATTTCAATACGAGTCAGCCGCAACCGCTAGAACAAGCCTTGGCTTAGGAACTTCAGCTACTCAAGCATCGGACTCAGTTGACATTAATGGTGGTGCTATTGATGGAACAGTAATTGGTGCTAACAATGCTGCGGCGGTTACAGGAACTACTATTACTGCCAGCACTAAGTTTGCAGGAGCCATTGACGGAACAGTTGGTGCAACTACACCTGCCGCTGGAACATTTACCTCAATAAATGTATCAGATGGAAACATTACTAACGCTGGCGACATTAACTGTGACTCAATTTCTGCTGACGATGCCGCAACTGGGCTAAATGTTATTTTCGATGGAACCGATACAGGAGATAATAAGATTACTCTTACGGACAATCTTGCTAGTGCCTTAGATATTACGGAGTCCACAAATAGTTACTTAAAGTTTACTACCACTAACTCAGGAGAAAAAGTAGTAATTGGTAAAGCCCTAGATATATCTGGTGCAACTACAGCCGCTGCCGTTACAGGAACTAATGTATTGGCATCTGCACAGTCGGGGTATAATACTGGAGGGACTATTACACAAGGAACTAGCATAACTACTGCTGTTTCATTAGACCAGCCGTCTGGGGTTATTACTCTTTTCGCAAATGACTTCGGTGCAAATTCGGCTACATCGTTTACTTTAAGCAATAATTTTATTGACATAAATGATGTAGTTGTTGCTAGTTTTAAAACAGGTCACTCACAGTTGACCCTAACCGTAACAGCAACTGCCAATAACTCTTGCACGTTTACTCTATATAACCCAACGGGTAGTGGTACTGGATCAATAACAGCTGTGATTAACTTTGCAATTATTAAAACGTCAACTACCTAATGGCAGTATCTCACAGAACCAATAGGCTGAAACTCATCGGAACTCCAGCCGTCGAGCAGTTACAAAATGGTCGGTATCAACTGACCGTTAACTGCACTACTATGAACAGTCGTGAGGACTGGTATAGTTCTAACAAGGCCCGCATCTTCCCTGACTTCGGATCGTTAGAATCCGCAGAGATGTCCATTGATGGCTTGGCTCCACGCACGGGTGAAGCCTACACAGATATGCGCCTTGTATCTGTGCAGTCCAGCACGCAGCAAGAAAAATACATTGTCACCCTGGTGTATCAAACATTAGGAGCTAACTTTGTCCAAGTTAAAGATGATACGGTTAATTATACAGAAAACGGATTACGGCGTGTAACAAGGAAAAGCATTGCGAAGGCTGGAACTGATTTTCAAAAGACAGTAGGCACAACTTCTATTACATCACAGATTGATACTGAAACAGCAGTTACCTGTGTTTTAGCTAACTATGAAGTGAATGATACAGATAGCTATAGGGAGGTAACTGAAGTATATCTAGAAGCTGGCATACTTTCTGTTCGTCAAGATTTTAATAATGGTCAAAAGCGTGTATCTGTTCAAGCATTCAACAAGACATCCGCAGAAGTTACTACAGCCTTAAGTGAAGTTACGTCGGATCACAAGTTAATCTCTGAACAAGAAAGTGATTTTGCTGGCATAAAAACATCTGCATTTGAGTACCAACTTGATGAGTCATTTACTGAAGATCGTGAGCTAAATGGATTAAAGAGAATTTCTTTACTTGAACTTAGTGCTTCGGACTTTACTGCACAAACTGTTGGCGTTGTTTCTTCAACTGCACCTACGTCGGGACTGTTCCTTGGTTCACAAGTTATTGATAACGGAGGAGCGATTAAAGTACGTGAATCTAATTGGTTTGAGGCAGGCACGTTAAGTGTCTCTACTCGAAATCTAGCTGAAGGTGTAAAGGAAGTAACGACAGTATTTTTAATAACAGAAGGCACTACGGTTGGTCCTGTCACCGCACGCAATACAAGTAACTTTGAGGGTCTAAAGACCATCTCGGTTACTACAATGCAAGACAAGGCGGGAAATCCGCTGGGCACAGATGGCTCTCCTCCCGTTCACAGCTTTGAAACGTTTTCTAATTTTTCTTACCCTGGGATTTTTTCTATTGTCGAAGCGAGTGGTAGCGGGGGTGGTGATAATTATCTTAGTGTTAGTCTTAACCTTGACAAACCTCCCGTGCAATCAAAGGTTCGGTCCACTGCGTATGTATTTTTTACAACAACCAGCACTATTGAAGAAAGCGATTATAAGTATGATTCCGCAAGTGGCTTGTGGGGTCCAAACGATTGGGGTTCATTTTCACTTTTTGCTTTTGGTGCTCAGCAGGCTAGGCAATTTAACACCTCTAAGGCACTTAGGGGATATAGAACAGGAAGTAGTGGTAACACTGTATCAATAAGCGGGGGAGGAACGGAGTCTTTTTATTTTCAAGAGAGCAAAAGGCTTGAAGACACTCTTTTAGTTCAATATCAACTAACGGTAAATAAAGGTCCTTCTGACCCAATAGGTTCAAAGTGGGTTTTAGATGTGCAAATAAAGTCCGCCTTTGACGACATTAATGGAACTACTTATTACAAGAAAACTATTGTTGTTACAGAAGCTATACCCGCACAAGCTAGCTCAGTTGGAGGACCATACAATTAATGGAAGAGATGACCAAGACAGAACAAGGTCGCGAACAAAGACGCAAGGAAGCCGAACAAAGGGCAGCGGAACGCAAATCCAGGCGAGAAGCATCTGCTAAAAGACAACTTGATGCCGATATTCGCACATACGGGGCAGGTTCGATGGCTATTGAATCAAAACACGGTAACATATACGACGTAGAAACTGGTTCATATGACGCTGCCTTTAACAAGGAAGGAACGGATGAAACTATAGGAAATGATGCTATTGATCAGATTGACGCAGCAGCGGAAGCAGGAGGGGGCATACCAGATGGATACGAAGAAAGGGAAGTAATCCTGTGTAAAGATGGTCAACCCGTTACTGGGGACATACTCTTTAAGGAGTCGTAGGTAATTATGCCAACCGCAGACTCATTTACGGCACTTGGAAGGGGCAACGGGTTTAACCGATGTCTGACTTCTGTTGAAGTGACTGCCGATAAAATTATTAATCCTATTACATTTGAACAAGCAGTTAATGCTTATTGGAATTTTCAAAGCGGAACTTTTAGTGTAGCAAGTTTTGCTCCCACTAATGAACCAAAAGATTTAGTATGTGACGAATCTGCTAATCGCGGGTCTGATTCAGAGTATCTTAATCCGGCTGAACTTTTTATAGTTGAAAATAGTATTCCTAAAAAATATAAGGTTGGAGACGAAATATATTACGCACACGGAATTTCTTTTGAATATCATGCTGGGATAGGTGGCAATAATCCAGACAAGTTTACATCTGTTTTTTATACTTCAACCATACCAGGTTTAAACGCGCCTGATGCTTCAAACGTTTGTAGGGTTTTAGATACATCTACTACTTATGGTAGTGTTTATTCAATTGGAAAAGACACACTCGCATTTCAAAAAAATATAAGCAGCATAAACATAGGAGGTTTACCATTTGTAAAAACTGTATCGCAATCTTTTAATGGACAAAATTATGATGATCCAATTGGAAGCGGAAATGCTACTTGTCCAGTAGCTAGCTTTTTGCCAGAAACTAGCGCGGTTCCATCTTTAAACTTCCACACTTATTAATATGTTTCCAATTCAAATATTTAAATATCCTAACGGACAACACGGAGCCTGCGTTTATAAAAGTGGTTATTCTTCAACTTCGTTAATTTTTGGTCATCCAACAAGACAAGTAAAAGAAAAATTAAAAATAGATAGAGACGAAGGCAGACATTCTTTATCTATACCTGTTCGCAATCCAGTAAAGCGTTTTGCATCCGCAGTTAATACTGTAAGAAAAAACAAAAAATATTCTGATCACAGCGTTGATAAATTTATTGAAATGCTAGAACAAAACACTTTTAGAAATCTGCATTTTATGGACATTGCAACTATTTTACGGAATGCTTGTTTTACATTTGATGATATTTATTTATATAAATTTCCAGATCATTATGAACAAATGCTGCGAGATGGTGGATATGAAGGAAACATACCACATGAAAATAAAAGCAAAAAAAAGATAATATTGACCGACAGCCAAGAGGCTAGAGTGGCAAAGTATTACGCGGCAGACATTGAAATATTTAATTCAATTAAAGAACCAGGTCAAAAATTTCATTTTTTAAAGATATAATACTAACTAACCCTTTATGATATAATACAGCTATGGCAATAGGAGATAAACCAAATAGTAACCTTTTCGGAACAAATTTTAACGACGAAGAAGAGGAGAGAAAGAAAGCAGAACTTGCGGCACAGGGCGCAATAATAGGATCACCACCTATTGAAGGGCAAAATAATGAACTTCCAGCTTATGGGGAAATATTGGATTCGCGAGCTTTGCCGTTCTCCAATGAAGCAAAATTTCCTATTAACGAACGGATGGGGGAAGGAAGTATTCCTGAAGAAAGTGTTTCAAACCTAATAACAAATAATCCCTTTCTTTCTACGGGCGAAACACCTGTTGCTGCTCAACCGCCTGTAAAAAACGCATTACTTGAAATGTTAGAACGTGCAGACGCACGAGAGGCGCAAGGCTTGCCTCGTCAAGATGCTCCAGGTATCATAGATGCCCCTTCAGGAGCTTCAGCCCTTGTGGCAACCCCAAGTGTCACCCCACCAGTCGAAACCCCCTCAGGGGGCGCACAGGGGCAGACAGCAGCACTAGACCCAACTAGTGACGAAGCTATCCTAGCTAATAGGGCGCAACGAGAGGCTCAGTTTGCTATGCAAGGCGCACCTGGCTCCGCTCAATCTAACTTTGCTACACGGATGGCAACAGGAGAAGCCCTTACCCCTCAAGAAATCCAAGACGCACAATCGTTTGCTGCTTCTATGGGAACAACCTTTGACCCTTCTACTGGATATTCTCGTGAACCGTTTTTAAGTCAAGAAGCAAGTAGGACATCTACGCCAATGCCAGGTCAAAGCCTATCTCAGTTTATGCGTTATGAGGATTCTCCAGAACAACGTACGGAACAATTCGTAGATGATCAAGGCCGCTTACGCCGCAGGTTTACTCCGACAGCAGCACAGTTGAGAGGAGAACCCGTGGGTTCACAACCCCTTGCCGACCAATATCAGTCCTATGAAAGTGAAGTCGCGAAGGCACAAGCTAGACTTTCAGAAAGAGACATTCGACCAGGCGAAACCCAAGCGCAAAGAGATACTAGCATACAACGGGATCAATCTATTGTTAGTGGGCAGACGGGAGGTCAACTAAGCCAAGCAGACCTTAGGGATTTGGCTCAGGCTTCTATGGGAGACGCAACCGAAGGTCAAGTAGCAAGAGGTTTGCAGATACAGCAAAGAGCAGGATTAGGTCAATTTGAACCAGATTCAACTAGTGGTCTTACACCATCTGAGCAATTAGCCAGAGAGCGGTTTGAGTTTGACAAGCAACAAGCGTTAATAGGTGATGATACATCAGTCGATGCAACAGACAGAAAGATTGCTACAATAAAACAAGCAAATCCTAACATCTCAGACGAAGATGCTGCGGCAATTGCTAGCGGATCGGTTAGGGTCGTGTCAAATCCAATAACTGGTGAAACACAATTGTTAAATCTTACAACTAGCGAATCTAAACAAATTACGGGCCAGTCTGCCTCTGATGTTGATTTTGATGTTGCCGTTCCTGAAGAAACTTTGTTTAGTCGTGCGGGTGATTTTACTGGATTTGTTGAAGCAACTAAAAGAAAAGCTCAAGGGATTACTGGTCAGGTGGGACTTGATGTTGCAACTGAAGAATCTTTAGGAGCTGCTCAGGACTTTGAAACAGCTCAAAATGAACTTGTTAGAGCATTTAGGGAAAGCAGTCGATATGCGGCATCCGAAGCAGCAGCACTTAAAAAGGAACTAAATATTTCCCTTAGCCCGTTTGAAGACCCTAAGTCTGCTGAAGCTAAACTACGAAGCATTGACAAATCTCTTGCGCGAAGATATGAGAATGAGGTTGCAACCTTCAGGGACACCTCTTTTCCTCCATCTGACCGTCAAGACGCTCGCATGAGAGCCAAGGCTATTGCAGAATTTAGGGCTAACTTAGGGGTTCCACCTGAAGGTCAAGGTTCAACTAGTTCAACTCAAGGCAAAGTTCCTCAAGGTGTTGATCCCAAAGACTGGGCATTCATGACTGAAGAGCAACGTAACCTATTCAATTAATATGGCAGAACTTACGCTAGAACAACAACAAGCAATAGCAATAGCACAAGCACAACGTAAACGTGCGGAAGCAGAATTAGGTGAACAGGCTCAAACAGAAGGTCCTGGTGGGGCAATGTCCTTTTTTAATAAAAGATTGGCCGAAACTTTTGGCGCACCAGTAGATGTTATTTCTGCTGGATTGTCTAAAATTGGTATAGATGCTCCAGAAGGAGGAGCATTTGGGGGTTCACAGAGTATCCGAAGGGGTATGGCTAATATTGGCGCACCGACTCCAGACCGAGACCCAGAAACATTAGCTGAAAACATTGGCTCCGTAGGTGGCGAGGTTGGAGGTATGATATTACCAATTTCTAAAACTGCACAAGTAGCGTCAAGAGCCCCAGGGGTAATCGGATCTATCGCGCGAGCTATAAATGATCCAATGAAAACAATACCTGGAGCTATTGGAGCCGCCAGCATTGAAACAGGTGGTGTAATAGGTGCTGGAACCGCCAGGGACATTGCTCAAGAACAAGAAATGAGCGGTGCAAAAGGTTTTGCGGCAGAACTTATGGGCGGTCTTGCGGGCGGGTTTGTTGGTAGCGCACCTATTACTAGAGCAATTAAGGGTGTTGGTGCGAGAGTTTTTGCTCCATTTTCTGAAGCAGGTTCGTTCCAAAGAGCATCGACACGAGCTAGAGAAATTGTTGAAAACCCAGTTTTAGCATCTCGAAACATTGAAGATTTAAAGGGAAGCAACTTGCAACCTTCTGCTAAAAGCCAAGACCCAGGCTTAATGCAACTAGAACAGACTGTAGCTATGAGCGATCCCGCCCTTGGCACAAAAATGGATAGAGCTACTTCAGATACTATACAAGGTTTGGTTTCTAGTATTCGTCAGTCTGGCTCAGTTCAAGGAACTAAAAACTTTTTAAAAGCAAGACGCACCAGATTGCAAAAGGCAATTGATGCTCGCGTAGAGTTAGCAGGAGAGCAAGCTCGAAAGGCAGTGGATGATTTGGGAGATGTTGCTACAGAGGCTGACATTAGCATTAAACAAAGAGAAGCCCTAGAATCTGCTCTTGCCGACGCTAAAGTTCAAGAAGAACTCCTGTGGAGAGCCGTTCCTAATAACGCTAAAGTTCCAACTGGAGGAGTAAAGAAACAATACCAAGCTCTACGTAAGGAGTTAGCTCAAGCACAATCTGACGATATGCCCCCAGAGGCCCGAAAACTACTTGGTGGTGAAGATGTAGCCGTTCAAGTCGAGAGTGGTATAGTTGGTTTAGATGGCAACCCCATCATGGTAGACGACATATTGACTAGTCGCAAAGGGTTTGGTAATACTGAAACTATCAGAGAGTTGGACGGTCTTTACAAACGATTAGGCGAGACTGCCCGTCAAGCCAGACAAGCCAGCCAGAACAACAAAGCTCGCATAGCAGAATCCTTGCGTGACGCTATACTAGAAGACATGGGCAAGGTAAAGGGTCAGGCTAAAGGATCGGTTGATGCTGCTCGTGATTTTTCTAGAGACATAAATAGCAAGTTTAACAGGGGCACAATTGGAAAAATATTGGGAACTGCTAGAGGTTCCATCGGTGTCGATCCAGAACTAACATTAGGTTTCGGCGTTGGACAAGGTGGCATCAAGGGTCAACTTGCCACTAGAGAAATAGCCAAAGCTACAGGTGAAGATGTAACTCAACTATCTGCCGTTCAAGAGTTTATCAAACGCAAGTTTTTAGATGCAGCACTAGAAGATGGAAAAATCAATCCCATTAAAGCTAGAAACTACATTGAATCTAATGCAGATTTACTTGATACCTATCCTCACCTTCGCGATCAATTTAATTCTGCTCGGAGCGCGGAAGATGTTAGCCGTCGTATTACTAAATCGTCAGATGCCCTTCGTGGTCGATTAGACAGAACATCCGTATCAGCTACAGCAAAGATTCTAAACGCTCCAGTCGATCAAGAGATTAAGACTATTTTCAAATCGTCAGACCCAGGTGCGTCTATGCAAGGTATTTTAAATGCTGTTAGAAAAGACAAAAGTGGTGAAGCATTGGATGGGCTTCGCGCTGGCGTGTCAGATTACATGATTGATATTATGACCTCTCCAAGTAGGTTTGACATAAACAATCGTCCCATTGTGTCGGGGTCTCAGTTGAAAAACCAACTTATCAATGAAAACTCAAGGGCCGCAATGTCTAAGGTTTTTAATAAGAAAGAAATGGCTAATTGGGATAAAATAGCCGACCAACTCGTTATTGCTCAAAGGCAAGCAGACAAGAGTGGCAGGCCGCTTCCATCCATCATCAACGACCGTTCGTCGTGGCTTTTAAATACAGCAGCCAGGATGTTTGGAGCAAGGTTGGGTAGCAGGTTGGCAGCTGGTTCGGGTATGGGTGGTCAACTTCAGGCCGCTGGAATTGCCTCAAAGGGATCAAAAGACATAATGACAAGGTTGACTGCGGATAAAGCAAAGCAACTGTTAATTGATGCTGTTACTACCGACGAGCAGTTGCTAATTCGTCTCCTCCAACCCAGGACTAAAGTTGGAGATAAGAAATTTGGGGTTGTATTGCGAAGCTACATGCTAAACAACGGTAGAAGGTTGCTAGACGACGACGAGGAAACCGCTCCTGAAGCCCCCTAGAAGGGCTTACTATACCAGACCCTACCCCTACCCCTCGGAACAAAAGAAAAGCCCCTCAGGGGCATCTGAGAGGCTTGCTACGTAGTAAAAACTGGGGGTATTTACTCAAAGGGTGCTGCTACGAAGAAGAATATTACTGCCATTGTGAAGATGGCTACAACGTGGGGTTCTGGTAGGTATTCCATTTACTCTTCCCTGTAGGCTGTTTTATGTGGGTTAATCATGTATTCGTCGATAGACTCTGGTTCAAACCCAGCGCAGTAGGCTAGACCACGACAAGCCTCTGTGAAGTTTGCCATGTGTGGTAATTGAAAATGAATCTCTGCGTGTTCAATGGTGTCGAGGGTTGCCATTGTATTGGTGTATGTAAGTTTAATCATAGCTATGTATTCGTTGATAAGAAGCAGGGTGTTGTGTCTCCCATCCACGCCCCTATCTGGTTGTAGTAAAAGAACTCTTCCGCTTCTTCCGTTGTCATGTCGTTAGACTCTAATTGTTTGATGACCTTACTCTTGTCGTAGCAAACGATTGGCTCCTGCCCATACCGTTCAACTACCCCAATAATACAATCATCGTATCCATCCA
>Ga0181401_1001163_pt1 | contig 10592 bp, 18 predicted proteins | sample 24SPOviralmetaG_FD_130130 | JGI IMG/M metagenome (GOLD analysis project Ga0181401, IMG submission 130130) | Marine viral communities from the oligotrophic San Pedro Time Series (SPOT) site, San Pedro Channel, CA, USA - 24 SPOT_SRF_2011-07-20 | ecosystem: Environmental > Aquatic > Marine > Strait...
AAGGAAGCACGTGAACAGGAAGAACAACAAAGACTCAAGAGATGGCGTTAGCACACTTGTGCGTCAACTACTAGCATTCATATCAGACAGTGACATAGTTGCTATGGCCATTATCGCTCTAGGCTTTATGCTGTATGTAACGTTTGCACATGATGCTGTGATGGCTTTCACACTTGGGTTACTTTTTTAACCGCTACCGCTTCGCGGCTTTGGGCCATAAAAATTTTTCCGCTGAACACTTCGTGTTGTAGGGCCTAGTGCCACAATCCCTCATGGAGTTAACCTCACTATCTAAATACTTGTATGAAGACCATACACGTATGCAACATCACACAACATGACGATCCCTGTAGACAACGAGCCAAACTACAGATCGCTGAATGGCTTAGGACCACACCACAGGGACAGTTCCTTACAAAACACTATCCCAACAACATTGATTTAAAGTGGACACTAGAGCCTGATGGAGGTATGGAACCGCATTGGATCATAGAACTATCAGTGCGTGTGAGTGACGTTATAGCCACATACTATTGGCTACGTTGGCCTGACAGCATAGGAGTGTTTCATGAAAACTAGTCACTACAATCAAATCATATGCTTGGACAGTAGTATGTTTGCAGGTTGGTGTGCGATGAATCACACAGGAGACATACGTGAACTTGCTGTTGTGGCACATAGTACTGATGCATATGAACTAGCAGGCATACCCTGTCGCTACTATGACACGTGGCAAGACATCACCATACACCCCCATTGGCGTTATCTAGTACTAGGCACTAGTGAGTGGTCAGAGGCAAATGTGGATCAAGCAAAGGTTGACAACGAGTAAATAATAGTAGTATAATGTAAGAGTAATGCAAACAATGACACAAGACAATATTATAGACACTGCTACATTCATGACACACAAGAAGCGTCAACAGAGAGCAATGTGGTACAAGGGCACAATCACAGACAGAGAGTTTGTTGATTGGTTGCTGACACACGGTGATGATTCAGACGTTGAATGGCTGTGTTCAAATTTAGATCCAGACTTTGACGTAGAACTAGACACGATAAAGGATCCAGCAAATGATAATTGATTTCAAACATCTTAGATCAAGCATGACTGCTAGTAAACAGACGCACTCCAGTCTAGTGCATGGATACTGTTGGCATTGGGGATTTGCAATGAAAGAAGCAGTGATGCTCATATGGTTGGGAGTGTTGAGCATTGTACATGCATTCTTGCCCTTCTTGTTTGGTTGGAGCCTACTAGAACGACATGTGAGTATGCTCAAGTATACCAAGACCAAAGTTCCTGGCAACAAAACCATGCGTAAGGTCACCTTTAAAGAATAAATATTTTCATAGGGAGGATCCTATGACACAAACAGTAAAGTCTGTAAACATACAGATAAACGTAGGCGATGAAATACTAGTTGGCAAGTTCCGCAACAGTCGTGCAACAATCACAAAAATAGAAGTAGCAAACTCAGGAGATGTAGTGTTGAAAACCACCAAGGGTGAACGCAATGCACTCACTTATAGACGAGTCAGTGAAGACTTTGATGACGGTCGCAAACCTGCGGACAAGTATCGTTAACGTTTGAACGAGAGTATATTATTTGTAGCATCTACCAGTTCTTTGGTAGTGTAACGATGTTGTTCTAGAGGATCTTTGGGAAGATCACTTAGGGTCAAACCTTTTTCTCTGTCTAGGTATTTGTATTCCATCTTTGTAGGATTATAGTATTCTTCAATCCATTCAAACACTCGTCTAGGATCAAACTCTCCACAAGTGTAAACATCCAGTTGTACTAGTGCAGGTTCTTGTTCGTCCCATGCGTGTAGAACCACATGACTTGTTTCTATGATGGCCGCAACTGTTAGACCTCTGTTGCCCTCCATTTCTACATATTTGGCAAAAGGACCCATAAGTACCTTCATGCCTATGCGATCAATCAGAGTTTGTAACTGCGTACTTGCTGTGGTTTCGTGTGTGGGCGGATTAAGTACTTCCGCTCTTATTATTACATGCTTATGAACAAGAGGCTTCATAACCAGGAATAGTTATCACTTTAAGTTGGCTCTAGGGGAAGGATTCGAACCTCCAAGACTTGCGTCACACGATGAACAGTCGTGCGTGTTTACCTATTTCACCACCCTAGATTATAACTTATATCTTGTTGATCTTTTCTAGTGCAGGAATCATACGTGTTACGCCTATGCCTCCACCTACTCTTTGAAAGAAGTCAAACTCTAAGAACTTTTCTAGTTCTGCTTCAACTCTTTCCTTGCCAAACAGTTTGAATAGTAACTCACTGTAAGCACCATCTGTAATACTATGGAATGTATCACGCATCATATCAACATTGCATGAGCGTTCTGCTGATCCTATGGTTTCCATACCACCTAGTATAACGTCCATCTTCTTTGCAGTATTGCCATCATCGTTTCTAGCCATGTTCCAGAAAGGTGAAGTCATTTCAGGGAAGTTGGTAATGATAGTTTGTCCAAACTCTTGTTCCATTGCTAGTTCGTGTTTGGCATCCATTTCAACATCTACAGGTAGATCAAAGTGTGCTTGCCAATCTGCATATGTCTTTTCTGTAAGTGCGCCAAAGCCTAGGTATTCACATAGTTCATACTCCATTGCTTTGAGATCATCTACACTGCCTGGCATTTCAAATTCAAACATTGGAAATATTATGTCATGTCTACCTGGTATTGCGTTAGGCTCCTGTCTATAGGAAGTGGAGACACAAAAAAACCCCTTACTAGAGGGGCTACTTAATAATTCATGTTCCAGCCACATCTGGCCTGTTTGCGGCAATGGCCAAACCTGGCCTGCGTAATTGTATGTTGCTACATTGAATGGATCCTCACATGCGGCAAGTATGCTGAGTCTGTTTTGTGTGTGGACTTCTAAGAAGCCTTTATCCAAAAAAAATGACCTTAAAAGGCCAACTGTTTTTGTAAATTTATCTGGGGATATTAATTGTGTCATTTCTTTTCCTTTTCGAGTTACGACCTAAAAAAAATTTGCCCAAAGAGTATTGAGCATTTGTGTGGTCCAGTTATTTATCAATCATCACAAAAACGCTAAATATTATCATGCGTATACATGAAGTAGTCAACATCAACGAAGAAAAAAAGGAACGCAACAGAGGTAAAGCCTCTAGGAAACTATGTGCGTCTCCCAAAAAACTCGGCTCCAGCGACCAAAGTTCGTGTGTGGCCCAAGGATTACGCCCAAGAAACAGTGGCAAAAAAGGTCCCAAAGGTAAAAGCCTTAAAGGACGTAGAGTTAAAAGTGTCAAGTACGGCGGTCCATTAAAGGATTATTCATAATGCGTATTCAAGAACTAGTAGGACAATCAGTAGCAAGTGGAGTAGCAAAACATCTCAAACAGATGGTAATGCAACCAACTAAAGTTCAATACAATGCTGATAACAAACGCTATGAATTGAGATCCGATGATTTCATAATTAATCTTATTGCATGGAGAGCAAGAATAAAAGGAGCAGATTCTGCTGTACATCCTATTAGTATGCTCGGACTTTATACAACTCCTAGATTGATCGGAGCACTGTTTAGCAACAAAGGTTTTGTAGATGCTATTAGAACATTTGATCCTGACGCAACTCCCGGAAGTGTTGACAATCCAGATGCAGGTGATAAGGATATGGCCAACGTTGGTGGATACTATAAGCAACCAGGCAATAAAAGGTTTGGTATGGGAAAAAAAGATCCAAGCAAAGGTTACATTTCGTTAAACAGAATACTTGCACGAGTTGGTCATGAGCAAAATAACGCTGAAACATTAGGACATGAATACATGCATAGAGGCCTTTCAATGGCCAATTGGAATAAAGATATTTACAAATTTGTCAAAGCAATATCTACCTTACCTACTAGAGCACCTTATGATGCTTGGGGGAGCAGTCCTAGCAAAGCCAAACAACTTGAAGAAAGTGAAGCAATGGGCAGAGGACAATTTGCAATGCAAGAACACATGATGATGTATGCATATGAAAAATCTGAATACCATAGACAACAATATATAATTAATCAACATCACAAAGTTGTACCAGGTTTTGAAAAATTTGAAAAGTGGAGAGACACTGAAGCATATGGTCCAGGTGCAGAGACTCAAGCATTAGCCATATTAAATTTAATAGGTAAAGGTGTCGAACAGTATATGTTTGATATTGCAAAAAAGATAAACAACGTGTCAGAGAAAGAACTAGACGAACTAATCTATTTCTTTGCAAAGAAAAGAGGAGTAAAGTAATGAAGATACAAGAACTATTTGAAAGTGCGTCGGTTCCGCAAAAGATTAAACCTTTTAAGATGCCTACACCACCCAAGGCGCCTGATGCAACAACATCAGTTGGTAGAACAACCGATGACGGAGTGTCATATCAAAAAGATAAAACAAATCCTAAACTTATTGTAGTTTCTAACGGAGCAGGTCATTATGCCTTTGACGGCCAACGATTGGTTAGATGGACTAGTCCAATGCCTCAATACAAACAAATACATGACTTTGTACAAAGAACTATTACAATAGATGCAGACACAACTGTAAAAGGTACACAGGGCGAAGTTGTAGTAAATCAAAAAGCAGTGTATGATCTACAAGGTAATCTAAAACAAGGAACAGGTTCTATTGGAGTTTCCGCTGGTGGTCTTGCTGTGAGAGTAAATGACAAAGACGGCTTCAATATGTCATACTATATTACTGATGTACTTCAAATGCGTGTAAAACAAAACAATCGTAAAATGCAGAATGCAAATCCTAACTCAGTTAAAAAAGCAATGGCTATGATGCAAAGCAAAGATCTTAATTCAGTAATGCGTGGGTTCAATCTTCTAAACACAGTAGGAGATGTAAAATGGTTAGTCAATGGTAAAGCAACGCATCCAAATGAATTATTAACAATGATTAAAAACGGAAAAGTATAATGAAGATCAAAGAAGTAGTTACAGAGTTCAAAGACTGGCAAAATATACAAGACAAGATTGCTACTATGCTTGGCAACGTTGAACAGAATTGGAAAAAAGCAACTACTAATCTAAAACAGTTTGAACCTTTTGCTAATAGCAAACCTAAACGCAACAGAGACGATATGCGTAAGTTTCAACAGATGTTGATCACACTAGGATTTGATGTAGGACCAACAGGTGCTGACGGCAAGTGGGGACCTAGCACAGCAAAGGCAACTAAAAACTTTCAGAAGACATACGGCCTAGGCGTTGACGGTGATCCTGGTCCAAGAACAATGCGTAAAGTAGATGATCTTATTACAGGCAAGACCAAAGCAAAGGCTCCTGATATTATTGCTAACCCTAGAGTAACGAAGTCTAGTAGACCAAGAATGCGTCCACAAAATTTACAACAAAAAGCATTAGAACAAGGTGTGTATGGTAGAGTGCTAGACTTTATCGCACAGTATGAAAGTGTTAATGGTGCATATGATAGTGTGTTCCCAAGTGGCAGACGTCCAGAGATACTAGACATGACAATCAATGAAGTGCTAGCCGATGGCGGCGACCGTGTAAGAGATCAAATTAGAGGTAAACGTTTTAAAAGCAAAAAAACAGGCAACTATTGGGGCAGTAGTGCAATGGGAAGATATCAATATATTAGAAAAACTTTAAGAGATGTTGCAGGTAGAATGGGACTAGACTTTGACAAAGATAAGTTTGATCCTGAAACACAAGACAAGATTGCAGTCTTCCATCTAAGACAGGATCATAAGATGGAACAATGGCTGAAAGGACAAATAAGCGACGAGCAGTTTTTAAGAAGACTTTCACGAACATGGGCAAGTATTCCTGATCCTGATACAGACATGAGTCATTTCCAAGGCGACGTGCTAGGTAATAAAGCAGGTGTTGACTCTGCGTCAGCAAGTAATTACATGGCAAATTTAAGAAAAAATACTCCGTGGTATCAAGGAACTATAAGGCTGTAACATGAAAATAGTAGAACTTGTAGAAAATAGATCTTCTGAACAAGAAATTACAAAGTTTGTAGATGATACTAAAGCATTAAGACTTAAAGCATTTACACAAGTAGGTGTTAGTCCTCAAAGCAAAGATGTTGCCAAGTTTAATTTACAATCAAGTCCGGGACATAAAGATATAATATTTTTTAATGACTTTCCTACAGAGTTATTTGTGCAAAGATTTATTACAGCATATAACAATAGACTAGGAAAAGAATTATCTGGTAAGCACGGTGCACAAAAGTTTTTGCGTACTCTACAAAACAATATGCCAAAAGATGATCCTTTTATAAAACGATTGACTTTGCAAGATGCAGAAAAAATTAAAGCACTATGGGATCAAATGTCTGAGAAAACTCGAGACAGATATAGTTATAATCGTCAACAAGGAATAGGTCCGGGGTTCTGATATGAAAATAGTAGAAGTATTACAAGAAAATAAACATGCTAAAATGTTAAGTGTGATTAACATACTTAAAAAGTATAACAATCAATTAAACATGATGGGCAATGGTGACAGACAACATAGACTGAATTTTATTAACAGTGTTGAAGATGAAATGGGACTAGTAGGTTTTAGATTTGCAACTATTAGCCGTTGGGGTGATAACATTAGTAGACGTAAAGCACTAAGAGGTAGTGTTGCTGTTCTACAACATTATTATGGATTACAACCAGATGGAGTAATTCACATAGATTTATGTGAAGCACTAATAGCAAATCCTGTTTCAATACAAAAACTAGATAGTAGAGTTGATAGTGTAATTGCAAGTACTCTTGGCAAGTACGGTGTACACAAAGATTACGTTACTCCTGTCAAACTAATTGAGAATTCAGCAAAAGGTTTAAATTCTAATTACTGGAACAGTGTGCTTTGGGCATATGATGCTGACAATGTAAAGTCGCCAGTAGGTTGTGGTCCTTTTCAAATTGAGCCAGCAACATATAAAAGTGTCAAAGGTCCTAAAGTTAACTTTGGAGCATTTACTGATATTGGTAACATAGAACTAATGACAGAAGCAGGAGTTGCTTACTTAAAATTCATTATTGAAAAAGATATTCCTTGGCGTAAGAACAACAGTTATAGAACACACAATCCTGACAAGAAGGAAGTTACTATAGGTGATGTTGCAATGCGTCATAATTCTAAACATTGGAAAAAAGCAAGTGGCCTAGATCTAAACGCAGTTCCAGGACAAGACAGCAAAGATTCTAAAGTTAGTATGCCTACAACTAAACCAAAACTAAGACCTAGTACAATTACTGATCCTAAAACTTCAACAGCAAAAAGCGACGATGATGGTATGTTTGGAAAGTTTAGTAAAGGTGTTGGCAATATGGTCAAAGGATACTTTGGCGATAACTAATCACTTTTTCTAACATGCGTAACCAATTAAATTAAATATTGGTATGCAAGAAAACAATTTACCATTAGGACAACAATCTGGATCAGACCAAGGACAACAAGATCCTTTTCCAAACTTCGTTAGTGATTATAAAGATTTTATAGGAACATACTCGGGTGTGTTTAATGATGAATGGTGCGATCGTGTTGTCGAACATTTCAAATATCTAAAAGGTCAAGGACTTACAATAGATAGACAGTTTCAAAGACATGCAAAACATTCACAAGATGATGACAGTTATCTTCCTACGGAAGAATGGGACGAGTCAGTAAGAACAAGAAACAGTTTTGTAAACAACGGCTTTACTATGGGAATGGAATATTGTTTAAACGAATATATGACCAAGTACAGTATTCTACAAACTATTCAACCTATGAAGATTATGAGTACAAGAATACAAGAAACTAAAGTAGGTGGTGGATATCATACTTGGCATCATGAAAGCGGAAGTAATCTTACTTGCTATCGTAAATTGGTTTGTATGGTGTATTTGAATGATGTTCAAAATGGCGGCGAAACAGAATTCCTATATCAATCTACTAGAATCAAACCCAAAAAAGGCACAGCAATTATTTGGCCTAGTGAGTTTACTCACACACATCGAGGAAATCCTCCCTTATCAAACAACAAGTTTATTATTACTAGTTGGTTTGAATTTGCATAACCACAATTAACAAACTGCACTCAAAGAGTGCATAATTAGTACGAAGACAATGGCGCAATGCCTTGTCTTTTTTATTGCAATAATATAAGGAAAAAACAATAATATGAAACAACTACTAATAGCATTAGCAATCATGTTCGGTTTATCAACAGTTGCTCTTGCAGAAGATAATAAAACTTTGGACGAAAGAGTATCGGCTCTTGAGAATAACATGCCAAACATTCCACAAGGGTTTTTTGTTAACGGAAACATTGAAGGTTTCTACGATGACAAAACTTATGACTCAGGTTGGGACTCACGTGGTGAAGTTCAATTAGGTATTGAAACAATGTTACCAGACAACCATGCAAATATTAATTGGGCAGGTGGATCATTTAAATATGACTCACACTACGCACTTGATACTACCTTGAATGATAAAATGGTAGAGAAGCAATTAGGTTTTGGTAATGACTTTTCAAGACTTTATATAGGTGAAACTGATGCACAACGAATGGGATTTGCAAAGACTCCTAAGATTAGTGCTCCACTTATCTTTACAGAAACAAATTACAGAATTGATCACAGAGAAAAAACTGTACTAACATTTGGTGGCTGGGAGTATGATAACGAATTTGATTTTGATTCATACAGATTAAAAAGAGAACAGCCATGGGGTGTAGCACTAGGTTGGGACAATGATGGTAACGTAGGTTACTACACTGGTACCGTGAGCCTAATGGGTTATGCTGACGTATCATACATGCGTATTGATGGCATAGAAGATGCAGGCACTGAAGCACAAGAAGGATATGCTGTTGGTGGAAGCCTACACAGATTTGATATTCCAATGTTATGGGGTGTTGAAGTATGGGACGATGGTAACACAGGAACTTATACCAAAGACAATCGTTTAGATTACGGTGTTATGTATAATGTAACTGACGCAATGTATGTTACAGCACACAGAACTGAAAACGATGACATGGGTTATGATGGAAACTATTATGGAGTTGTGTATAATATTATACCAAACTTTGATAGCACCCAACGTGCAGATAAACAAGACGGAATTGAAATGGGACTTTACTTCCATGACAAGAGTGGAACTAATATCTACACAGGTCAACCACATGCAGAAACAGAACAAGTATTAGCAAGTATCAAATACAAGTTCTAAATCCAAACCACATTTAAGGCCCCGTAAACGCTATGGGGCCTAAATACAACTACTTTAAATAAAGGAGATAATAAAATGGCAACACATGATGAAATCGTAACTGCATACGAAAAGTATATTGCAGAATCAGAAGCATTTGAAACAAAAGGTGTAAAAGCCGCGGCAACTCGTGCAAGAGGTGCTCTTAATGATCTAGGCAAACTTACAAAATCAAGACGTAAAGAAATCCAAGAGAAAAAGAACGCAATGTAATGATTGAATCTGGATGGGTCACTCATATCCTACATTCAAATATTGATGACAACGCATACTGCGAAGAATTATTTCAATATTTGTTATCTACGTACGGAAATGAGTGGCCTAACAGTTTTAGTCAAATAGACATACTAAAGAACAAAGAACATAAGAATCCAATACTTGACCAAGCAGGTCAATATATCCAAAATAGTGTAGAACATTTTTTCCAAACAGCGTTTGGTATTGTTCCAAAACATTACACCAAAACATTTGCAACCCATCATCAAAACATAGGACTTCATCAACATCAAGGTAGTTTGATTAGTGGAGTATTCTATGTGTATTGTAATAGTGGAGATTTGCGATTGCATGATCCTAGAGTAAATGCTCAAAGAGGATATCCTAACGAATTACAATCATACTTTAAACCAAAAGTTTTACAACCAAAAACAGGAGATCTTGTATTATTTCCTAGTTTTTTACAACATGAAGTGTCGAACAACAAAAGCAACGAACCTAGAGTTATTATGCCTTTTGATGTATTCGGCGATTTGGACAACTTTGAGTAAAAAAAATGGTTGACTTTTAGGTAAAACCATACTATAATAATATTATATTTGTTATAAACAAGTATGAACAGCGAGAATGGACATTTGCGTCCTGGGTAACAGATCTTAGATCGATCGCTTTATAAAAGAGACCTAAATTGATGCGAGTTAATGTTTTGCTTGTTTTAAACTCAAAAAAGAAAAACAAGCATAAAAACAATAGGCAATACAGGAGCAACACATTATGGCATTTGAAACACAGGCACTAGATAGAATTAACAGGCAGTTTACAGAAATGGGAGCAAAGACTCCAGACATGCATTGGCAATATGGTACACTTTGGATTAGCACAAAAGACAAACGTGATCTAAGAATCATTAAAGATGCAATGTTAGAAGATGTACTTCCTCCAAAACACTCTGTTTCATTTAGTGAAATGAAACCCACAGATAGAGAACCTTGGACAGAATGGGCAATGGATATTATAGGAGATAACAAATAATGGGAGAATGGTTACTAACAATTTGGTTTACAATTATTCCAACTGATTCGATGGAGCCAAAAGAGTTTTCTTTTAC
>Ga0181401_1001166_pt1 | contig 10573 bp, 16 predicted proteins | sample 24SPOviralmetaG_FD_130130 | JGI IMG/M metagenome (GOLD analysis project Ga0181401, IMG submission 130130) | Marine viral communities from the oligotrophic San Pedro Time Series (SPOT) site, San Pedro Channel, CA, USA - 24 SPOT_SRF_2011-07-20 | ecosystem: Environmental > Aquatic > Marine > Strait...
GGTAGCATTCATAGACTACGCAGACCTCATTATCAATATCATCATCTTTCCAGACGCACAAGTCAAACACTCGTTCACCAATGTGGACACCGTACCAGTCATTATCCTCATCACGATTGAGACTATCCTTTTGGATGTCCGGTTCAGTGAAATAGAACCCAGTCAAAAAGCCCTTCTCGTAATCGGACAATCGCAGTTCTTCTCTATTCATCGTCCCAATTCTCCCAATCAACTTCCAGTTCATTTGCTTCAATACACTCGGCAGTGCCAATGTGTCCACCTGTCAGGCTTGTCCACTCTGCATAGGCATTTGCTTCTATCTCTGCCAGTGATTTACCTGTCACGATGACTTTGCGTTCCACCATACCCGTCACAAGCACTGAATAACATTTAGTCATTTTACTTCCCCATCACATAATCAGAATAGTATTTAACGTTTCCTTCATCATCTCTTTGAGGTTCAAAATCAAACTCAGAGGCAAGCATGAAGATAATGTTCTCCATGTCATCCAAGTGCCGCATCTCAAGGGTACGGCAATCATCCGCATACTGAAGCATGTTTCTTAGCTTGTTGTGTGCGTCGAGTAGCTTTTTTCGCTTATCTGCATTGAATACCATCGCTTTGTTCCTTTCGTATCTGGTTGCGATACATTATCCATACAACAAACTAAAAAGGGGTGTCAACACAAAAAAACAAAGGACGGTAACATTTCTGCTACCGCCCCCTGTCAACGCTACGAAAGGTAATCCCCTATGCTTTACGCAACTTCATAAGGAATACCTAGTTTTACCAGATTGTCCCACTGACTGTCAACCCACTTTCTACAACTTTCTTCACTTTCGCTGACAAAAATTACACTCCATTTCATATAGTCTGTTCTTAATTTTTGTCTGACATTATCTCGCTCAGTTTCGCCAAGTCTAACAGAAGATAGCTTTGCAACAACTTGCCAAGACCCATCGTACTCCCGCTGACAAATATCGTATTCAAATTCAGACCGTGACATTTCTTTGTTCCTCTTCCTGCCGCATATCCTCAAGATACAAACTGACAGCAGAACGAATTAGATCAGCAACACTGACTTGAACATTGTACCTCTGTGTTTGCAAATGGGAATACTTTGACAATTCATTAAAGTCATCTACCGGAATGGTCAGGTTGTATGTCTTTGTTTCCTTGTTCAACTTGATTGGTCGTACCATCTTTTTCCTCATCGGTTTCATCTGTGTCATAATAGGATTCAATAAAGGTTTTTTTCTTATTAGGAATAGTCCTTTTACGGTATTTATTGGTATGTAGGTCTTTTATAATGGGATTTTTTTTCATATCCTGTTACCCCAATGGGATTATATAATAGGGTTGTATCATGGGTGTCAAGCGCACGTCAACAACTTTTTTATACTTGACCGACATTTTATTTTCATGTACATATAACCCATGACTACACCGAACTGGCTAAAATCTTATGTAGAATCGCTGACAATACCTGTTGGTGGACGGATGCGATCAGACTGTCCTGTATGTGGAAAGTCAAATACCTTTAGCGTAACCGACGAAGGTTTGCAACGTCTTTGGTTTTGTTTTCACGCTGATTGTCACACAAAGGGTCGTACGGGTCTTGCGCTGACAAAAGACAAAGCTAAGACAGCATTTGCAAAAAAAGTGGCTGACAAAGTCGTTGCTGACAAAAACACGTCCTTCCAAATACCGGACACCTTCGTTAGCTTATCCCGCAACCTAGACGCCGAATCGTATGTCAAGCGAGTTGGTGCATACGATGCTTATCTTGCAGGTCGTGCTGACATAAGGTATGATTTTAAACAGCACCGTGTTGTATACATGATAAAACAAGACGGCGTTACCATCGATGCGGCAGGACGGGCGTTGCGAAACATAAAACCAAAGTGGTATAGATACAATGACAGAAAGTATCCATTTCTTAGTGGAAGCAGTTCTGTGGGGGTGGTTGTCGAAGATGCTGCCTCTGCTTGTGCAATAAGTGACAAAGCTACCGGGATAGCCCTACTTGGCACAAACTTGTCACAAGAATATGTTCCGGTACTTTCAAAGTTTGACAAAATTTATGTGGCACTTGACAAAGATGCAACAAGTCTGGCAGTTACGATGGTAAAGCAACTGACAAGTGTTGTACCAACACAATTGATTATTTTAAAACGTGACCTGAAAGATATGACAAAGGACGAAAGGGATGACTTCATTACAAGAAAGCTCACTAGATAAACAAATACTTGGATTCTGTTTGAATTTCGACTTCTTTAGTCGGGTAAAGAACATTCTAGACAGGACAATGTTTGAAAGAGAGTTGCGTGACATATTTGACACGCTGACATTTGCCCATACCAATTATGGAAAAGATGTAACCATTCAAGAGTTGGTTGCATTATTTAATGATCGTAACCCTGCTATGCCAGAGTCATCACGTCGCAACGTTGTTGACATGATTTTGCAACTAGAGCGGGGCAACCCTGACAACGGGGATTTGCATCTTGATATTGTAAACAACTTCTGGTTGAGGGACAGAGCTAGGCAGGTTGGTGAGAAAGCCATTGAAATATTCACGGGTGAAAGTGAGGACTTTGGTGAGTTACGTCGCTTAATAGAAGCTGTTGAAGATGGACGCATATCTGACAAAACAACCTACTCAAAAGTGGAGTCTGATTTGAATGATCTACTTGACGACGAAACAGGTGATCCCGATTTTCCTTTTGAATTCAACCTGATAAATGAGAATGTTCAAGGTCTTGATCGAGGTAATCTTGGTATTTTATTTGCCCGTCCTGAAGTTGGTAAGACAACGTTCTGTTGTTTTCTTGCGGCAAGTTACGTTCGACAAAAGTTCAAAGTGACATACTGGGCTAACGAAGAACCCGCAAAGAAGATCAAGCTTCGCATTATCCAATCTTTCTTTGGTGTGACCAACGAAGAGATGAAAATCAACAGGGACATACTTGCAGACCGATACGAAACTGAAATTGCACCCTACCTTACAATCTTTGATTCGGTTGGCACTAGCGTTGAAGAGGTCGATGAGTATGCGAAGCTTAACAGTCCTGACATCATGTTTATGGATCAGTTAGATAAGTTTCGGATATCTGGCGAGTACAATCGGGGCGATGAACGCCTGAAGGAAACCTACGTTGTTGCACGAGAGATAGCCAAGCGTAACAGCCTTCTTGTTTGGGCGGTGAGTCAAGCAAGCTTTGATGCACACGACAGACAGTGGATTGACTACTCAATGCTTGACAATTCACGAACAGGAAAGGCGGGGGAAGCTGACATCATAGTTGGTATTGGTAAGACGGGTTCTAGTGAATTAGAAAATGTTGTTCGTCACATCTGTGTGAGTAAGAATAAACTGAACGGATGGCACGGTATGATCAACGCTCAGATTGATGTTGGTCGAGGTTTGTATTATTGAAAACAGCAAAGTGGTATAAACTTAGACGTGAACGTCGTCGAAAATGGTTGGGCATATACAAGACACGCAGAGGATGCGACATTTGCGGCTACAAAGGAAATCCAGTCGCACTGCACTTCGATCACGCTGACAGATCAAAAAAGCGTTATGCAATAGCAAATATGATCACCCACAATCTTAAACGATTGTTTGAAGAGATAAGAAAGTGTAGGGTGCTTTGTGCAAACTGCCATTACATCGAAACCGATAAGGAAAGACGCAATGAACATTCTGACACTTGACGTTGAAACAACCCACGTCGAATTATCATCTGGGGGTACATCTCCTTTACCCTACTTTAACAATCGTCTTGTTTCTGTTGGATACAAGTGGCTCAACGGTAGTACCGTAACCTATGATTGTTTTTATCACTCAGTAAAAGAGGCTGACGCGGGTGCAGTAGAGCGTCTAAGTGAGGCGTTACAAAACACAGATGTGATGGTGGGTCAAAACCTTAAATTTGATCTCTCTTGGTTACGGGCGTGTAAATTTGTGTACGACGGACAGGTTTACGACACGATGGTTGCAGAGTATATATTATCTAAAGCTAGACGATGGCCTCTTGGGCTAGAAGCACTCGCTAAAAAGTACGGCGGTGTTCAAAAAGAAAAAGACCTAATCAAGCCGTTCTTCGATGGCGGCAAGACATTCTATGATATCCCGTGGGACATTATTGAAGAGTATGGAACGGCTGACGTTCTTGCTACTGAGCATGTTGCTCTTAAACAACTTGAAGCCTTTGGCACAACATTCGAGGAATTATTTGATGGAACAAAAACTGATACCGACGTTAAAACTATCGCTTGACATGACGGCTGTACTCTCACGGATAGAGTACAACGGATTAAAAATTAATGAGAACACTCTTGCAACAATTCGAATCCAGTACGAAAGTGAAATGAATCATCTTGGTTCACGGTTAACAGAGTTAGCGCAACAGGCTATGGGTGACACCCCTATTAATTTGTCTAGCCCCGATGATCGCAGTATGCTACTTTATTCTCGTAAAGTTAAGGATAAGGGCTTGTGGTCGGCTGTATTTAATCTTGGTCACGAGATGCGTGGCTCAACTCGCAAACCAAAGCGTCGAACTCGCATGACCAACAAGGACTTCAACTCGAACGTCAGAGGGCTTACAAACGTTGTGTACAAGACTCGTGGTAAACACTGTCACGATTGTAATGGCAAGGGAAGGTATACCCCTTTTAAAAAAGACGGAACTCTTGGTAAGGCGGTACGCATCTGTAAAGTTTGCAACGGCAAAGGCGTCATCTATGAATCTACTGGAGAAGTAGCAGGATTTAAACTTGTACCTCGTAATGTTGTGGATGTCGCATCTGCGGGTTTTAAAACAGACAAGGAAACACTGACGGAACGAGCTATGGACATGCAAGGGGAGGCAAGAGAATTTGCTGAGGCGTACATCCGCTATAATGCCCTTCGAACATACCTCAGTACCTTTGTAGAAGGCATGGAAAATAATGCCGATGACAACGGATTTATACATCCTGAGTTCATGCAGTGCGTCACCGCTACAGGTAGACTGTCCAGTCGTAAACCTAACTTCCAAAACATGCCACGAGGTTCAACATTTGAGATAAGAAAGGTAGTTGAAAGTAGGTTTGATGGTGGTCTAATTATTGAAGGGGACTACAGTCAGCTAGAGTTCAGGGTAGCAGGGTTTCTTGCAAAGGATGATCAAGCCTACGAAGATGTTGGCATGAACGTTGATGTTCACAGTTATACGGCAAATGTGATTGGCTGTTCACGACAGGAAGCTAAAGCTCATACCTTTAAACCCCTGTACGGGGGAACGACAGGAACTGATGATCAACAGCGGTACTATCGCGCCTTTAAACAAAAGTACAATGGCGTAAGCGAGTGGCATGATAGTTTGCAACGGGAAGCGGTGTCTAAGCGCGAGATCACTCTGCCATCTGGAAGGCAATACGCATTTCCTAATGTGAGATGGACTGAGTGGGGTACTGCAACCGAACGAACTGCTATCTGTAATTACCCTGTGCAAGGGTTTGCAACAGCCGATCTCTTGCCCTGTGCGCTGGTGCGGCTGGATAGTGAAATGCACAGACATAACCTCAAGTCGTTGATTTGTAACACAGTACACGATTCAATTGTCATTGATGCTCATCCGGATGAGAAAGACATCTGCATTGAGCTAATGAAAATTTCTATGTTGGCTATTCCTGAAGAAGTTTCAAAGCGTTACGGAATAGTATATGATATGCCAGTTGACATAGAAATAAAAATAGGTAAAAACTGGCTTGACACAGAAGAAGTGCCGTTGTAGGATGGTACTACAACTCAACCCTTTTCATATATGGAGATTAGGAACATGAATGGGACAGACCTTGTAAATATTGATCAAGACATGGATCAACTGGTATCAGCTTTTAATTCTGATGATACCGAAGCACTGATGAAGATGACAGGACAGGCCGAACAAAAACGGACAGGTCTTTCACGTCTTAATATTAATTATAATGAAGAGACCGACGATGGTATCGCGTTAAAGCGGGGTACTTGGAAGATTCTTGTAGACGGAGACTACTTGTACGCATCAGAAGCGTACATTCGTCCTATCCTTCGTACTTTTGAATGGAGTGCATGGGATCAAGAGAACTCAAACTTCGCATCTAAGTCCGTCCAGAAGCCTTCCTTACAGGGAAGTTTTCCAGACACTACTGGTACAGACCGCTGTGGTCGTCTGTCCCGTGATGAGGAAGAGAGTTTAGCAAAGGATGACCCTGCCTTTATTCGTTCAAGACTTGCAGTTTGCAATCAGATTATTTACGGTTTGATTAGTGGCAAGTTTAACAAAGCCGACGGTACAGAGGTAGAACTCGATAATCACCCCTTTGTTAGCTACTTTAAAAAGTCAGGGTTTATGCCAATCCGAAACTTTATCGATGGTCTTACAAAGCAAAGCAAGATCATGCAACGGTGCAACATTCTTCTTCGCACATCAAAGAAGACAATGGGTGCAACGAGCTATTTTGTACCGATGCCAACACTGGCAGGTGAGATAGACATTTCTGATGAAGATAAAAAGATGATGGCAATGTTTGTTGAGACAGTAAAAGGTCACAATGAAGTTATCATGAATCAATACAGAGATGCTGTTAAGCTACTTGAAGAGGACGATCTCAGTCTAGCGGATGATTTCAAAGATGCTGTTGCTTCTTAACATTCAAGACTATCTGGCGAAAGCTAGTAGGGGGGAACTTAGTGTCCCCCCGTCTTATCTCAACCAGTTTCTTGACGACTGTAAGGTTGCGGTGTCGCGTCAATTACAGCGTGAACCCCGTAACTTTCGCATCCGCATGTCTGGTTTGGGACGCCCCCTGTGTCAGCAATTGATGGAACGAGAGGGCTACACCGAAGAGGTGGACTATAACTCTGTTCTTAGATTCCTGTTTGGCGATATAACTGAAGCCATACTTATGTTGGTTATGCGTGAAGCAGGTTGCAACATTGTTGACTTCCAAAAAGAAGTACAATTAAAACTTGGTGACGAGACGATTAAAGGAACACTGGACGTTATACTTGAAGATGAAACAGGTACAAAAAAAGTGTGGGATATTAAATCGTCAAGTGAGTGGGCATTCAGGTATAAGTACAAGGGCGGCTACGAGAAGATGAAAGAGGATGACCTGTTTGGGTACTTGATGCAGGGACATCTCTACTCAGAGGCTCTAGGAATGCCCTTTGGCGGCTGGATAGTCATTAATAAGTCCAGCGGCGAAGTAGCCGTTGTAGACGCTCCTGAGTGGCAGGAAGAGGATAGAAAAATTTACATGAAGGATGCAGTCAGTCGTGTAAAGCAACTGACCAGTGCTACCACTAAGATTGCTAAATTTAAATCTGAACCGGAGATGATAAAAGTTAAGGGCGTTGCCGAACCAACAGGTAACAAGCTATTAGCTAAACCTTGTACCTTTTGTGGGTTTCGTCAGCACTGCTGGCCCAAAGCTAAATTACACCCAAAGGTCACATCTCGTGCAAAGGTAAAGCCAGAAATTTGGTACGAAACGGTAAAGAAGGCGGAACTGTGACGTGCCTATTCTTTCCCTTCACTCCTATGATGTGTCGCTTCTTCACCTGAACGAAACAGTTTATCACGTGTTTGTAAACGCTGTTACGGATAGAGGGGGTGAGCGACACGTTGTAGCTCTGCGTCAGCACGAGCGAGGCATACCTCTGACGCTACGAGAGAACTACTCTGAAAATGGTTACCTGTTGCAAACAACTGAATCTCGTGATGTGCCTCTACTCGAAAAAGAGTTTCAACTTATTTCAAAACGTTTAATGGCTGGTGGTATTGTATGCGTTCCGATATACCCTTTGACAGACGAATTATCCAACCTCGAAAAACACTCCCCAAAGACAGCAGGGTATCTAAGAAAACGCATGGAAGGCTTGCAAATAAAATCTCTTTTAGAAAGCGGAAGAAGATGAAAAGTAATGCTGGCTACAGGTCGGGCTTTGAATTGAAGTTAGCTCAAACTCTCATACAAAACAAAATTAACTTTACATACGAGGATACTCGTATTAACTACATGCCTAAACCTCGAACCTATACCCCTGACTTTTATCTTGTTGATTCAAACATTTACATCGAAGCAAAAGGAAACCTAACAAAGGATGACAGAGTTAAGATGGTTCTTGTCAAGCAGCAGAACCCTGAATATGATGTGCGAATTGTCTTTATGAATGCCCGTAACAAAATATACAAGGGTAGTAAAACAACGTACGGTAATTGGGCAGATCGACATGGGTTCATGTGGGCAGAGGGTAGTATCCCAAAGGAGTGGTTGAAATGAGTAGCAGTGATGATGATGATGATATCTTAGATAAATTAGGCGCGTTAAATAGGATGATTGAAACTTCTTCTTTATTGCCAGATAGGCAATACATTATATTTAATGAGCTTGACGACGACAATGTTTCTATGTCTGTGTATGACACGACAGAACAAGACCCGGAAGAAACAGAGCCAACTGCAGGGGATATTCTTTTGCATGGGGTCTTAGAAATGATGGAAAATAGAATGGAAGAGGTTTTAGAAATGGGACTTCTTCGTTTATCCATGTTGACTGCTGAAACCGAAACCCTTAAATTAACAGATACTCCTCTTGGGGATAACATTGTTAAGGTAGACTTTGGAAAGAAGCATTGAGATGACTGATTACAGACGTATGATAGAAGAACTTGAACAACAGAACAAAGAGGTCTACGGCAATGTAGACATGGTGAACAGCCCCCCTCACTACAATCAGGCAGGTATTGAATGTCTCGACGCCATCGGTGCGGCAACGGGAGAGGGCTACGAGTATTATCTGCAGGGTAACATCATCAAATACTTATGGCGGTATCGCTACAAGAACGGTGTGGAAGATCTGAACAAAGCAAAGTTTTATCTTGAACGTTTAATCAAAGAGGCTGAGTGATGAACTGCTGGCATTGTAAGAGTGAACTAATTTGGTGTGGAGACCACGACGTGGGTCACGAGTTTGAACATTACTCCATGCTGACTGAACTGCACTGCCCTAGTTGTGACAGTGATTACGAAGTCTTTTATCCTAAAGAAAAAGACAAAGATGATTAAGCACGTTTGCAAACACTGCTTGAACATCCAATACATTTCATCTAAGATGTTCGAATATGCCTCACGCATTCTGTGTCGTGTGTGTTCGAACCCAATAAACAAACAAGACACGAAGGAGAAACAAGATGTCTAATGCGCTACCAACACCCTATCAAGAATTCATCCACAAGTCCCGCTACGCTCGTTGGATTGACGAGGAGTCCCGCCGTGAGGACTGGCACGAGACTGCGGAACGTTATGTTGACTACATGGTTAATCAAGTTCAAGGCAAGAACGGTTACAGAGTCACTGACGAACTTCGCCACGAACTCGAACAGGCTATCATCGGCTTGGAGGTCATGCCTTCTATGAGGGCTATGATGACCGCTGGAGCGGCTTTGGCTCGTGATAACATCTGTGGCTACAACTGTTCTTACATTCCCGTAGACAGCCCTCGTTCGTTCGATGAGGCTATGTATATATTGATGTGTGGCACTGGGGTAGGATTCAGTGTTGAGCGTGAGAACGTCGATAAGTTACCTGTCGTCAGTGAGAACTTCAGCAATTCGGATATTGTCATCAACGTTGCAGACAGTAAGATAGGTTGGGCAAAGGCATTCCGCGAACTCGTCGCGCTTCTTTATGCTGGTACAATACCCTCGTGGGATATGAGTGGGATTCGCCCTGCAGGTTCGCGGCTGAAGACTATGGGTGGACGGGCATCCGGACCACAACCTCTGATTGACCTGTTTAATTTTGCCGTGTCTATGTTCAAGAAGGCGGCAGGACGACGCCTATATCCTATCGAAGCGCACGACTTGATGTGCAAGGTGGGTGAGGTTGTCGTAGTTGGTGGGGTTCGTCGCTCTGCCCTGATATCCCTGTCGAACCTAAATGATGACCAGATGGCACACGCTAAAGCAGGTCAGTGGTGGGAGAACGAGGGGCAACGTGCGTTGGCAAACAACTCTGTAGCCTACAAGTCTAAGCCAGAGATTGACACCTTCATGCGTGAGTGGGTATCTCTTTATGAAAGCAAGTCCGGTGAACGGGGTATGTTCAACCGTGAAGCGGCAGACAAGCAGGTTGCTCGTAATGGGCGTCGTAACACGGGCTATGCTTGGGGTACGAATCCCTGCTCCGAAATCATCTTGCGTCCCTATCAGTTTTGCAACCTGTCTGAGGTTGTTGTTCGCGCACACGATACCTTGAGTGACTTGAAGCGTAAGGTTCGCCTAGCAACTATCTTAGGTACGTTGCAATCAACCCTAACGGATTTCAAATACTTGAGGAAGATATGGAAAGACAACACAGAAGAAGAACGCTTACTGGGCGTATCCTTGACTGGTATCATGGACCACAGCGTCTTAGCAGGTTTGACCGACAGTCGCACATGGCTAACAGAGATGAAGCAAGTAGCAATCGACACGAACGCAGAGCTTGCCCTGATGCTTGGAATCCAACAGAGCAGTGCAATCACCTGTGTAAA
>Ga0181401_1001169_pt1 | contig 10560 bp, 8 predicted proteins | sample 24SPOviralmetaG_FD_130130 | JGI IMG/M metagenome (GOLD analysis project Ga0181401, IMG submission 130130) | Marine viral communities from the oligotrophic San Pedro Time Series (SPOT) site, San Pedro Channel, CA, USA - 24 SPOT_SRF_2011-07-20 | ecosystem: Environmental > Aquatic > Marine > Strait...
ATGTGTAAATTAGGGAAATTAAATAATCTTGTAGCACGTGACCGCTTGTTATTTTCTCAACCCTAATTTTCTTTTTTAGATTTTTAGCAACAATTTCAAGTTCAGCCTTGGTGACCCATTGTTCCTCCTGCTTTTCTGATTTAACGTTTGTCGCAAGTTTGGTTGTATATATTTTTTGTTTCTCAAATAGGATATTTCTATAAAATTTAATTTCGTCTGCGTTGTCTCCCTCTTGTGCGTCCAGTCCCACAACAATCGCCTGAATATAATTTTTATATGTTGTATCTGATTTACCTTGCGTCAACTTTTCAACTTTCTCCATAATTTCTTTGGTATTGTTTAGGGGTGTCTCTTCAAATTTATCAAGAATGATAACATAACTCTTAACAGAGTTGGCTTTAATGTTTGGTCTTTTTTTTGAAATCAACTCAAAATAATTCATAGTTGTTATATAATTATTAGAGAATAAATCTATTTCAATTTACTATATTATAGCTATCTATGTGGTATGGATTATGTCTGTATCTCAGTGTCTTCTTTTTATTTGTCTTAATTATAATTTGCTTTTCTATTAACTCCTGCTCTAACATTTTTTGAAAGATTGCTCTTATATTAACTGATTTCTTAATTCCAGTAATATACCTTATAATATTCCTAAAATAATCATATTTTAAGAACCCGTGGTTATAACTATTTCGCATCTTCATATACGTATCAACCAAGGCAACATTCTCGGCACTCATAATTATATTGTATAGAGACAACAAAAATTATAATTAAACGAATATATAAAATATAAAAATTATTATCTTTGTTATAAGTATAATGAGTTTGTATTCGCAATCGTTGAAAAGTCAAGTTTTTGAACCGAGAGTTGACACCGCCACTCGTACAGAGTTTAGGTTAGATAAAGACGCTGTGTATTTGGGTAATTTTAAGCTTCAGGTGGGCTGTGCTGGTTCGGCGGCAGATATGTATAATAAAGCAGCTGGGGGTGCTGGGTTAATTCGCAGAATTTCTTTATATGATGGTGCTACTCTATTGGACGAATGTAGAGAAGCCAATCGCTATTTATCTTGGTTCAATCAGGGTGGCCCGAATGATAACAACAGATATGTTTCACAGGAGTTGGTGAGACACGAAATCGGTTTTTCGCAGACTGACGATAGGATTGTTACAGGACAGAGTGCTACTGGAACAAAGGTAATTAGGATAAATACAGATAGTGATTTGCTTCAAGAAAAGACGGATTGTTATTTAGATTTACGTGTTTGTCTTCCCTTCTTAAATGCGATTGGTGTTATTGATACAGCTCTGTTTGATAATCTGAGACTATTGATAGAATATGAGGACCTGTCAAGTGTTGCTGGACGAGCGAAGGTGTTGGTAAAAAATACCGCTACTACTCTCGCTAAACGCAGACCGCTGCTTGTTGTTGATGAAGTTAAGGAAGCTGGATTGAAGCAGAAGACCCGCTCACAGGTAAAGCCATTCCAATGGAATGTGTACGAGCACGATTTAGTTCAAATTCCAGAGGTTGTTGCTGCGCAAGTTGGGGCGAGTGAAAGCGCTTCTGTTGATACAGTTCAATCCACATCTCGTGTTATTGATGGATTTAGAAATAAATATGTCTCTCGTATGGTAATGATGAAAGCATATTCAAATAAAAATTTTAATCTTGTCTTGAACCAAGCACAGGGGACGGTGGTTCGGGGTGTGGGTGATTATGCCTCTAACGCACAACATAAAGAAAAGGTCCAGCTCGTTGTGAATGGTCGGCAGTTATTTACTGGTAAGGGATTGGAGGGTGCTGCGCAGATTGCCGACGCACACGCAGACGCTTGGGGAAATTATAATATTATGCCATTTACTCACCAAGAAAATGTGGGTATGGATACAACTGGTTCAAGTGATGGTGCTCGCCATAATTGTTTTGGAGTGGCTGGGACGGAAGCCAGTAGCCCTGAAAATGATAGCAGAGAAACTCGTGGTGGTTCAGTTAGAGTGGGACAACATTCATTTATTGGTATTAAGGTAGAAGACAGACTTACGGGACAGCTCCAACTTAAATATGAAAGGTCTGCCTCGCTGGACGCTAATGCTGCCGCATATAACGCAACAGGGGCAGGGCTGGACTTACACGTGTATGCCGAAATCCCTAAGAAGTTTGACCTGAGTGGTGGTAAGTATAGCATTTCTTACGTTTAAATATAAAATTGATTTAAACAATTGAGACATAAATGTTTATATAAAAATGGAAGAATACCGAGGTGGATATTATGCCCCTGAGATTGTTGCTGCGCTCAAAGAGAAACAACGAAATTATAGTAAGCAATATTATCAAAATAATAAAGAACGCATCCAAGAGAGAAGCCGTAAAAATTATCAAAATAATAAACACTATTGGAAGAGTTATGACCAAGAACAAAAAGAGGTAGAAGGGAGCTCACGGAGTAATGAATACAAACGGGCATATTACCAAAAAAATAAGGAGCGTATTAAAGAACAGGCACGGGTGCGACGAGCAAAGAAAAAAGCAGAACTAAAAGCTGAATGGGACAAAATTGAAGATAATTAATTAAAAATTTATTATGTTAATTAATTATATATGAGTTCTAAACAAAAGGTAATGCTACCCAAAACAAAGGTTATTGAATTGAGACAAAACAATAGAAACGCTCAGATTATGAGTGGTGATGGAGATTATAAAGTGATTTTAGATAATCCTGTTATTGTGAGGGAAGGCGACCAAATTGTATTACGAAGTGCTTTCGTTGATACAGCCCAATCAAATGAAAACTTAATAAAAATAAAACCCGACCCCGGTATTGACCCTGTAACTGGAAAAGCCTATACATATAGGACAATTTCATTTACTAATGGATTTTATTTAAATAATATTCCTTCTTCTCTTGAAACACCGAATAAAGTGCCCGACGGAGGACAGACAGATGCGGATAATCAGCGATTAGTCATATCCAAAATATACGACCCCGGACTTGGATGTAGTGGAACTGGGGAATGGTTGGATACGGCTGGTGTAGGTTTAGCTGCTCCATCATCGTTATTTACACCCGCCAGTTTAACCGCTGGTGGGAGAAATGCTTTAAATGTTAGAATGACTGGAACGAATTATATCGCTTATGAAGCTACTCGCACAGGGGGGACAGGTGTTGCTAATCACACATCACGAACAGGAACATATACATTAACAATGGAGGATGCTCAGGGAACGGCATTTACTAAATTTAAAACCACTGTCACTTCTAATACAGGAGTACTTATTTTACGTATTATATCATATAAACCCGGACCGAATGGAGCTAACGATAGTCAGCGTGAATTCGGTTATCTTAGTATAAATGGTGATGGAGCACCTGCGACTGGTGCTGGCTCTGTTGGTAATTTTTTTACGGAATGGACTGGTACAGGAGGAGGTGGGGGCAGGGGATTAAATAGTCTTATTTTAAGCGAAAAACTATTGACTAATTATCCTGTGTTGTTGAAGGGGTCTGATTTTCCTTTTGTGGAGCACGGAGTAAATAACCAAAGCCTTGTTATTCAGTCATATAATAGCGTAGCCCAACAAGCTGGTTTTGGTACTGTCCCACCCCCAACTAATTATACACTTAATACTAATAATCTTAATGCTATTGTTTTAAGTAATGCGGTTGATATAAATACCGACGTATCTGTTGTGCCATTGAAGAGGACAACAAGAATTAGAATACCAGCCCAAGAATACCAAGCCGAGGAGTTGGCGATTGCTGTGACAAATAAAATAACCTCTTTGACTTCCGAGGGCATTATACCTAATCAGGATTTTTATATTGCGAATAATGGTGTCTTATTAACTTCTCGGCAGATGACGTTTGAAAGTAACTCAGGATTTACAGCTTTATCCACAGAGGTAAGGAGCGACCAACAGCTTACTAACGGACCAACACCACCAGCGAATACAATAGGAGCTGATTTTTATAATGATTGTAATATCACTAACCCTATTATTTTTGCTGACAGAGGTGAGTTAATTGGGACACAGAATGTTTTTGATACATTTAGAATGAATGACCTGTCGGTGAATACACAAAATTATGTTATTGGAGCACAGGATTGTTCTATATTATGGGACGACGAACGCTCTAAATATGAAATTGGAAAAATACACACTCCATTTTATGACATAAATTTTGAGACAGAAGGAGCACGGCAGATTAGGCAATACTCACGTGCGACAGTTGCCGCTGTTGCGGCGGCTGGTGCTGTGCCTGCGGTCACTGCCGAAGCAACAAAAAAAATATGGGTTAATAAATATAGTGGTATTTATTTTACGGATTGGGATACTGAATTTTTTGAAGATACTTTAAAGTTTAGTAAAAATGTTTTAGTCACATTCAAGGACGTGCCGAATGCTGTGAATAGAAAAGGTGAAGCAATAAAAATTTCTGTTCCAGCCCAACCCTTTGAAGATGGAGTGAATACCACAGGAGAGATAGATACGATTTCTGCGACAATTCATAATCTCACAGAGCATTTCCCAGCGGATACGGCTACAATTGGTGGAAAACTTAAACCCTCTGTTCAAAATGCCGATGCGGGGGCGGGGGTAGGAATTAATCACGACGCAAGAAGCTCATATGATATTTATGATATTGCTACGAGCAACGCTCCTCTTGGAGCACCATCTCCCCTTGCCCCAGCCTACTTCCCTGCTAATGAAAATCAGCAAATATCCATTTTTTCTACCGAACATATTGGTCCGGGCTTTGCGGAAATTGACGACCCTTATTATAAAATAGAAGTTAAATCTCATTTACTCAACGAGTTGGAGGGTGACCCCACACTCAACAGACATATTTCAAGTATCATATCTAAATATTATAATGCTGGTTCTTTTACCACAGCCTACGGCGAAGGCAGCATTCCATATACTCACAAGGGAGCAGACGTGGTTATCACGGATTTTTCTGTTAGAATTTTAACAAGTGATGGTGTTCTTGCGACGGACATCAACGATAGAAATACGATATTTTTAGAATTAACAACATCTCAATAAATCAAATACATAAAAATTTAAAATATTATATTTATGTAATATATAATGTCTGAGAACGCACGAAATCTAAGTAGACGAGCGACTTCGGGAAATCAAGGTGCTGTATCACAACAAGAAGGAAATAATATTTTACGTGAAAGCAATTCTATATTAGCCACCATTGAGACAAACACAAAAAATATGAATTTAAATGTGGATACATTAGAGGTGTCGGTGGATGCGTTGGAAGTTCTCCAAGCATCCACTAATAGCAAATTAGATGTGGTGGAAGCCTCCTTAACTTCTATGGAAGGTAAGCAGGATAATTTAATTTCTGCTAACCATACTGACCTCGTTGCTTTGGAAGCCTCTCTTACTTCTATGGAAGGTAAACAAGATAGTTTAATTAGTGCTAACCATACCGACCTCGTTGCCTTGGAAGCATCCTTAACTTCTATGGAAGGTAAGCAAGATGCTATTAAAACCGCAGTGGAGCTATTGGATAATTGTGTTAGTGGAAGTGAGCTACAAGTAGATGTTGTTTCCTCTGCTCTGCCGAGTGGAGCTTCCACCGAGACAACACTCGCAGCAGCAGAAGCTCATCTTGGAAATATTGATACTGGTGTAGACGTGTTAGAAGCCTGTGTGGGTTCTAATAAAGTAAATGTAAATATCTCTTCTGGAAATATAAGTGGTTTTGCTACACAGACAACATTGGCTTCTGTGTTAGCAAAAAATACAGAAATAGAAACCTCAGCAAACGCAATCCAAGCAGCGGTGGAAGGCACACTCACGGTGGGTTCTCACGCTGTGACGAATGCTGGAACATTCGCAGTCCAAGCTGCTTGTTCCGGAACTGTCACGGCAAATTTATCGGCAACCGATAATGCTGTGCTGGACGCAATCGCAGCAGACGGCGACGCTATTCAAGCATTAATTACAACTTCTAATAGTGGATTAAGTTCAATTGATAGTGGAATTAGTGATTTAGATAGTTTATTAGCTACGATTGATAGTGATACAGATAATATTAAGACTGCGACAGAATTAATAGCGACGGCTGTGGATACGAATAGTTCCAACGCCACAGCTGTACGCAGCGACGTTTACTTTGAAGGAGTAGCCAGTGAGACAAATTCGGGAAATAAAAATAATAATTGTCAGCGAGTTGTGATTGCGACTGACGACGTTCCAATAGCATTAGTCAATACTAAATTAGACCATTTATCAGATAATTTAGATACACTTGAAACATCGGCAAACGCTATTCAAGCAGCGGTGGAAGGCACACTCACCGTGGGTTCTCACGCTGTGACGAATGCTGGGACGTTCGCTACACAAGCCACGATTGCCGCTGCTATACCTGCTGGTGACAATAATATTGGAAATGTGGATATTGCTTCTGCTATACCTGCTGGTGACAATAATATTGGTAATGTGGATATTGCTTCTGCTTTACCTGCTGGGACAAATGCTATTGGAAAATTATCAGCGAATAGTGGTGTAGATATTGGGGACGTAGATGTGACGAGTATATCGGCTGGGACTAACCGAATAGGAATGGTTGGAATGAAAGCCAATGAGGCGGCAGACGGCACAGGCACAGAGCGTTTTGTTTTATGTGACGCGGCGGGGCATTTACAAGTAGACGTATTAAGTGGTGGAGGAAGCACAGACGTGAGCGGAGTGGCGACACACGCAAAGCAAGATACGATTATCGGACATTTAGACGGAGTGGAGGGAAAGTTGGACGCGATTGAAACAACTAATAATGCCTGTCAGGTGTTGCTGGGAACGATTGACGCAGACACTGGTGCGATTAAAACAGCGGTGGAAATATTAGATAATGCGATTGACGGAAATGAGCTACAAGTGGATATAGTATCAAGTGCTCTGCCGAGTGGGGCGGCGACACAGACGACATTGGCTTCTGTGTTAGCGAAAAATACTGAAATTGAAACAACTGCTAACGCAATTTTAGCAAAGAATACAGAAATGGAAACAAGTTTAGACGCTTTAATTTCAGCAAATCATACGGATTTAGTAGCATTAGAGGCAACCTTAACTGAAATCGCACCAAGACAAGCAACTGCTGGTGTTTATAGTAATGCTTCCCTTGCTGACGATGGAGTATCCAGTGTAATTGATACTGACGATTATAGATATATGACTATTTGTGCTAGTCAAGGTTCAGCAGATTTACCATTAGAAATTCAATATAGTATTAACAATTCTAACTGGTTTAAAGTTAGAAGTAAATTATTAGAATTCGCAGCGTATGAGGGAGGAAGTTGGGGGGATATTGTTTTAGAACATCCTATGAGATATGTGCGATTTGTAAATACAAGTGGTGCTTCAATTACTACATTATATCTTTCATACCAATTATCAAATTAATTATAAAATATTAAAAATAAAATCTTATTGTATATTATAAAATGAGTGGAAATAAAGACGCAAGGATTTTCAATCGTACGGCGACAGGCACATTGAGTGACGCTGCTAATTTAGCAGATGGAGCGGCTACTGCTATTGTGGATACTGCTGGATACAGATATATGACTATTTTTGGAAAAGCAACTAACGATTTTGGATTAACAGTTCAATATAGTCAAACGAATTCTGCTTCAAAAATGATTTCTTTATATTTACAAGACTTCGGCACGAATAGTGTAAATAATATTAATGTATGTCATCAAGTTTTGGAACACCCACCACGTTTTGTAAGGCTTATCAATTATAATGGAAGTCAAGCGAATGCTTTAACATTATACTATCAATTATCCAACTAAGAGACAACTTACTAATTATTTAAAATTATTATAATATATCATATATATAATGGCTAAATTAATGCGTGTCACCACAGAGGATACTACTGGACGTTTTGACGTAAATATGGCGGATGGTATGGTATTAGAACCTAATTCAAGTGTTGCTTTACAATCTGCTAATTTTACACGAGAGACAGCAAGTGTCTCATTAAACACAGAAACAGATACATTTAGAATAACTACTGATACAAGTGATGCTGATAATTTAAGACAGCTCCAAATCACAGACCAATTCGGACACGGCACAACATTTTACGATAATCGCAATTTCGTCCAATTGTTAGAAAATTTCTCTCATTCTATTAATGTCGCTATGGATATACAAGTAGCAGCAGACGTGGGTGTCCAAGCGGTGATAGAAACAAATAAAGATAGTAAGGTGGAAATAAAATTAAAACGCACTCACCTTCTCAATTGGAATGCTGACGCAGCAGCGAATATTATGGACCACGCAGTATTTTTTAAAAATGTCACGAGGGGTGTCACTTTACAGAAGACAACAAGCAATGCCAATCCAAAGTTCGCTGACGGGCGATTGGGTAATGCCATAGCAGCAGATAAGTCTGCTTTTGGTCGTGGTGCTGCTCTCGCACGTGTACGGTGTTTTGATATTCAAGACGCTACCGACCAAACTAAAAATGGTTTTTTTATGGGATTGATTGAAGAGAGTAAGCGACCTCTTATTTTTGGTGATACATCGGCTTTATCCACCACCGATTTTTTATGTGGTATTCAGGTTGGGAATTCAGATACAACGATACAGATACAGACGAGTAATGAAAACGGCCCTGCGGCTGGACTGGTGGATAATAATCAGTCATATACCCCAAACTTAATGACTGGTGCTGAGGCAAACCACGACGTATTCACGATTGAAAATCACGGCGGAGTAGCAAAAATGTTCCAATACACTGCTACTGTTCCAGCGGGGAGACAACTAAATAATAATTTTTTTGACGAGAAACAAAATGTTTTAGACCCTACTACTAATTATTATTTTGTTGTTTGTCTCCTCGGTCCGAGCGCGACGACCAAGGTGGACCAGTGTGGAGCGATTAACGACCCGTTCTTTACGAGACCCTCCTCTGTTTCTTCGCCGACTTTCACCGCACCACTTCCAGTCGGCAATTTATTAACTAATTTTGTATTTCCTAATCCCCCAGCACCTACCTTTGAGACAGTTATGAAAATTACATTACAACGAGAAAATCCACTTACCTCCGAACTGGAAGATAATAAACAATTAATGGAATTTTTAGGCTTTACGAACAGCGACCTAAACCCCGATAATATTAAATCGGGTTCTTACAATTTTATCGCACAGAATGCGAGTAGGGCGAGTATATCCAGCGAGACCTTCCTAATTCAATTATTAGGTTTGCCGTTGGAAAGTTATGATAGTGTGGGTGGTGGTCGCGAGAGTACGCTTTACACAATAGTCCACGACGCGACGCAGACGTTATTTCAGGAGATTAATTTTAATTCGTCATATCCGATTTATATTCAAATAAAAAATAGAAATCAAATTCAATTAAGGAATTTTAAATGTCGTATTTTGGATAGTAATTTACAGCCGCTTACTTTACAGGGGCGTTCTCAATTAACTTTACTTTTCAATTAAACATATGTATTATGCTTTTAGGTAGGGGAAATATCTTTTTCTAAAATTAATATACAAAATAAAAAGAGAGTAAGAGACAAGTTAAAAAATAGAGTAGGATAAATAAATAGTTGTGGAATGTCCCTACCTAATAGTATATTGCGTATAAGGGTATTGAATTAGACCCCAAACATTTCTTTCAACTCGTAATGACCTTCCTCGCGCCGTGCTGCGTACATCTCTGTGTTTTTCAAAATGCCGTCTAATTGTATTCCCAATTCGTGTGTGAGCTCCCACCCCGGCGTAGCCAGCCCATCCGTCTGCCGCTCCCACCCCGCGGCCTCCAACTCATTCTCTACCACCTCGTCACCGTGTAAAGCCACAATCAGCTCGGTGAACGCGTGCTCCTTTGTAAAGCGTCCCTTCTCCAACCCCTTCCCCCGCATCCACTTGGCTCGTTGGGCACGCAGCCTCGGGTTGGGCAGCGGGGAGTGGCAAAGGAAATCCAACATCTCATCAATGTCGCCGTTAAACTGCTCTAACGCGGTAGTCTCACACCTTTTGATTGTCTCCTGTATTTCCATAAATAATTTTTCTAATTGTCCGTATTTCTCATATTCCGACTGTATCTCTTTACTCAACGCGAGGTATTCTCCGTCGGTGTATTTTCCATTGCTGACACATTCGTCAAGGTCTTCCATAATTTCTGTCATCTGTTTTTGAATGATTTTGGTCTTCCACACAGAGTGGTTGAGACGCTCGGTCGTGTTGTATTGGCGTCGTGTGAGACACATTTTTGTTTTTTGTTTTGGTCTGTTGTCTCTTTGTTTTGAATATGAAAGGAGTAGAGAGAGAGAGTGTGTTTGTGTGTGTGTTTGTGTTTGTCTTGGTTTGTTTCAATTGGAATTGTTGTATCTACGAATACTTACGAGAATGTGTTTCAATTTATTGCGATTTGGTTTGGTTTTACGGATGGGGGTATGAAAAAGTTGATAGGAATTAATTATCTTATATTTGTGGGGTGGATTACGAAGTTGCCTACAATTGTATACAACAAAAAGTGCGTCGGCGCGGATTTATGCCGTAGAAAA
>Ga0181401_1001188_pt1 | contig 10483 bp, 15 predicted proteins | sample 24SPOviralmetaG_FD_130130 | JGI IMG/M metagenome (GOLD analysis project Ga0181401, IMG submission 130130) | Marine viral communities from the oligotrophic San Pedro Time Series (SPOT) site, San Pedro Channel, CA, USA - 24 SPOT_SRF_2011-07-20 | ecosystem: Environmental > Aquatic > Marine > Strait...
ACTTACTTTTTTGCCAAACAACTTATCTGCTTTTCTTTTAACAGATTTGTATTTCTTTGTTTTCTTGTTAAATGATTTGGGTTTGCCTAATGACTTAGGTCTTTTTCTTTCCCAAACAGGTTTCTTTGGTTTAGGCATTATTTCTTCTTTTTCTTTTTCTTCATAGAAGATTTAGTTGATTTCTTTGGTCTGCCGACTTTTGAGCCGTATGTCCCTTTTCCTTTTGGCATTGTTTTTCATATCCTTTCCAATGTTCAAAGCATAATAGACCAACTGCAAATCCATTGTCAACTAGAACTCCAATTGAAGCAAATTTACCACAGAAACATTTCTGTTTTTCATTACGTTCTTGATGCGTCCAATTATAATATTGAAGTTTGGAAACCTTGTTTCCTTTGGGCATTAATCGAAATCTTCAAGGAGCAATTCAAATCCACCTGATACAGATGAAGTAGCACTTGATTTTACTCTCATTTCTACATCTGTTTTTTCAGTTAGCACTTCTGGAATTATATATACTTTTCTAAATGCACCACCTCTAGTAGTTTGAAATGCTTTTGTTTGAAAAGTATTACCATTGATAGGTCTTGCCATTATTTTTGCTTCTAATTCTAAATCTTTAGATGTGCCAATATCAAATGACATTAAATATCCTCTTTTGTTTCTTGGAATTGTATAAATAGATTGAAGTGTTTGACCATATCCTGCACTAATGTATGCACCTGTTTTACTATCTATTGTGATTGTAATATCACCTACGTTTACATCACCTGTATTTGCACTTGCTACAAATGCTCTATGCATTCTTATAAATGTAGTAGTAGAAGCTGATCCACCAACAGTAATGACTTCATCAGCTAAATCAAAATTCTCATCTAATCCAAAGATATGAACAGTGCTACCATTATCAGCACTTGTGTTTGAAGATGTAGCAACTGCCGTTGTTGCAGTAGTAGGATAAACATATAAACCTGTTCCGTTAGTCCATACAGTTTCAAATGATGTTCCGACAGATGCGTTATATCCAAATTTTTGAATACCACTAAAATCTTCTACAAATCCTTTTTGAACTGCTATACCAAAAGGAAATTGTAATTGTTCTCTTACGTTTGATATTTGAAATGTCATTTATTCCTCTACTTCCTCACCCTCAATCGCAGGTGTACTAAATTGGCCGATAGGCCTTGTTTGAGCGTCAATCTCTGATTCAATTTGATTAATCTTTTCATCATCATCAACAACACCTCTGGCAATTTGTTTATCAACTTCTTTTGTGAATGTATCTGATTGAACACCACTTGCTTTTGCCATTTGTAAATATTGTAAGTCACTAGCATAATCACGCAGATCAAATGAATCTGGGTACATGATATTCCCATCAAATGCCGTATCTTGCCACCTAGCATATAAATCAAATATTTGTTCTTCTGCGTTTTGTAGTAAATCTGCTTTTTCTGCCAACCTTGCATTTAATAATTGGAACTCTGTCTGTAAAGCTATGCCACTGTTTACTGTCTTTTCAGTACCACGAACTGCTCCCATATGAGTAATTCTATCAATGGCTTGTACTTTCATATTGATAGTTTTCATAATGCTTTCTAATGATTGAGAACTTGGTTGAATTATATATGGCTTTAAACTTGCGTCTAAATCTTCAGGCATTTCAATAATGCTACCCGCACCTGCACTAGCTTCTACGTTTGGTGTCTTAACTAATGAGGGGTGATTTGATAATCTAATTAATTGTTCAATCTCTGAGTATTCGTTGTAAATAGATTTTTGTAATTCAGCAACGTCAGATAGATCAGATATACCAATCGCTTTTTTCATAGACTTTTGGTTGTATAAAACTACTGCGGGAATAACGCCTAATGGATTAGGTTGTTCATCAATCTTAATTGGTTTTTTAGTTGCGTAATCTATTGAGTAATCTTCAATCTTGTATGTGGTTATATCTTCTAGTGACCATACTTTGACGATAGCATCGTTGCCTTGCATATCTTCTACAATGGTTAATGATGTTAAATAATATCTGCCGTTGTTCGCTCTATCATAACTCCAATTTGTAATATTGTCTGGTGAGTAAATAGAAACGTATGGTCTAATATCTTGTGATAGTTCTTCTGCTCTTGTCTTGGCATTGGATAATGGTTTATCTACTATGGCCCAACAAGTGCCAAAGATAGAAGCATTAATCTGCATTTCTTTAATAAGGTTGTTATAGCTTCTGCCGTCTAAGTCAGCGTCTTTGATAAACTGTTCTAATTGTGGCTCACCTGTTAATGAGCCGAAATCTCTTGTTGGAGGTACTCTGAATAAAAATGATGAATAAATTTGCACGACATTACGACAATGATTGTCTAAAGAAGTATTCTCAATACGCTTCAAATATTCTTCTTCAGTTTCTAAGACGTATCTGTTTAAGTAATATCCATTAGAGAAATCTTGACCACCCATATAAGAGCGTCTATGTAAATCCCAATCTTGAATTTTTAATTCGTAGTCTTGATGTTTTGCTACTAAAAAATCTCTACTGTAATTAGCCATTATGACCACCTCATAGGTCTAGTTGGTTTAAAATCTCTGCGTAATGGGTATAAATATTCTATCATATATCCTAAAGCATCATTAAAGTGATCGTACCCACTTTCCTTATCTGGAACTGTGGTGCCGTCCTTATAAATTTGCCTTTCCAAACTTTTTATAACATTTTTACACTTACTTGCAATAAACAAACTGTTATTACATTTTGCATTTTTTAATTTAGCATTAACAGAATTGATTCTATCCCTAATTAATGGGTGTGTATTCCTAACTTTAAGATTAAAACCTGCATTTTTTAATATAGCTAAATCAGTAATACCGCCTGAACTTGTCTTTCTTTGTTTACTTGCGGGGTCAGGATATATCGTAATATTATAATCCTTGTATCTTGTTTTAATTTCTTCTGTCATTTCTTGCGTATTACTCGAATATATTTGTATTTCATCATAGATGTACACTTTGTCATTTACAATCTCAGATACAACACAAACCATAGGATCAATGTTGAAGTCCATGCCAATATGAATAGTTCTAGTTTGTGGCGTGTATTCTTTCATTATGTTCTTTTCTCTATCAAAGTTGTAATAGATAGCACCTGCGTAATTAACAAATCCTGCTTCATATTCCTGTTGAAAGGTACGTTCATCTAAGTCTGCTCTAGCTTGTTCAATCTCATTTGCCGATACTTGGCCACCTTCTAAGGTAGTATATTTAAAACTTGCCCATTCATCATCAGTTTCTGATTTGAGGAATAGATTATAACTCCAATTACCAAAGCCTCTTGGCGTCCCTGTGAACAGGGCGTGGCCATTTCTGTCTGATAGAGTTGGGCGTAGCACTTCAGTCCATGCCGTGTCCTTCATGTCAGCGAATTCATCTAACACTAAGAAATCTAGGCCCACACCTCTAAGGCTTTGTTCATTATCTGCACCACGTAAGCTAATTGTTGAATTGTTTTTTAAATAGACAGTTAAATCAGCATGGTTAATCGTACTAACCCATTTATGCTTATACAATCTATCTATTAAATCATGCCAAACAATTGATTTGGCCATTCTGTATGAGGGTGCGATATACCAAACTTTCTTCTTGGGATATCTTGCAAAACGGGCCAACTCATTAATAGCGAGATATGTCTTACCAAATCTACGGCCACTAATGAGCACCCGAAATCGTGACTTACTTTCAATTACCTTTTTCTGTGGTGTGGTTAATCCCATTTAGTCATAAGACCATGGCAACGGCTCATTACTCTCGCTAGTTTCTAGTTTATCTTTTTGACCTAGCATTTGTTTTCCTAACCAAATTAACATCGTGGTATTGCCTGTTTGACACTTTTCCCATTGCATACGCCTTAATGACATTTTTCCCTTGTCCCTGCCCTTTTTTAAGTACTCGGAAAAATTATCTGCTAATGTATCGGGGTGACACCCTACAATCGTTGATATTTCTTCATTAGTGCAGAATATTGATGCTAATCTTTCAATCATATCTGTATCTAATTCTTTTTTTGGTCGTCCTACTTTTCTTTTTTCTTCCATTTGTTTTACCTCTTATAGCCAGAGTGTGGCTTTTCTCATTCATACCATAACAAAATATTATTTGCTAGGTCTTTACTATCTTTCATACTTGATAATTGGTGCTTCTCAACACGATCACCAAAATGATTAATAATGTTTTTTATCTTAGTTTTTCTTCCTTTGATAAACTTTTCTGATTGTGTGTCATTACGATCTATGTGCCGTTGATGTAGTGTTTCTTCTGATTGTTCTAAAACTATAATGCGTAAGTCGTAATGCTGATCTAATAATATTAAATTGTTTAGGCTAAATAATCTGTCACCCTCAAATAGAATATTCCTTTGTTTTTTCTCAACATATTTAACAAAATGCGTATTGACGGCCATTGAAAGTTTATCAGTTCCTTTGAATGTATCTTGATTATTGTAAATACCCATGAGCACTAAGTTCTTACTTTTGTCGTAGTGTCCTTTCACCATACCAAAGGATATCGAATGACTTGTTAGGTCATTAAAGACAAATTCCATTAGGGTTGTCTTGCCCGTTGCAGGCTCACCCCCAATTGCTATACACTTTAAAGGTTTATCCAAAAGTGGCCCTTGTCTAAAAAATCCCCATACAGTTCTTTCTTAATTTTTTTACTTTCTGCTAATTTAGGGTGGAGTGTTTCGTTTCTGCCGTCCCAAAATACTTGCCAATCAATACCAAACCAATCATCTTGTTCAACTTGCAATATTTCTTCTGCTTGTCTGTCTAAATAATAGCCTAAATACCTGCTATCGTGCCTTCTGAATATCTTTTTAAAAGAGCAAAGGCTAGTTTCCATTGTATAGGGGCTTGTTCGTACTTTGTATGTTTCTGCAACTTCTTTTTGTATTTGTAGGCCCTCATATTCTAAGTAAGCAATAGTGTCGGCATTCAGTTTCTGATCAACCCATTCATCTTTGCCTAATGCAAAACACAGTCCATTTCGATGAGATTTACTTCCCGACATATCAGCTAATTTTAAATCTTTAGGAATAACATCAACGCCAATACAATCGTATAATGTTTGTAAATAAAACCATGATGTATAACGGCCAAACTTGAATAAGTTTTTAGTCACACTATTCCAAACATTGTCAAAACCATTCGCAACAGTTAATTGATTGAATCTATTTTCTTGTGTTCCTACTTCATTGTTATGATGTACCCAATTACGATAACTCTCGAATTGTTTAGGTAGATATCCTTTGTTGTATTTAGTATCTGTTTGATAACGCAGTCTGTGATAGTTTTTAGTATTCCAATCAGTGATACGTTCTAAATCAACCAATTCAAAGTCTGGAAATTCATTCCATATAATCCAAGTAGTAGGTAAATGATAGGTAGTTCCATATATCCAAGCAATCCAATATTTTTGTTCAATGTTATGTTCAAATCTATCAAATAAATAATTTGTTAACCATATTGCAGGATCACAATCGCCATGGAGCAAAGACCACCCATACCACTGCACAAATGCTGATTTTCTATTTTCTTTAAGCCTGTAATCCATTACGCAAATAATTTCTTAACCAATACTGACCAACTTGCTGAATTGCATTGTATGTATTGATAGCTTGTTTCTGTGATAGGGGTTGTGTTTCTAAGGCCTCTGATAATAGCTTTTCGCAAACTTTAGGATTAGGTAATACTAAATTAGGCTCGTATAGGGCCTTTTCCCTTAGTTCTTTTTGTTCTTCTCTTGTTTTCATTAAAGGTTGATCAGAGCGTAAACTTCCTGACCTATCAACGGCCCAAAAGACTAATCCATTACGTAAATGCCAAGTTGTTGATGACGGGGTGCATGATAGTTTTATTCTTTCCATCTTTTTTTCAAAACAGATGGCTATAAATTCTGACCATATTTTAGACGCATAGCCTTTTCCCTCTTGTCCTTGAACAGTGCATATTTCGTATAAATTAACATACTTAGTTTTCTCACTAATAGTGGCAAAGATAACGCTTTTAATTTCATCATCTTCGTACAAAGCATACGGAGGGTTTTTTTGAAAATTTTTAAATCTAGTCCATAGGCTTAAACTTGCCTGTAAAAACTTAGTATTTTTACCATTGGGGGAATAAGCTAGTGTTTTTTTAAGAGCATAATCCCCGACTGTTTTAATCATTGTAAATCTTTTCCTGCTTCTCTTACTTGTTCTTGGCTTAATTCATCATCTTCAATCTTATAAGAATAACAAGGTAGTGTTTTTTTATATTCACCTTTTAAGCCAGAACGTATTAAAATATTCTTAGTGCTTGTGATGTATGTATTCTCACTATCTTGTAAATACCATAATGGCCTTTGTTCGTTTCTAAAAAAGTGCATTGTAGGTTTTTTACGCAAATCTATTAATACGACTGCCATTGATGAGAAATAAAATTCAACTAAAGGTTGATTGTTTGCTATCCATGAACGCAAAACAAGTTCACTGTCATTCTTTGTATCACAATAATAACTAAATTTTTCTACCCATAGCTTAGGATTTATTTGTGTTATAACTCCATTATGTACAACTGCTACATCATTGGTATATAATGGTTGGTTGTATTTTAGGTCAGATGTTGAATATCTCGCATGACCAATAATCATGTTTGTTTTGATATCTTCTAATTCTAAGAGATTTGCTGATTTTGGTATGATCTTATGTTTTATATTTCCGTTATCATTCCACGCAACACCCGTAGCATGACGGCCTCTAATCATTGACTGATTTAATATCTCTTGAAATTTTTTTATATCGACTTGAGATTTACTGTATATTCCGACTACGCCACACAAATTATCTTTGCTTCGCTATCTCTAATTCGTCTATGGCACTTCCACATGCAGTCATTTTTTTTCTAAAATAACAAACAATAGAAATACGTTCAAAAGGTCTGTTGCTATACATCTCAGTATTGCCATGAAGTTCATGAACATCAAACAATGCAAGATCACAATTCCTTACATCAACGGCAACGCCATATTTAGGGATAACAGTATATCCTCCGTCATACTTTCCTGTTTCTAATACTGCAAGATTACCAAAGCCTTCAGGTAAATCACCTTTGTCATAGTGACAAGCAGTTCTAAAATTTTTATTTACAGTGACTGTCGTAAATACTGTGTCTTGAATTTTAAAATCTCTATGTGTTTTATCCCATTCATCTTTTTGTTTTTGCCACCTGTCTGGCAGATATTCTTTAAATTTATTAGAAATATATTGTACATACGGCACTGCTTTTTTGTATGTATTAAAATGGCTATATGTGAATGCGGTTGTTCTGCAATAAGGTATTCTCGCATATCTATCAGCATATCCAATAATACTTGAATTAACTTGTTTTGCTTTTGGTGAATTAGAAAGAGTTCCGTCTTTCTTCAAAGGTATATATCTATATTCATTATCAATTTTACCAACTACATCACCTTGAAAAGTATCACCAACTTTTAAATCGGGTGGTAATTTACCAGACGCAATGCCTCGATTATTAGTCGAGGCAATTGCTTTGCGGAGGGAATAATATGCACTTTCTGCAATATTACTTGGGATAATATTTTTTATTAACACACAAATTGGTTTGCCGTCTTCAGTGGTGACTACTGTATCTTCTTGAAGTAAGTGATCAATGTGACTTTCGTCAATATATTCACCTTCTAAAGATTTTATTTCTTCGTCTGTAAGTTTTGGTTTAAGAGTTATGGTACGCATCTTCAATAGCTTTATAGACTGTATCAGTTAAATTACTTGTTCCATATCTTTCTTGTAGGGTGTCGCACATCTTCTTGAACATAGGCTCAGTTTCAGAACTTAAAAACAATTGCACCATTCGTACCTGTGAAGTGGGTGCTTCTATCTCATCTGTATTGATTTCCTCAACAATGTCATTAGTTGATTCAAATTTAGGTTCCATAGTGACGATCTTTTCAATTTCACTATCTTCAAAACCTAACTTTGATAAATCATAATGATTGTCTAACAAATCTCCAAATTCAGTATTCAGTTTTATAAAATCCCAATCGCTATCTTCATTTAATCTATTATCAGCAATTCTATATGCCTTAGCTTGTTCGGGTGAGATATCAGCTATCAATACAGGAACTTTGTCTAATCCTAATTTTTGACTAGCCTCTAATCTTGTGTGGCCCACAATAACTACCATATCACGATCAACAACTATTGGTTGCTGAAAGCCAAATTCTCTAATTGAACTTGCTACTTTTTCTACATTAAGATTTTTTCTTGGGTTTTTATTGTAGGGTTTAATATCTATCGGGTGAAAATATTTAATATCCATTAATTTAAAGTTATATTCGGTTTTATAGTATATCCCATTAAATCCAAGATCATTTGTAGGCCCTTCTCTGCATCTTCTTTACTATCAAAATTTGCGTATTTAATAAAGGCAGAATATGAGCCGTCCTCCTCTTGCACGATGATATAATTATCTGGTTGATTATCCATATTTTGCGACTGTAGTTTTTTAATTATCGTTGTCAAGATTGCACACCCCATATTTATAATTGACAATTGTGTTTTTATTCATTTTGAATATTTTCCTTCCATGAATGTATTTAGTATTACTAACAAATCTGTCAGTTTTTTTGTTAACTTGTTCAAGTTTGATCGTGCTCCTAAGGGCATTGACCAATTTGTAGAAGTAGAATTTAGACCACAAGATCGGCAATGGGCGAAACTCCATTTTATGTCTCGCCATTCGCAATAGCCTCATCTAATTCTTTAATATAACCAACTGACCACGATAATGGCTTCATGCCTTTTTTACGCATATCCATGTCTGATTTAAATTTCCAATCTTTCATTTCTTGATCAGTTAATTTATCTTTGACTTCCGTACCTTCATTTAAAAATCCCTCAGCATTTAACCAAGTACTAGGATATTGAGCAAATTTCTTATCAGCTAGATTACTATAATAACTATTATATTTTTCTGCTAACATCTTTGGTTCCTCCCACCAATCTTGATGAAGTTTACGAAAATTTCGTCTAGCTTGTCCCTTACTGATTTTGTAGCAAACATCTTCCCAAAATTTATCAAAGTGTCGTTCTATTATATCTTTATTAGATTTAGATATAGACTTAGATGTAGATATAGAGGCAGTGCGTTCGCTCTGCGTAGGCTCTGCGTTCGCATAACGACTTAAAGCACTTTCCCTATTTTTTTCAGTAATGGCAACGGCACGATCATATTCTTCTTTTAATCTTTTTTGATACCACCCTTTTTCATAACAACTCCCGTCCCTAGTCCAATAAAGTTTTAAAATTTTATCAATTGTTTTTTCTTCTGCGTTGGGGGCAAGACAATAAATAAATTCTATATCATCACATAGATACCCACCCCTTGACCAAGCAAAAAATATTAATCGAAAATAAATACCCAATTCTTCATTGGATAAATAGCAAGTATCTGAATTGAAGGCATCAATCCATAAATTCATCTTCGGCATTTTAGACATTTTTTCATCTCCTGTTAAATAGATTATGGTTATGTTTACCTTAAAAAAAAGTAAAAAAAAAGGGCCAAGACTCTAGAAATCTTAGCCCTTAACAGGAGGAAATAACTATAAGAAAGTTATTAATTTGCACATTACAGTAAAATAACACGAAAACATAGCTAAAAATAAGGGAAAAAAACATTAACAAAATGTTAATCTTTTTGCTTGGCAATTTGTTAAAAATGATAATAATACAATTATAATTATTTACCACAGGAGGTATCTAAATGTACTACAACGAAAAAACTAAAAAAGAATACGCAGGTAAGAATGTAGAAATTTTACAAGCTACAGGTCTTACAGGTGGGTTTGTCACTTTTAGACAAGCTATTGAGATCGGCTATGTAGTTCCTAAAGGAACTAAAGCAGTGGCAAAATTAAATAAGCCACTTTGGGAAACAGTTACTTTGCCCAATGGTAAAATTGACGAAAAATTTTCTGCTAGAAAGTTTTCTGTTTTTCACGTTTCACAATTAACTAAGGAGGATGCCTAACGGCATCTTCCTCACAGGAGGTATTTACAGATGAGTAAACTAAAACAAAAACTATCTAATGAGGTTAATGACTTAGCATGGGACGACACTGAAGATTTGTTAGATATGACACGAGAAATGCACACAATTTATGTTTGGGCATTATACAATGCACCTATCCATAAATTAAGAGAATGGAAAAAAGAATTTAAACAAAATAGAAAAGAAAGAGAACAGGAGGAATAAGAATGAAAGAATTTATAACTTGTAAATCATGTGACGGCACAGGGATTGTGCCTATTTATGAGGCATTCGAAAAACCATATGAAGAATGTAATGACTGCGAGGGCCATGGGGTGTTCGCAGTTGACGGAACAAAATTTTCAGTCTTACCAATGTTTGATGTTGTTAAACATTTCACTAAG
>Ga0181401_1001191_pt1 | contig 10471 bp, 14 predicted proteins | sample 24SPOviralmetaG_FD_130130 | JGI IMG/M metagenome (GOLD analysis project Ga0181401, IMG submission 130130) | Marine viral communities from the oligotrophic San Pedro Time Series (SPOT) site, San Pedro Channel, CA, USA - 24 SPOT_SRF_2011-07-20 | ecosystem: Environmental > Aquatic > Marine > Strait...
GAAAACATTCCAGGACAGTTTCTGTCAGAAACAATCAAAAAAGGCCATGTACGCAGATTTAGAAAAGGCTACAACACCACACACAATTCTAAAATGAGTGCTTGTGCAAAATTTAAACAAATGGTTGAAAATGATTCCATGGTGATCAAATCAAAAAATCTTGTGTCAGAACTAAAAAACTTTGTTGCATCTGGCAACAGTTTCAAGGCTAAACCAGGAGAACACGATGATCTAGTGATGTCAACACTGCTAGCAGTGAGAATGGCCAGCACTATTTCAGCATGGGACCAAAAACTGTTTGAAAGACTACGTGACTCAGAGGAAGAACTGATCTTGCCTATGCCAATTATCATGTCATAAATACACTGATGGATCTAAATTTAGTTGCACAAGACTTGTTTGATGAACTCAAATCAAGGTATTCACATCTTACACTAGGTGATGATCAAGCAATGACCACCACAGATCCACAATTAGCAAGATTTTTTAAGTTTGATTGGAACAACAATGCAGTTTCTGTTGCAATAGATGAAGATAATCTTAGATTAGTGTACAACAAAGACCTAGCAGATTCATTGGAAGAAGAAGATCAACAGTCATGGTACGATTTTGCACGCACCATGCGTGAGTTTGCTGTGACACACAACCTTGGTTTTAAACCACAAGACATAGAAAAAATTGACTTAGAACAGGGGGATTTTGAATTCCTTTCTCAAGTAAATACAGTACAGGAAAGCAAAATGCACGGCACATCAAAATCATCTTACAACACTTTAGACAAAACCAAAATGATCATACGTCACTCCAAAGCAGTGGACGAATCAATTCCTGGTGCAAGATCAAGAAACATTGACTGCATCTTTATTGAAAATGCACAGGGCGAACGTTTTCGTTTTCCATTCAACTATCTACACGGTGCAAGAGCCATGCAGATGCATGTGGCCAAAGGCGGCAATCCTTATGATGGCATTGGCGAATCAATTGTAGAACAAGTGGCCAACATTGCAAAGTTAAGAAAATTTACACAGTATGCCAACAAAATGAACATGGTTGACGAAAATACAGAACCATATCTCACAGGCGCAAACCAAAGAATCAAAGAAACCAAAAAACTTTTATCAAAACTACAGAATCAAAGCACATACGAATCCGCATTGGAAGATCTTAATGCCAGCACTACTCTAGAAGAAGATGAAGTGCAACACATGGTTAAATTGTTCACCAAAGAGGTTTTTGACGAAGATCTTGTTGATGCATTCAAACTATTGCCTATAGTGGAATTTGATGACGAAGAAGGCAAAGACAGACGTGACGTCATGACTCAAGCATCCACAGCATCAAGGTATGCTCAGTATGTGGACAACTGGCTAGCAGATCCTAAATCCATGCTGATCCTCAAAAAAGATGATTCATATGATGCACTGCAAAACAATTTGAGATCACAGCAAAAAGAGACTGACATGAAATTGATGACTATATTAAGAGACATTGCCACAAGATTTTTATCTTCAGATCAAGAAGATGATGCACTGGTTAACTTTGCATCAGACATGGAAGCACAGATTTCGCAATCACAAGAATTGTTTGCAAAGCCTGATCCAGAAACAAAACGTCTAAAAGGCACTGCTATTAAGTTGGCCAACAAATATTTGCAGGACATGAAAAAAATTAAGCAAGACGATGCATACAAAGATCAAGTTAGAAAATCACCAGAAGACATCAAAGCATTTAAAAACATCAAAGGCCAAGAAATAGACAAAGGCAAATTGGCCAAACAATACAAAAGAAAATACAAAGATGAATCAGAACAATTTGAAGCATGGGCTACAGCACAAACTGAAATGCTGGAAAGCACACTGGATGAAGACAACATTGAACCATCAGAATATCAAGATGCTTTTGTAAAACCACAAAAAACTTCTGAAATCAACACAATAATCAACTCTCACAAAAAACTGGCAGACGTATAATGAATCTAAACGAACTATTTGAATTTATGGATCGTGAGCCTGTTTCAAATAGTCCAGCTGCCGACAAACTTGCACAAAAAGCCTCATCATATGGCAAAGACGACATGGACTACAATGATATCATGCAAGCCGCAGAACTGTTGCGAGCAGGCAAATTAAAAACACTTGGCAAATTTGTCAACGATCTAGACACTGATCCAAGAGAATTAATTATGTCAACAATCAGCGATGTTGAACCAGATACGTTTAAAAAAATGTATGGCGACCAAACAGGCTATATGAGCCTGATGAAACCAAATTAAAATAATTCTTGACAGAATAAACAAGTTTGTGTATTATACACACTACAGTGATACACACTAGGCAAACAAAAGGAGGCTTACATTATGGCAACACTGGCAGAAATAAGAGCTAAATTGCAGGCTCAAACATCAAAACCTTCAGGTGAAGGCGGCGGTGACAATGCAATATACCCACACTGGAACATTCCAGAAAATTCAGAAGCAGTGCTAAGGTTTTTACCAGACGGTGACACCAACAACACATTCTTTTGGACAGAACGAGCAATGATCAAACTACCGTTCAACTCAGTCAAAGGAGATGCAACATCAGGTCCTGTACAGGTACAGGTACCATGCATGGAAATGTATGGAGATGCATGTCCAATACTTGCAGAAGTAAGACAGTGGTTCAAAGATAAATCTTTGGAAGATCTAGGCAGAAAGTACTGGAAGAAACGTTCATACATATTTCAAGGTTTTGTGACAACATCTCCACTGCAAGAAGATGCAACTCCAGACAATCCAATCAGACGCTTTATTATTGGTCCACAGATTTTCAATATCATAAAGTCTGCACTGATGGATCCTGAGATGGAAGACCTGCCAACTGACTACACCAGAGGTGTTGATTTTAGAATCAACAAGACCACAAAAGGTGGTTATGCTGATTATTCAACATCAAAATGGTCAAGAAAAACAACTCCGCTGACAGAAGAACAGAACACAGCAATCAGTACAAATGGTCTGCACAACTTAGGCGACTTCTTACCCAAGAAACCAACTGAAGTTGAGATCAAAGTGATGGAAGAAATGTTCCGTGCATCAGTGGATGGTGAGTCTTATGACGCAGACAAGTATTCACAGTACTTTAGACCCGCAGGACTCAGAGCACCTGCCACAGGCAGTGGAACCACAGCACTTCCACAAGGCCAAGCAGTGAAAACAGAAACTGCACAGCCAACTGTGACTGCGACACCCGAGCCTACTCCTGCTCCACAACCAGAAACTGCTCCCGCTCCACAACCAGCAACTGCTGAAGGTGGTAACTCCAAAGCAGAAGACATTCTGGCAATGATCAGAGCAAGACAATCCAAGTAATCCAACAGGGGGTAGAAATGCCCCCGTTGACACAATGTCAAAAGTTTCATATAATAAGCAAAAGGATAAAACAACATGGTCAAACCGTTTGATGTAACAAAATTTAGAAAGTCCATAACCAAGTCCATTGATGGCTTGGGCATTGGCTTTAACGATCCTACTGATTGGATCTCCACAGGCAATCACGCTCTAAACTATTTGATTTCGGGCGATTTTTACAAAGGTATTCCACTAGGCAAAGTAACTGTGTTTGCTGGTGAATCAGGATCAGGTAAATCATACATTTGCTCAGGCAACATCATTAGAGAAGCACAGAAAAATAATATATTTGTCATACTAATTGATTCTGAAAATGCACTGGATGAAGCGTGGCTACAGGCCATAGGTGTTGATACATCAGAAGACAAATTGCTGAGATTAGGCATGTCAATGATTGATGATGTGGCAAAGACCATATCAAACTTTATGAAAGAATACAAAGTAGACTACGGAGACAAAGATCAAGAAGAAAGACCCAAAGTGCTGTTTGTACTAGATTCATTGGGAATGATGTTGACTCCCACAGATGTTGATCAATTTGAAAAAGGTGACATGAAGGGTGACTTAGGTCGAAAACCCAAGGCATTGACAGCACTTGTGAGAAACTGTGTCAACATGTTTGGCTCTTACAATGTGGGCATGGTAGCAACCAATCACACATATGCATCACAAGACATGTTTGATCCAGATGATAAAATATCAGGCGGACAAGGTTTCATTTATGCATCAAGTATTGTGGTAGCAATGAAGAAATTAAAATTAAAAGAAGATGAAGCAGGTAACAAAGTAACTGATGTGAGAGGTATTCGTTCTGCATGCAAAGTGATGAAGACACGTTTTTCCAAACCATTCGAAGGTGTGCAATTGAAAATTCCTTATGAAACAGGAATGAATCCGTATTCAGGACTGCTTGACCTTTTTGAAAAGAAAGGCATCATCACACAGTCAGGCAACAGATTGAAATACATCACACAAGAAGGCAAAGAAATACTTGATTACAGAAAAAACTGGGGTGCAGACAACCTTAAAATTGTCATGCAGGAGGTAAGTAATCAGTTTAATGAAGGAGACGATACAGCAACACTTGCTGTTGATGAAGAAGATGGAGACACAAATGCTGATTGATGTTTGGGGATTGATGAAAGCCTATGTTTCTGCCAAAGACAAATCTGTTGTGGCAGAAAAGTTTGTGGACATTGCCATGGACAATGGTGTTGAAGATGAAGAACTCAAAGAATTAATCGGCCATGATGACGAATTAGATGAAGCCATTCGTTACAATCTCGACATTGAACAAGACGAAGAAGACTATGAGGATGCATGAACTGGTTTTCCAGAGTTACGCAAGACATTTCCAAAATACCTGATGCTATTGCATACTATGAAGCAGAACTAAATCAAGCATCTGCTGAAGTAAAACTGCATGGCAACTTAGAAAAACAATCATCAGCCATGCCAGGTGTTGTGGAATCTCGCTTTCGTCAACTGCAGGAAGTTGAAGGCATTCTCAAACACTTGGAAATACAACTGCGTAAACTAAAAACCAAGCACTACAAAAAATATTTAGAGAACTATCAAAGAGCACTGACTTCACGTGATGCTGAAAAATATGCAGAAGGTGAAGACGAAGTGTGTGACTATGAAGCCATTGTGAACGAATGGGCACTACTACGCAACAAATGGCTGGGTGTGATCAAAGCACTGGATCAAAAGCAGTGGCACATCACCAACATAGTAAAACTTAGAGTTGCTGGCATGGAAGATGCCAATCTTTAACCTATAATATAAATATTCCGAGTCAATAAGCAATTTTTTTTGACCAAAATTTTTTTTTGGCTCGAGTTCGAAAGGAAAAAAAATGACGCAACTCATCGACCCCCACAAATTTACAAAGACTGTTGGCCTTTTAAGGTCATTTTTTTTGGACAAAGGATTCTTAGAAGTCCACACCCAAAACAGACTATCAATACTTGCCGCTTGTGAAGACCCGTTCAATGTAGCAACCTACAACTATGCAGGCAATGTTTGGCCCCTGCCACAAACAGGCCAAATGTGGCTGGAACACGAATTATTAAGTAGCCCCTCTAGTAAGGGGTTTTTTTGTGTCTCCACTTCATACAGACAAGAGCCCAATGCTATCCCAGGTAGACATGACATAATATTTCCAATGTTTGAATTTGAAATGCCAGGCAGTGTTGATGACCTCAAAGCCATGGAGTATGAACTTGTAGAATATCTTGGATTTGGAGAACTCACAGAAAAAACATATGCGGATTGGCAACAACATTTTGGCATTGGTGCGGATGTAGAAATGACAGCAGAACATGAAACAGCCATGCAAAAAGAATTTGGTCAAACCATTATCACAAACTTTCCTGAAATGACTTCACCATTTTGGAACATGGCCAGAAACGATGATGGCACAACTGCCAAAAAAATGGATGTCATTCTAGGCGGCATGGAAACCATCGGGTCAGCAGAACGTTCATGCAATGTTGACATGATGCGTGATACATTTCATTCAATCACAGATGGAGCATACTCAAAACTTCTGTTTGAACTGTTTGGCAAAGAAAGGGTAGAAGCAGAACTTGAAAAGTTTTTAGAGTTTGACTTCTTTCAACGAGTAGGCGGAGGCATTGGCATGACCAGAATGATCAGTGCTTTGGACAAACAATAAAAATTAATCTGGGGTGGTGGAATGGTAGACACGCCAAACTGTTTATTTGGTACTTAGGTATACTGCAATTTATTTAAGTGTGTAGGTTCGAGTCCTACCCCCAGAGCCATGCATGAGGCAAATATCTGTCATGCAAATCAAACTGTAGCTTTTCTGCACAACACCTGTTGCAAATTAACACTGTATTTTATGAATTTTGTGTCATAAATTAATATGGAAGACGGAAAAAATAAAATGAAAAAGATTTTAAAATTATTATTAAAACTACAGAAACTCAACACACTTGGCAACAAGAAAAACGTGAAAGAGGCATTCAAATACGTTTACTAATGGAAAGAAAGAAGGAAGAATGGAAAGAGCATTTGAAAACACTGCAAGAAGTCTTGGTCAGTTTACTCGTTTTGTCAATCATATTTTTGGCATTGACGATGAAAACATTATCAAGTTTTGCAGATACGAATATGGCACTGAATGGCAGTGGGCGTACCATACTTGGCAAAGGGAAAGAAAATTTCCTAATACACTCAACAGAGACAACGCGATATAATGCGTGAACCGCAAATTTGGTTTTTTATTGTGACTGCACTAATGCTAGTAATTGGTGCAATCATAATGATGATTAAGATCACGCCAACACCTGAAGAAGACGAACGACGCTGGAACTGGATGCTTGGAAAAGGTCCTGATCCATACAAAAAGGAAAAAAAAGATGAGTAGAATCAAAGTCAACATATTAAAAGACAGTACCAACACGGATAGTTACAAGTATTCAAATTTAAATCTTTTGAGAATTGTAATGGCCGGCAACAGTAAAGCACGAAACAACAGCAGGAGATATAAATGAGCACCCTATCAAAATACTTGCACAATTTGAATCAATCACCTTTTCCTAAAATGCAAGGAAAAACAACAAGAGGAAAAACAAAAAAATAATGCAATATCTAAAGAACTTACTAAACGCAATCAGACCGCAATCCAAACAAGAATGGATTGAGTCATACCTATCTCAGTCAGTGGATCGCTATGATCTAGAAGCAAGACAGCAAGAATTGACGAGGAAAGGTATATACTAGGATGATCAATTACGACGTAACACAATGGGCCACGATGTTTAGAGCGTCACAACTCTATCTTCGTGCTCTACGGCGTAAAAAACACGTATTTCCACACCAACAAATTCACAGTTTACATGCTTATAAACTTAATCATAAAGTTGTACAAGCATCACGTTTCACACCATATTATCACTTTTAATGCCTACCACAACAGGAGATTACATCATGTTAATTTTCATGATCTTGGCTGCCCTAATGGTAATTGCAGGTGTAATATTAATGGCAGTCAATAATCAATATAATAAAAAGTATTCAAATCAACTCATGCAGGCAAGAGTGCTGTTCCAAGGACTAGCACTGGCAGTTTTGTTTGTGGTGGTTTGGTTATCCACATAATTCTAATCATTCCATTGCAATAATCACACAGATTTGCTAAAATACTGTATCCAATTATATAAGAGGAGATAACAAATATGTTAGAAAAACTGTTTGGCCTATCCAAGGCCGGCACTACTATTAAAACGGAAATCATGGCGGGTGTTGCAACATTCTTGACAATGGCATACATCACTGTGGTCAATCCGGCCATACTTTCAACAGAAGGTACTGGCATGGCATTTGGTGCTGTGTTTACAGCAACAATCATTGCCGCTGTGGTAGGTACATTAATCATGGGACTATGGGCAAAGTGGCCTGTAGCACTCGCACCCGGCATGGGACTCAATGCATTTTTTACATTTGGTGTAATTTTTGGCATGGGGTACACATACAGTCAAGCACTGGCCGCTGTGTTTGTGGCAGGACTTGTGTTCTTGTTGCTGTCAGTGACGCCTGCTAGACGTTATATTATTAATTCGATTCCACGTTCAATGAAACTTGGCATCGGCGCAGGTATCGGACTGTTCCTTGCAATCATCGGCTTCAAGAATGCTGGTGTTGTGGTGGACAATCCAGCAACACTTGTGGGACTTGGTGACATTTCATCATGGCCTGTGTTGTTGGCAGGTTTAGGTTTTGCCATCATGGCAATACTTGACAAACGTAAGATACCAGGTGCAATCATCATTGGTATATTGGCAGTGAGTATCCTTGCATGGATATTTGGTGTTGCAGATATATCAGGTGTTGTGGGAGCAATTCCATCACCAACGCATGCATTCAGCCTTGACTTTTCGTTGATAGCAACAGCCGGTTTCATCGGAACTGCTTTTGCATTTTTGTTTGTTGACTTTTTTGACACAGCAGGAACATTAACCTCTGTAGCAAACTTAACAGGCAAAGTCGACAAAAAGACTGGTGAAGTTGAAGGCATTGACAAAGCACTACTTGCTGACTCAACTGCAACTGCTGTGGGTGCATTGATGGGAACATCCAACACCACATCATACATTGAATCAGGTGCAGGCATCAAAGAAGGCGGAAAAACAGGACTGACTGCTGTCACAGTGGCAGTGCTATTTTTAGCATGTCTAATCTTTGCTCCATTGGCACAAAGCATTCCTGCTTTTGCTACTGGTCCTGCTTTGGTGTTCATTGCCACATACTTCCTAAGAAATCTCAAAGACATTGACTGGGAAGATGTGTCAGAATATGCACCAGCTGTGCTTGCGGCAATCATCATGCCATTGACATTCTCAATCGCATATGGTATTGCTCTTGGCTTTATTGCTTATGTGGCAATCAAAGCACTCAGCGGCAAAACAGCAGACCTGAACGGTGGCTCATTAGCCATTGCGGCAGTGAGTATTCTTTACTTTGTAGCTGCATAACTTATCAGGGGGTGGATCACACCCCCTTTTTTTCCTAATTTAATTTAAAGTGAATGTGCAAAAATGTTAATAAATTTTTTGCGACTGTGACAACTGCTAGATGCATGTAACATTTCTCTGTTAAACACGATCGCTCCACCCAGTTTCCACTCAATTACTGAGTCTAATGTTAGTCCTTGTAAGTCTTCATAAGGAACATCATACAAATATTCTTGGTGTATGTCTTTTGGAAACTCAATTGATTCGTTGTGATTTGTTAGCATACTGTAGTCATTCGAGCGTGGTGCTGTGCCATTAGTCCACGGACCTTTATCAGATCTTGGCCGTTGTCTTTTTTTGATTGTTTCTTCGATCAATTGTACAAAGTTTTCATCAACATGAAAATCTGCGACAGATTGCAGATTTTCTTTGCATTGTATAAGCAAATCTCTTAAATCTTCTACAACAATTAAGTTGCCTTCTTTGTTTGGTAATTTGTATTGATATGGCGAGTATTTTTGTCTGGTAAAAAATTGTCCATATGGTGTTGGTTCATAACTGTAGTTGTCAAAGAATAGAGTGTGTGCCGTTGGCTCCATATCAAGGAGCAATAATACAGTTTTTCCGATTGTGCCTGTCTTGCTTACATTATCTGTGTGCGGCTTAAGTCCAATTTTTGTGTCCCAGAATAATATCTCACTTATTTCATAGCCTTTGGGAAATATTTTTTCCATACCGCGCTCAACAATATCTTGTGGCCATTTATCTATATCCCAGCGAGGATGTTTACTAGTCACATCAGGCCTAACATCTGACCTTTCATCTTCTGTTGCAAGATACTCACACAATGTTTTTCTTTCATTTTCCGTGATTATGTTTTCGATAAGCATTGCCATCGCATGTATTTACTAGTAACATTTTTTTTGGTATAAATTTTTGATTGCACGCCAGCCAAATATGCTATATAATCACACACATGAACACAGTTAAAAAACCAGAACCAGATGTCATCATCACAGAGGATGATGGCTACTGTGATTAATGCCGGCGTAGCTCAGTTGGTAGAGCAGTTGATTTGTAATCATCAGGTCACCAGTTCGAATCCGGTCGCCGGCACCATTGGGGGATTAGCTCAGCTGGGAGAGCGCCTGATTTGCATTCAGGAGGTCAGCGGTTCGATCCCGCTATCCTCCACCAATAGAAAGGAACACGATGGCCGAATATAACAGAGACAACATGATTCAAGCAATCCGAGATCATGCACAAGGACACATTTCCAAACACTCAATGAATGTTGAGGTATATCTAAAAAATGCCGCTGGCATTGGAGGTGATGCTCATCCAGATGTGTTGGAAGCAATAGAAAAAGAACTTGAAGTGATCGCAAGATATCACGATCAGTTAGAAGTGTTGGACAAGTACTTCTAATGAAAATAAACGTAGTAGACCGACTAGGCATACAACATGAAATAGATGCTGATGTAGGTTTACCACTGGAAACAGTGATCACACAATCAGGCATTGAATCTTCGTTTGGCATTTGTGGAGGTGCATGTGCATGTTCATCGTGTCAAGTGTATGTGTCTCAAGAAGACTATGA
>Ga0181401_1001194_pt1 | contig 10452 bp, 4 predicted proteins | sample 24SPOviralmetaG_FD_130130 | JGI IMG/M metagenome (GOLD analysis project Ga0181401, IMG submission 130130) | Marine viral communities from the oligotrophic San Pedro Time Series (SPOT) site, San Pedro Channel, CA, USA - 24 SPOT_SRF_2011-07-20 | ecosystem: Environmental > Aquatic > Marine > Strait...
AGTTACTAAAAACACTAATATATCTTTATTTAAAGGTAAAAACGTGGCTTGCGTAATTGACAATATATCTGTAATGGTAACTCCTCAAGAACAACCAAGATCTCCTAAGTTTAGAATAAACACATCACCAAACGACGCTACAGTTACTACATTTAAAACTTCAGTTACAAACGCAGCTGATACATTAATAAATAACGATGCTTATAATGGTGGTAATGACACTGTTGCTTTTTATGTTCACCCACTAATAGTTAACGGTGCTAAATGGGCTGTTCAAGCTAGTGGCGTTACAGTTTCTGAGTCTTCAGATCCACTTAATTTTTTAAGAAATTTCAACAACAACAAGACAGATGGTTATATAAACAATGGTTCTTGGACAGCTAGTAATAGTTATCAAGGAACACACTCTAATGTTGTAAAAGTTGAAATCAATATAGTAGGTACAATGCCTTCGTGGAACATAAATTCAATATTAAAATTTGTAGTAACACCAACTTTAACTCAATCATAATATGGCAGGAAAAATAAAAACATCTACTTTAAATTGTACTGAAAATAATTTGGTTTCGTATTCTGTAGCTGGAACACCTTTAACTACAACTTCATTTACAAAAACATTTACAGTAGTTGCGGGCCATATATTCGCTAAAACACCTTCTATTGATCTTTCTGGTGTTAGTGATAGAAATAGCTATAGCATCGTCGTTAATGATACTGGGTCTGTTGCTGGTGGCAATTTAACGGTTAGAAGTTTTGTTGTTACATATACACACCCATTAAAAGAAGTAGTAGGCGACGTTATTTCTTTTGTTGCCAAAGCAGAGCTTGACATTGCCAACTCTATAGGTAAAATATACAACTATAATTTAAGCTCTACACATTGGATAAAATCTGCAGGTACTAGTAGAATCTTATCAATATACGGAGATGAAGGTGATGCCAACAACGCAGCTGCTGATTTAACTCTTGATTTTAAAAGAAACAACTCATCTATAAGGGTTGGAGGTGCTGGAACTGTTACAATACCAGCTGGAGGAGTTTATCAAGAATTATTAACTTTTCCATCTACAGCGGCAAACAAAACGTTTACTATTACAATGACGCAAAGAGCTAACAACTCTTTTTTAACCATGAGTACCCCAACGGTAGTAACAATACAACAGTATATACCAACAGTTGTAAATGTTAACGCTATAGAGTCTGCGAGTGATTTTTTAGTTACTGGTGATTTTATTACTATATCTGAATGGCCTTTCACTACAAATAGTGGTACTAAAGGTTTTCATTGGTATGTAACTTCACAGTCAGACGCTGCTCCGTTAAAATATGTAGGAACGTTTGATCAAAATGATTTTAGTGGTTTCCCACAAAACGACGGTACTTTACGTCTTGCTGGTGGTACTAAGCTTTCTTTCATAAATCTTTCAACCGAAATATACCCTGTTCAAACTGGAGTTACTGCTGGTGCAACAACTGGAACAGCAATAACTTTAACTGGAATAAACAATAGTATAGTTAAAGGTATGCGTGTAACTGGTAGTGGTATAACTCATACAGGCACAAACTCTACTATTGTAACTGCTGCAAGTGGAACTTCTGTTACGTTAAGCAAGAGTAGCACAATAGCTAGTGGTACAACTTTAACTTTTCATTCAGCTGCTCATATTACTGGTGACGTTGTTTTTAATAGATTTGGAACAATTGCTAAAACATGTTCCTTAGACGTTGCAAACATAATAGGTATTAACCAAGCGCCGACACCTACCTTTACAGGTGTTGTTAGTATAAGCGCTGAAGAAGCTGGTAGTTTTACTGGTATGACACCTACGGCAACTGACGCTGAAAGTGACACGATTACGTTTAAAGTTACATTAATGCCTCAACACGGTACGTTTAAATACACGGACGCACAAAACAACTTGCAAACCGTAACTTGTACTGGACAAACTTTAACTAGCAATAACACACTACACGCTACAACTAAGCTTTTACAATACAAACCAGCTGATGGAAACAGTAACAACACTTCTTTTCAGTATACGGTTGAAGACCCACACCACGCTGCCGTATCTACAACAATAACACTTAACATAGCTGCCGGATAAAATAAATAAACATGCCTAGAATAGATATAAAACTACCTTTACCATTAAATCCTTCGTTAACAGCAAAAACATCTACAATTGCCACTGACACTGAAGATACTCCAGATACTGGTGCTTGGGATGTTATATACTTTTGTAAAGTAAATTTTTCTACAGGTAAACAAATAGGCAACGTAGTTAGATTAGGTGAGTGTATAGCATTGACAAATCCTAGCGCTGAAAACGAGTTAACAACATATACTATAGGAGTACAAACAACTGGAACAGAATTACTACCTGTTGCTGGTGACTATGTATTCTTTGGTAAAGATACAAAAATAAATACCTCTGGTGTCAGAGGTTACTATGCAGAGGTTGAAATGAAGAACGATTCAAACTCACAAGCTGAGTTGTTTTCAGTTGGCGCAGAAATAAGCGCTAGTAGTAAATAAGACAAAATAAGTGTAATTATAATACAAAGAAATTAACAATATGCCAGATCCAGTAACAACAAAACTTTTAATAAGCGCCGGTACTTCGATACTAGGTAGTTTTATTGGTCGTAAAAAACGTAGAAGAGAGCAGAGACAAGCTAACGCTCAACTAAAAGAAATGAAGCAACAGTACATGAATTTAGATTTTAGTAATCCTTATTTGGATATGAAAAACCCTTATGATGGTATGGAAAATCCTTACGAAGATTTAACTGTAAATCTTAAGCAAGCTGAGTTTATGAGAGATCAACAAGCTCAAAGAGATGTTAATATATTAGATGCCTTGAGTGGATCTGCTGGTGCTTCTGGAGCTGCTGGATTAGCACAAACAGTGTATAATCAAAAAGTTAAAAAAGGACAACAAGCCGCTGCATCAATTGGACTTCAAGAATCAGCAAACCAAAGAGCTGCAGCTAAAGGTCAAGCAGGTATTGACATGGCACAAAGAAAAATGGAAGGTATATTAGAACAAAGAGAAAGAGCTGGTGAAGTATATAGTAGAAATAAAGAGCAGGAAAGAACTGAAACTTTGTATGGTATGGCTATGAATAGATCAACAATGGCAAACCAAGCTAGAAAAACAGCAAGAGCTAATTTAATTGGTGGTGTTGGTAGTGCGTTAACAGGTTTTGCAGGTACACAAACAGGTGCTGACTTTTTTGGTAATATGTTTGGTGGGGGTGGTGGTGGAGACGTAGTTCCTAGCGCACCTTTTATTGGCCCAAAACCACTGTTTCCAAACTTTGTTACGCTGAACCCTAACGATTAGAATACAAAACATGAATACAAATTTAGTAAAACTAGACAAAGAATTAGCGTTATCACAACAAGATAATACAGTTACTGAAATAACAAAGCAAGTAGACAACGTTATGGGTGCTTTACAGAAGTTTGAAGAAGAAACTGAAGCTAAAGCTATTAAAAACGCTGAAAACTTAGAAGTTGATGCGATTGGTGTTGACTTGTTACCTGAAGCTGGTAAAGAATTTATGTACACAGAGTTTAATAGAATAGGTGAAGAACTAGCAGAAGCTGAAAATAGAAAAGATAGAAAAGCCGTTAGAGAGTTAAAGCTTGAAGGTGCAAATTTAATTAAAGCACAAAACACTATAGGACAGATGTTGAAAGACCACGCTGAAGATCTACTTGGTGTAGACGGTGAGGGTAGTTATTCTGGTGGTTCTGATGCGACAATGATGAACATGTTAATTAACAAAGAATACACTATACGTAAAGATGGTAAAGACATGGTTATTGACTTTACTGGTCCTAACGGTAAAAAAGGTATAAAGCTAGAAGATTTAGACGAACACATATATTTAAAGAAAAATGATTTAGCTGTTAATTATGACAAAGAGATTAACAGTATTAGAAATAATGCCTACAAAGGTTTGCCGTTTGAAAAAGACAGACTTTCTAAGGTTGTAAAACAAACTTTAAATACTACACAAAAACTAGTAGCTAGTATGTGGGACGATAACTTTACATTAAAAGGTGGTCAAACATTAAAAGAGTTGTGGGAAGAAGAAAACCCTGGTCTAGACGCTAATCAATATTTAAGAACTAGCGGTGGTAATTGGAACGAAAAAACAATTAGAGATTTTGCTAATAAAAAACTAATGGATGGTGGTATTAACGATTCTATAAGTTATAAGAAAAAAGATAGTGGAAGCGGAGGGTTTTATATGATAGGTAAGCAAAGTGTTCCAAAATCTGCTGTGGATCCTACTGTTGCTCTTTTAAATGGTGATAAAGACTTTGGCCCAGAAACTGCTTGGAATGGAGTTGTTTTTAAAAGAGTAAACGGGCAAGATTTTATTTTGGAGCAAGTAGAAGAAGAAGGCAAACTAAAAGGAATTTACAAGAAAATACGAAGAGATTCACTTGCTGCTCAAATTCAAGTCATGAGTAGTATGTACGGTTATAAATCAGTAGGAAATCAAAATGGAGGTGATGATAATGAAGAAGTAAATAACGATTTTTCTACTCCAGATATAAACTTTTACGACGTGTTTGATGGAAGGTTTAATGAAAGTAGAGTTTTTGCTTTAGAAAAACAATATCCTGGTTTAAGATTAAAAGTTATTACAAAAGGTAAAACAGTACCTAAAGAAACAGACGAATATGAGGTTACTTATAAAGGTAAAATGAAGGTGATTGAATTTAACAGATATGGTGACAAAAGAAACAAAGAGTCTCAAAAATTACTTAACAATTTACTAAAAGGAATATAACATGTCGCAGTATACTTTTGAAGGAACCACATACAACGTTGCGCCTGAAAGACTTGAAGAATTTAAACAAAAATTTCCTCAAGCTACTAGGTTGGAAAATGATTTTTTTATTAATGACACGCGGGAAGTTAACGCTGCGCAAGCTCCAGAAGACAAAGGTTTTGTAGAAGACTTAATACAAGTTTTTAAACAATCAAGAGCTACTGGTGGTTCGGTTGATGAATCTTTTGATCTTTTTAAACTTGGCGGTGATATTTCTGAAGAACAATTACAGGCTATTATAGATGCTAAAAGTGAAATGGAAAAATACGGCCCAACTAACGAGCAGTTTGAGTTTGCTAAAGCTCAAAAAGAATACGGGGGTGGTATAGCTGGTACTTTGCTAGCATTAAAAGATAATCCTGGTTTTTTACCTCAACTTTTGGTTGGTAGTGCTGTAACTATGGCTACTTCTTTAGGTTCTGATGAGGTTGCCGGGACTACAGCGTTAAGCGCTGGCGCTGGTGCTGCGCTTGGTGCTGGGGCTGGTTCCACTGGTTTTAGTTTAGGACCTCTTGGTGTTTTAACCACTACAGCTGGTGCTATTACAGGTACTCTTTCTGGTGGAATTGGTGGTTTAGTTGGTTCTATGGAAACAGGGTTGACTTTAATGGATTTAATACAAGAAGAGTTAGGTGGCGTTAAATTAACAAAAGAAAATATAAGAAGCGTAATAAATGATACAGAAAGGTTTGAAGCTATAAAACAAAAAGCAGTTGCAAGAGGTAGAAACATAGGCCTTATAGAAGCTATGACTTTTGGAATATCAAGAGGTGTTGGTAGTACTTTATTAAAAGCTGGTCGTAAAACTACAGCTGGAATTGCAACAACTGTTATAGAAGGAACTGGTGGCTTTACCGGTGAAGTTGCAGGACAAATAGGCGCTGGTCAAGACGTAGATCTTGGCGAGGCAACTTTAGAAGCTATAGGAGAGTTTGTTGGGCCTGAACAAGCTGTAAATTTAAGTGAAGTTGTTAGAGGTACTCTTCAAAAAAGCGAGTACGCTATAAACAATGAAAAAAGATCTAAACAAGAAATCTTAAACTTATTAAATAGTGATAAAATATCTAACGAAGAAAAATTTAAAATAAAGTTTGATATTAAAAACGATGATAAATTTGCTAGTTTTGTTGGTAGTAAATTAAATGATATATCTTTAGAAACTCAAATAGACAGTAGAGTTAGTGATGTAAATGATAGAAACAAATTAGTTGATTTAGGAAAGCAAAGATCACAAGCTGAGGCTGATACTAAAAAAACAGGTATATTTAGAGTTGTTGACGCCGATGTTAAATTAGAAAATATACAAACGCAAATAGACAATATTATAGACAAATACTCTAACGTTGATCGTAGAACTAAAGATGTAAGAGCTAGAAAAGCAACGGCAGAAAGGATAGAAGATATTAAGTTAGACAAGGAGTTTAAACCTAATTTAGAGTTTGCTAAAAAATACAGCAAACTTTTTAACTTAACTATTAAAGATGATTTAACTACTAAACAAATAAAAGAGCAATACGGCGAAGAGTCTGCTGGTGCTTTGGGCTTTATAGATGAAAAAACTAACGAAATAATAATAAATTCTGATGTTGCTAAAAAAAGAATTAGTGGAAACAACGTTGGTAATCATGAGCTTTTACATGGTATAATAAATATTAAGTGGAAAGGGTTAGAAGCAAAGCAAAAAACTAAACTAGCCACTGAGTTGTTAGAGTCAATAGGTGAAAAAAACAAGGCTATTGTTAATGAGAGAGTAAGAGCAAACTACGATGAAGCTTACATGAAAAGTAATCCTGATGAATACGTAACTATAATATCTGACGGTATAGCTAATAACGAAATAAAGTTTGACGACAATATATTTACTAAAGTAAAAGATTATGCAAGAAACTTATTTCAAGGTCTTGGTATTGCTAATGTAGACTTTGAAACATCTCAAGGTATATATAACTTTTTAAAAGACTACAACAAAAGTATACATAAAGGTGTTTTAGCTTCTAGCGTTGCTAAATCTATAGCAGGTGATGTTGACATAAAAACACGAAAATTTTCAAAAGAAGCCTCTGACAAAGTACAAAGTATTTATGAAGAAAAAGGAGCTACTGGCGCTTTTGATATTATAAATGAGTTTAAACCTATTGTGAGTAAAATAGTTGAAAAACGTAGAGACGCACCTAACTTTGATAGAGAACTATTGACTAGTGAAATTGAAATTGGTAAACGTGGTATATTAGATCTTATATCTGAGTATAAACCAGATTCTGGCGTGCCATTAGCTGCTTTTATTAATAAGTTTTTACCAGCAAGAGCTATTGAAGCGTCAAGAAGAGTTTTAGGTGAAGAGTTCACACAAGACGTAACAGAAGCTAAGAGTGTTGCCGCTGAAGAGGTAGCAGATGTTGAAGTTAAAGCCAAGCCAAGAAAAAAGAAAATAGTATTAGCAGAAAGACTAGGTATCACTAAAAAAGTAGATGATGCTGTAAGAAAAATAGTTCCTAACTTAGATATTGAAAATTTAACTTTTAAAAGTTTAAAAAATAAAATACCTAATATTACTGGTGAATTGTTTGGTATAACTCCTAAAAAAATTGAAAGTTTAGCTAACTTAACTAAAAAAGAATTACAGTCTGCTCAAATGTTTATTAATAAAAATGCAGATTTGTTAATAGCTATGTTACCTGAAGGTGCAACACCTAGCGGTACTGCTACTGGAGTGCCTAACACTTTGTTAAAAGCTTTTTACACAAAAACTGACAGAGCTAAAGCAGCTAAAACAGGTAGTTCTTCTGGGCTTGCTTTACAACAAAAAAACAACATAAATAAAAAAGATTTTTTAGAAACTTTTGGTATTATAGATGGTAAGCCAGATCGTACTGATAGAAATACATCAGCTAGAGTTTTAGCGTTGGCTAATTTAACTGGCAAGATGATAACTAATCAAGCTGTAAGAACAGAAATTGCAAAAACAAAAGCTGACACTAAGTCTATTAAAAAAATAGCAGAAGGTAAAAGTGAAACAATGTTTAGCAAAGATGTTAGAGAATTTAATATTGGAGGTACAATAGATAATTTATTAGGAACACATAAAGATAAGGTAGGTAGAAAAACTTACAAATTAAAAACCGAAGACGATGTTGACATTTACATACAAGCATTAGTTGATGATGTTTTACCTTTAATGTCTAGAGATTTTTGGTTTGGAACTCCAAACAAAGAAGGTGCTTTTGGTAGTGAGTTTACACCTTCTAACAGAGCTGTAGACAATAAAAAAATCTATAGATATTACCAAGCTAATATATTAGCTTTAAACCAACTGCCAGACGAAGCTTTTGGAAAACCAATAGGGGTAACAGATTTTTCAAGACCATCTTATAAAACTTTGTTTGAAGGTAAAAATGGAGTTCAAGTAGATAAAATAAAATCAACAAACAAAAGAACTGCTAAAATACACAAAGCTTTGTGGTCTAGAATATATAAGGCTATACAAGAAGATCCTACTAAAGCAGCTGCTATTGGTAATTATTTTAAATTAGTTTCAAAGCAAAACAATCATTGGCATAGAGCTGCTGCTGAAATGGTAGGGTACTCTAAAAACCCTAAGGGTGATAGTAAAAAAACTTATGAATATGAGCATGCTATGCCGGCTACAGCTTCTTATCTTTATTTATTAGACGCTGCTTTAAAAGGTTATGATTTCAAAACAACTTATAACCCTGTTATGGATAACTTTAAGTTAATAGCTTTAGACGCTGCTGAGAATAAAAAATTAAACAAAGCTGGTTTAGGAAGAGCAATGCCAGAAGGTTGGAATACTATAGATAACAAATGGTGGGAAAGATATTTTAATGATTTAGTTGATATAAATCCAAATTCTATTGTAACTTTAGATGGAAAAACTTTTAAAGAAGAGTTTAGTGTTCCTAGTTTTACACCTGGTTTAAACTCAAGAAAAAAGTTTAGTAAATCTGTTAACTCTGCTAGAGTAAGTAAAGATGCTAAAGGTATTACTGTTTTAGATTTTGACGATACATTGGCTACGACTAAATCACTAGTTAAATACACAACGCCTGAGGGTGTTACTGGAACGTTAAACGCTGAAGAGTATGCTAAAACATACGAAGACTTGCTAGATCTTGGGTATGTGTTTGATTTTTCTGACTTCAACAAAGTTGTAAAAGGTAAGTTAGCACCATTGTTTAACAAAGCAATAAAGCTGCAAGGTAAGTTTGGTCCTAAAAATATGTTTGTATTAACAGCAAGACCTCCACAGGCGCAAAAAGCTATATTTGACTTTTTAAAAGCTAACGGTTTAAACATACCTTTAGAAAACATAACTGGTCTAGGTAACTCTACTGCAGAAGCTAAAGCACTTTGGATAGCTGATAAAGTTGGTGAAGGTTTTAACGACTTTTACTTTGCAGATGATGCGTTGCAAAATGTACAAGCTGTTAAAAATATGTTAGATCAATTTGATGTTAAGTCAAAAGTACAACAAGCTAAAGTTAAGTTTAGTAAAGATTTAGATACTAATTTCAATGATATATTACAAGACATCACTGGTATTGAATCTAAAAAAAGATTTGACTTTATAAAAGCTAGAAAACGTGGTTCTAGCAAAGGTAAGTTTAGATTATTTGTACCACCGTCTCATGAAGATTTTGTAGGTTTGTTATACAACTTCATGGGTAAAGGTAAAAAAGGTGACGCTCATCGTGACTTTTTAGAAAAAGCTTTGGTTAGACCTTTAAATAGAGCTAATAAAGAATATGACACGGCTAGGCAGTCTGTAGCTACAGATTATAAAAATTTAAATAAGCAAATGCCTGATGTTAAAAAAATGCTTATAAAGAAAACGCCTGATGGTGACTTTACATATCAAGATGCTATAAGAGTATATCTATGGGACAAACATGGCTATGATATACCTGGACTAAGCCCTATTGATCAAAAAAATTTAGTTGAGTTAGTTAGCTCTGATCCAAATTTAAAAAGCTACGCAGAAACTATAAACACTATATCAAAGCAAGAAACTTATGTTAACCCTACAGATGGTTGGGATAGTGGAGATATACGCATGGATTTAGACGATGCTACAGGTAGAATTGGTAGAGCACAGTTTTTTGAAGAGTTTAATGAAAATGCTGACATAATATTTTCTAAAGAAAACTTAAATAAAATAGAAGCTGGCTACGGTAAAAATGTTAGAGAAGCTTTAGAAGATATACTTTACAGAATTAAAACTGGTAGAAACAAACCTACTGGCCAAAATAAAATGGTAAATTCACTTATGAACTGGGTTAATGGCTCTGTTGGTTCTGTGATGTTCTTTAACATGAGATCTGCTTTGCTACAGCAAATGTCTTTAGTAAACTATATAAATTTTGCTGATAACAATATATTTGCAGCTGCTAAAGCTTTTGCTAACCAAAAACAATATTGGAACGACTGGTCTTTTATATTTAACTCTGACATGCTTAAACAAAGAAGAGGTGGTATTATGACTGATGTAAATAATGCTGAGTTAGCCGCTTCAGTTAGAGATGCTAAAAACCCAGCTCAAGCAGTTATAAAAAAATTATTAGAAATAGGTTTTTTACCAAC
>Ga0181401_1001197_pt1 | contig 10441 bp, 5 predicted proteins | sample 24SPOviralmetaG_FD_130130 | JGI IMG/M metagenome (GOLD analysis project Ga0181401, IMG submission 130130) | Marine viral communities from the oligotrophic San Pedro Time Series (SPOT) site, San Pedro Channel, CA, USA - 24 SPOT_SRF_2011-07-20 | ecosystem: Environmental > Aquatic > Marine > Strait...
TATATTCCCATCCAGTCTCCCTCTATGTCTATTTCCCAATCTTTTGACCTTTATAGTACATTAGATATTTATACTGAAGTTTCTGACATAGTAACTAATTGGTCTTCTTCATTTTTTACTAATTATGGTTTTATAGTAAGGCAATCATCCTCCCAAGAATTTATAAATGATACTACTCAACAAACAGAATTAAAATTTTTCTCTCGGGATACAAATACAATCTACCCACCCCAATTAGAAATCAAATGGGACGACTCAGTATGGGATACAGGTTCATCTGATACTACAGAATTAGGCACTACCCAAACTTTATTATCTTTAACTAATAATAAAAAAGAATACTACCCGGAAGAAATAGCTAAGTTAAAAATAAACTCAATAGAAAAATTTCCAGCACGTACTTTTTTAACATCTTCGGGATATACTAAGAATTTTTATTTACCATCGGGTTCATCCTTATATGCTATTAAAGATAGTAAAACCAACGAATATGTAATTGATTTTGATCCCTTATATACTAAAATAAGTGCTGATGAAAACTGTAGTTATTTTAATGTTTATATGAATGGTCTGGAACCAGAAAGATATTATACAGCATTAATACAAATTAATATTGATGGTGAAACTAAAATATTTGACACAGATTTAGATTTTAAAGTGATAGAAGGATGAAAAGAATAAATTTTACACGAGAAGTATTTAATAAACAAAAATTCAATGAAACCGTAGATACTGAGTTTTCCCAATTAGTAGAAGTTCCTGATGAAACTTTTTTTGATCCTAATTTGGCTACCGTAAATGATTTTTTTATAATATACGAGAATTTATTTTTAGAAATTCCCCAAAAGGGAGAAAATAATTCCCATGAATTTTTAATTAAAGAATCTACAGAATATATAGGATTTGAACAACAAAATGAAGTAATTCAAGAGTTATTAGAAGAAATAACACAGTTAAGAGAAGAAAATCTGGGGTTAAGACAACAGAATTTGGATTTTATCCAACAATTTTCTCAAGGAATAACTACTGAAGAAGCAAGAATCTTATCTACAGGTACTGAAATAATAGGTATAAATTCTTAAGTTAAATAGTTATAAATAAATAATAGAATGTCCGAATTTTTGTATACATCAGGAAATGAATTAATATATCAAGATGGTAGACCCTATATAGGACCATATCATGTAATGGTGGATGGTACTCCTATGTCTGGAAATACTCATTCGGGAAATGATCAGACTTTATCATTTATAACCCCACCAAACGAAATTATAAGAAGACCACCCTCAAGTTTCTTTAATACCGGATATGAGTTAAGTGATCAAGAAATAATTCCTTCTTTTGAAACTGGTTCATCTTTTGATATTGATAGGGATAATATTGAGCTTTTTATATATGATGCTAATAAAACTTTTTTAGCTTCTCGACTTGATTATGAAGATTATAGGGTTGAAAATAATACATCTACTGAATTATCTACAATTGATGAAATATTAATAACTCCCGATAGGGATGTATTTAACCTTATAGAAAGGCAGACAGGTAATTATTATGCAGTTTATAATTTTATAACCCCTGAATTATCATCTTCTTTATCATCTCCATATTTTATTTCTCAAATCTCGAGTGATGGAACAGAAATAAGATTGCAAAATAATTTTATTGATAATAATGAAATTAGGTCATCTTTTAATTCTTTAAAAAATAAAATAGATTCTTCTAACTTTTTTGATGAATTTTATATAACCCCGGGCCAAAATGAAAATTATATAGGAGTTAACATATTATTAGATGAATCCCAAGAAGATTTGGGGATTCTTATTAAATTGTATGAACCTCTTCCCCCTAATATAACTACTAAATCCCAAGTTACAGCTTTCAGCAAGATAAGTGAAACTCAAATATATGAAGTTAAGTTTAACCCTCCTCCCCCCACTAGGAGAAATACTTCTTTACCATTAAGAGGACCCAATGTTAATATACCTATACAAGATCAAGTAAATAATTCTACTGAATTTAAAACTTTATCATTACTTACTACTTCTTCTTTTACTTCATCTTTAGACCAATCTAAATATTTACTCAATCAAACAGGTATAACCCTTAACCCTAGTTATTCTATTAGTGATTATAGTGATTTTGTTCATTTTTCTTCTGCTAAAAAAAGATTAAATAATTTTTACTATAAAGTAGGACAAATAGAATCATTCCAAAACAACATAAATAGCTTAACAGCCATTTCACCAGCTACTTCAGAAACTTCTGCATCTGTAAATATATTTCGAAATAAGATTACAGATATCATCCAAAATTTTGATGGGTTTGATTATTTTCTTTACTATACAAGTGGATCTAACTCGTATCCTAAATCAAATTCTACCGCACCTTTTACCCTATATTCCACAGGAAGTACTGAAGCATTAACTTGGTTAGGAAGTGATGTAGCAGGAAATATATACTATGGAGGAGCTATTTATACAGCATCTAGATATGATGATGATAATCCCTCTAATTTGATATATACTATTCCCGAATATGTAAGGTCTAATACAGATAACCAATCATATATAGATTTTTCCAATATGGTTGGTCAACATTTTGATGAGATTTGGTTATATATTAGGGCCATTACCAATAAATTAAAAAATACAAATAATTCGGAAACAGGTATAGCTCCTCAAATAGTTGAAGAAACTCTCAAGTCATTTGGTTATGAAGTATATGGAAATAATTTTAATAACAGCGACTTATTTACAGGATTAATTGGAATTAATAATTCAGGATCATTCTTCCCTAATACCGAAAATGAGGTTATTAATACTTTTGTTTCTGCTAGTGATGAACCTGTTCCTATCGAGTCTGTAAGTAAAGAAATTTATAAAAGATTATATCATAATTTAGTTTACCTTGCTAAAAGAAAAGGAACAATATCTGGGTTAAGAAGTTTAATTAATATCTGGGGTTTACCTGATACTATTCTTAGAATAAATGAATTTGGGGGTAAAGATAAAGTAAATTCTAATGATTGGGATTTATATAGAAGAATATTTAATAATGAAATAACTTCATTCCAAATTGACGCTGATTTAGGGGAACAATATAATGGAGGGGTTGAAACTTTATGGAAACTTAACACATTATGGTCTTCTTCCGCTGCTATTACAGGATTAACTGGTAGTATTCCTTCTACAGTAGAATTCAGATTTAAATCTGATATTGACCCATCTGTTACTCCTACTTCTTCTATCCCTCTTCAACCTTTATGGGGATTGAGAGATAACTCAGGTGATACAAAAGTATTAGCTTATTTAGAATATAATGGTTCTGGTCCTACTAGTGGATCATTTAGTGGCTCTGCTATAGACCCTAATTACCAATACGCTGATTTAACTCTAGCTATAGATGGTACCCCACCAGTTTCTAAATCAATTTCTTTACCCTTTTATAATCAAGATTGGTGGAATGTTAGAATTCAAATGCAGCAGGAAAATGAAGCTCTCCCTAATGAATCTCTATATTCTTTAACTTCTGCTAATAAGATTTATAATGGGAAAGATGGTACTAAACTAGGATTTAAAGATTCATTAGAAATAAATTATAATTCTGGATCTTGGGTAGATTCTACAACTAGTAGTTTTGCATTAGGAAGAGATTTTAATTCAATTACTTATCCTAATTTTAGTGGATCTTTACAAGAAATTAGATATTGGACTCTATGTTTTAAATTTGAAGATGCAATAAATGAAGAAGTATGGAATAACCATGTTATGAATCCACTTTCTATAGAAACTGGATATTTAACAGGTTCTCTTTCCCCTGTAAACCAACTAGTATTTAGATCTAGAGAGGGGGAAGATTTAACTTTAATCTCAGGTTCACAAGGTGATAATAAAGATTTGGAATCAATTCACCCAAGAATTACAGGTTCTTATTTAACAACTTCTTCTTTTGCTGATGATTCGGGAACAGGATTACATTCTTTATATTCTCTAATATCATCTTCTATAGACGATAATAAAGAAATTCAATTTTTAAACCAACCAAGTTTAGGTGTAAAGAATCGAGTAACAGATAAGGTAAGGGATTATGGAGATGTAGCATATGAGAATGTTTTATCCCAATATAGAAGCATTCAGCAAAATTATGAAGCCTCACAATCATTTACAGAAGATACTAATTTACTTGAAGTAGCATTTTCACCCCAGGATGAAATAAATGATGATATTACTCATGAATTTGGATTTAATAACCAAATAACAGACCAAATATCCGACCCTAGAAATTTATCTTCTTCTTTAGATTACTATGATGGATTAAGAGATATTGCTTTAAAATATTTTGAAAAGTATATTAAAGCTGATCCAACTGATTATTTTAGACTTATTAAATATATTGATAATTCACTATTTAAAGCAATTAAAAATTATGTACCTGCGAGAACATCCGTTTCAACTGGTATTATAGTTAAACAACATTTACTAGAAAGAAATAGAGTAAGACCTCCCCAAGTTAATCCAAATACTACCATTGCGATAACCCCAGAAAGTGAATTTAATACCCCTTTAACATTTAAAGATATAACAATATCGGGATCAGTTAAATCCCAACCCAGAAATTTTATAACAGGCTCTCCAATCCAAGTGTTTGAAGGGGGAACAGGTGGGTCATTTGAAAAATTCAACACTGTTGATTTTTCACCTCTAGGACCCTCAGGTAGTGGTCCTGTTAGAACTTTTGGATTTGAAATAACCCAATCTTTTACTGAAACTGTATCTGATTTATCTGGTAGTATAACAAGAATAGTTGATAATCAAGATGAATTTTATAATGGGGAATTTAGTGGTTCACAACTTATTATTACAACCCAATCCCTTAACCCAGGGTGTGCACAATTTTTAAATATATTTACAACACCCCCACCAACATCATCTTTTGATTATTATTTATATAACGAACTTTTTACCTGTTCCTTAGATAGATTTAGAGATGTTAGAACAACCCCTAATTCAGGAGAAATGTTTATAGGTTATACAAGTGCAGGACCTTTCATTAGGGATTTTAAAATGTCTACTACAGATAAAGAAGGAAATGATATTACTTCTATCTTAGATAATGCTACAAGATTTAGTTTTGATTTTGGTACTGGTCTTGAAAATTTTAATGTAACTAGAACAAACCAAGGATCTGGATTTATACAATACTTAGTTAATGAATTATTACCCTCCTCTCCAGAGTATTTGTTATCTAGTAGCTATGAAGAATATCCTTTTTCAGCAAGTTCCAGTGCATCATTATCTTCTAGTGTTGGTGTAGGTACCATATTTTTTCAACCCAATGGTGATTCAACTTCAATCATTCTTTCAAATTATGATTCCGAAGATGATGATAATAATGTATTTAACGCTTCTACAGGTTTTTACACATTACCTGGTACCCCTAATTTACCTATATTCTACTCAGGATCAGTAAATTACTCAGGAAGTATTAATAATTCGTTAGTACAAACTCCTATAGGGTCTGCTTCTGTAAGTTTAATTCTTAAAAACCAAACATTACCCGCATTCTCCCAATATGTTTCTTCCCTTGATCTTAATATAGCTTCTCAAACATCACTTGAATTTTCAGGTTCTTTTGCAATATCAGGAAGCTTTAACCAGAATGTTCCTATAAAAAGTGACGAATTAGCATTAGAATTAAATTTAAGTCTTCCTGGACTTGAAAAAGGAATGACGTTTATCAGCGGTTCAATTACAGGTAGTGGGGCTGAATTTTCTGTATTTACAGGATCAAGATTCCCATTCCCATCAGAAACTACATTAACTTCATTTGAACCTTATTTACCTTTAGGATTTTCAGATTTTGAAAGACATATTGATTGTCAACCTTTATTTAATAACATATCAAATAATAGATTAAGTACTTTATATTTTGATGTTGATTACACAAGTGGGTTATTAAATCCAATTAACATACTACCTATAACAAATAGAGATGCAGAACTTTTTCCAATTCCTGATTCTAATTATACTTCCCAAAGATCAATACTTCCAAGGTATAATGGCTCAAAATTAAATGGATTAATTTTAAATAAGTATTCACCACCCGGAACTTCATATACAGAAAATAATATTCAGAAAACATGGGAAGGTGATTTTTCATTTGGTAAGGAACCTGTTATAGAACAAACCAAACCATTTTTTGGTTTTTTCCAACTTTTACTTCCTACCTCTCCTGAATTAGAATTTGCAACCCAAGCAAAATTAAAATATATTATAGGATTAGATGGTCAACCTTATAAACCTATCCCGAAACAATCTCCCTCATTTTTTGATGTTGAAGGTACTTTTGAACAAGGTAATATAGTTGATGTATCTTTAGATGATACTTTACAAACTGATGACCCTTCTTTAACAAATGCCGCAGTTGGGATTAATCTAGATAATTTTAATAAAAGAGCAAGGGTTATAAAAGGAGCTAGAAGGATAGACCCTGTTTTAACGACCCAAAAAGTTTCTATTTATGATGAAGCTAATGCTAATGATGCCTTTGAAAGTTCAATAAATATCATAAACCCCCCTAACATCACCACTGATTATAGTTTATGGGCATATAGTGATCAAGGTTTTGTTCCTTTATCAGCATCCCCTTTAAAATTACCATTTAATGTTGTTTCTTTTGATAATAGTGGTGGATATAATAATTCATCTTTTGAATTTACTTTTTCAGAGGATACTCAAACACCTGTATCATTTCAAACAAATGTTACTTTTAAAGTTAATTCAACAAATCCTTCTGGAACTCAGGGTATGTTAAGAATGCTTAGAGAAAGAGGAGGTGTTAGAGATAATTTAATTTCACGACTTATGATAATACCCCAGGGTGTTGATAGAATTAATGTAACACTGACTTCACCCCCTGAAGATTTCCGAGATGGTGATAAAGTATATGTAAGAGCTAGTATTCCCAATTTCGGGGGTTCTAGTTTTGATCAGGATGATAACCAATTTCCTGTTGGTAATTCAAGTGTAAGAGAATTTCTTCCTGTATCTTTTAAAGCTTTCCCTAATGAAACACCATTAACTTCTATAAACGCTCCTTTCTTTACAACAGGAAGTAATTATACAAACCAATTAACGGGATCTGTTAGTATGTCTATGATATTAAATCAAGTTCAAAAACCCTATAATAATACTACATTTAAACCTTTTAATGAACCTTTTAATATCCAACCGGGTGATGAATTTAGATTTGAAGGAAGAGAAGATAGAGTATTTTTGGTAAATAAAGTAACACTTAACGATACTTCTACTGCATCCACGGGTTCAATATTTATTCAAGTTCAACCTCCAATCCCTCCATTAATTAACTTGGATCAATTTTTAATAAGAAGATATAATGAAGATGGAACTTCGGTATTAATAGATTTAATCCCCCCTTCATCATCTTTTGCTACAACAAAAGGTTTAATAAAAAATGAATTCATAAATGAAAAATTAGAAGAAAATATTAATAACATTGTTGCTAAATTGTCAACAGAGGGGATAATTTAATATATTTATAAATAAATTACTTTAAAAAATGGGCTATTTAAATAACCAAATTGTCACAGTAGATGCTATTTTGACTAAAAAAGGAAGAGAGTTACTTGCTAAAAATAATGGTTCTTTCCAAATTACACAATTCGCTGTAGCAGACGATGAAATCGACTACACACTTTATAATCCTGAACATCCATCAGGGTCAACCTTTTATGGGGAAGCTATTGAAAATATGCCATTATTAGAAGCATTTCCCAATGATACACAAATTATGAAATATAAGTTAGTTACCCTCCCTCGTGGAACAGCTAAACTTCCTGTACTTGATTTAGGTTATTCGGCTATTACATTGAAGCAGGGAGCTTCATTAGCAATCACTCCTCAAACATTAAATTATTTAGGAGCTGCTCAATCTAACGAAAGTTCAGGTTATTCCTGCACTATTTCTGATGTTAGAATTTTAAATACATTCACAGGAGTAGGTATTAACACCCCAGCTGCTACAACCCAAAATGCAGTGATAAATCAAACATTAGGAACTAATATTTCTCAAACCGTCATAGGTTCTCAAATTAATTTAAGAGGAACTACAATTAATACTTTATTTGGGACTAATGCAGCTTCTGGGGCTCAAATTAGAACAACACTTACATTTGTGGGGTTAGATTCAGGAGCTAGATTAACTATTCCATTAACAATAACAAAAACTAACGTATAATGAGTTTTAAAAGATTTGAAGACGAAGATATAGTTGTAAGTAGTGATTCCATTACGGGTACAGCTTGGTCAACAGGTAATCCAATTTTATCTACTTTTTTTACTTCATCAATTCAAAAAGCAGGAAGTTCTGGAGATTTTTATTTAAGTATCTTTGAGGGAGACCCAAATGTAGCTAATAATAGTGCTAGTGTTCAATTTGATATAGCATATTGTGATAATGAAGGATCAGGCTCCGTTTATTATAACCCCGGGGTTGTAGGTAAAACCCCTACTTTAACTAATTTTGGTCAGTACAGATCATTAATTTTAGAAGATGAAAATTCTAGTTTTATATTTGGAACTGATACTAATGTGATTTCTGGTTCTCATTTTTATGCTATTTCCGTAGAACGAGCTAAATATAAGGAATCTTTATTCCCCCAAACATTTAATTTAGCTCTTTCGGGTTCTGGCGGATTTGATAAAATTCATCTTACTAATAATTCAAAAGATATTTTAGTGAACACATTCTTAGGTTCTACTAGAGTAATGCAAGTAGTATCTGGCTCTAATGGTAATGCTATAGGAGGAGATGGATATGTAGTGGGCAGTGGTTCTTATGGGCTATTCCTACCAGATATAGGAACTATTTTACTTAATCCTATGGCGTTATCCCAATCAATTCATCTATCAGCTTCTAGACCTAATAATGCTGATGGTGAAAATGAAGAATATCTATATGATGCTATAAATAGAGGAGGGAGTTTTGAGTTAAACTCACAAGAAACTATTTCTTCTGATTTTGTATTTGTAAGATTACGAAATAGTGAATTTAATTACTCAGAAAACCCATCTTTTATTTCGGGTTCAACAGGCGAGGTAATCTATCAAAATTTCATTAACCAGCCACAAGTTTATATTACTACAATTGGAATGTATAATGATTCTAATGAATTGATAGCTACTGCTAAATTATCTAGACCACTCTTAAAGGATTTTACAAAAGAAGCTTTAGTTAGAGTAAAATTAGATTTCTAAAGTGAATGAGTGCATTCAAACAATTCAACTCAAAGGATGTCATAGTTACACCCTTTAAAACTAACAAAAGTTTTACTTTCATTGGAGCTCATCAATTTACGGGCTCTAATGTAGGGATAGATAGATTTATAGGGAGAAATACTCCCCCTACAGATCAAATTACATCCGAAACGGTTACTGGGCAAATATCTTCAATCCCTGAAAGATTAGTATATGATTCTATTAAACATCTTTACTATTCAAATTTTTTATTAGATGCTTCTGGGAGTAATGTTAATACCGCTTCGTTTAATAATGATGGTACTATAACAGGCCCCCCCACTACAACAAATTATTATAATTATCTATCCTCTGATCTAGTACCTAGAAGAGAATTTCCAACTCAATCTGATGCACTTATAGGTGTAATTTCTATACCTTCAAAATTGTTTGGTGAATATATTAAACCTGGTACTTTTTCGTATGAAGAAGAAGGAACATTAATTACTGATGATGGGGAAGGTAATTTATTTGATTCTTTAGGTAATCAATTAGGAAATATTATATATGAACATGGAATTGCTATTGTAACAGTTGAGAATACAGGTTCATATGAATCATTATATGGCCAGGCAATTTATGGCACTGATTTGTATGGGGATAGTGGTGGTTTTCCAAGTTTCTTAACTAGTTCTGATGTTACATGTTCATTTGAAAGTACTTTGACACTTAATGAAGCACAATACTCAGTTAGAATAAGGGAAAATGAATTTCAATATTCTTTAAATCCTACTTTAATTACGGGAAGTAATATTAATTCTAATACTTATTATGATTTTGCTACAGGCTCTTATTTTACTCCGTATATTACAACAGTAGGAATGTATAATGATAATTATGATTTATTAGCAGTTGCTAAACTGGCTAAACCTCTCCCCGTATCTCAATTTACAGATACAACAATAATGGTTAACTTAGATATGTTTTAATGAATTGGACTTATGAAGGGAATGAAATAATAGATATTTCACAATTTCCCGAAAATACATTTGGTTTTATTTATGAGGTAACTCATACACCCACAGGTAAGAAGTATATTGGTAAAAAACAATTATTTTTTAATAAAAAACTCCCCCCACTTAAGGGCTATAAAAGATGGAGAAAAGTAGTTAAAGAAGGTAATTGGA
>Ga0181401_1001198_pt1 | contig 10434 bp, 15 predicted proteins | sample 24SPOviralmetaG_FD_130130 | JGI IMG/M metagenome (GOLD analysis project Ga0181401, IMG submission 130130) | Marine viral communities from the oligotrophic San Pedro Time Series (SPOT) site, San Pedro Channel, CA, USA - 24 SPOT_SRF_2011-07-20 | ecosystem: Environmental > Aquatic > Marine > Strait...
CAATACCAAAGGATAGTCGGTGAAATAGCAGGTTTGAGTTTCTGTGAACAGGAAATTCAAACTTTACATTCTAATATGGAGGATGCAAATGACTAGTAAAGTCGAAACAACAACTGTTCCAGATAGGGTAGATAATTTCGGTAGTAATGGTATGGCTAAAGCAGAATTAGCTTCAGAGCCAACAATTACTCCTGATAATGTAGACTCTCATGCAAGTTCTTTACCCCGTCCAACTGGGTATCGAATTTTAATATTACCTTTCAGCCCTAAAGCGGTAACTAAAGGTGGAATACATATAGCAAAACAAACGGTCGATAAGGAAAGGTTAGCGACTGTTGTTGGTTATGTAGTAGCTACAGGACCTGACGCTTATAGTGATCCACATAAGTTTCCAGAAGGAGCTTGGTGTAAAGAAGGTGATTGGGTTATCTTCGGTCGATATGCTGGAGCTCGTTTTCAAATAGAAGGTGGCGATATGCGTCTTTTAAATGATGACGAAATCTTAGCTTGTATCGATGACCCAGAAGCAATTTTATCATAACAAACTTGAGGAGGACTCATGCAAAATAACGAAGCCGAAAAAATAGAATTAGAACTTCCCGAAGGGGAAGTTGATATACGGGAAGCAGATGTAGACGATTCGATTAAAGACGAAGTAGTCGAAGAAGAAGCTCCTGTAGAAGAAGTAAAAGATGAATTAGATGCGATTTCTGATTCAGTGCAAAAGCGTATCGATAAGTTAACTTATAAGATGCGAGAAGCAGAAAGACAGCGAGATGAAGCTGTTAACTATGCTCAAAGTGTTAATCAAACAGCGACTAGTTTAAAAGAAAAATTAAAAAATTCTGATACTTCGCTTTTCAAAGAGTACGATAACAGGGTACAATCTGAAATTGAAGGAGCAAAGAGACTTTTAAAAGATGCACAAGAAGCAGGGGATAGTGAAGCAGTGGTTGAAGCAACTACAGTTCTTTCTCGTGCTACCGCTGAAGCTGAAAATCTTAAAAGACTACAAGCTCAACAACAAGTTAGGGAAAAAGCTAAACCAGAAGAAGTTCCTGTGGAGGCTTATCAACCTACCTTACAGCCAGAACAAGCTCCAGGACCAGATCCTAAAGCTGAAGCATGGGCTGAAAAGAACACATGGTTTGGAGATGACCAAGCAATGACATTTGCAGCATTTGGAATACATAAAGAATTAGTAGAGGAAGGTGTTGATCCGACTTCTGATAATTACTATTCTCAAGTTGATAAACGCATGGCTGAAAATTTCCCACACAAGTTTTCTAACGAGCAACCTGCCCCCGTGCAACAGGTCGCTGCTTCTAGCCGAGGGGCTAGTGGTAAAAAATCATCACGCAAAATTAAGTTGACACCTAGTCAAGTAGCAATAGCTAAAAGACTAAATGTGCCACTAGAAGAATATGCTAGACATATTGAAGGAGTATAAAATGACCGAAGAAAATAAAACAGAAGTCAATACTGATCGTAACTCACGATCTGCAGAGACACGAGCCTCTCAAACTCGCAGAAAGCCTTGGGCTCCCCCGTCTATGTTAGACGCACCCGAAGCTCCTCCTGGATATCAATTTAGGTGGATTCGTGAAGCTACTCGAGGAATCGATGATAAATCTAATATGTCTAAACGTATTAGAGAGGGATATGAACCTGTGAGAGCAGAAGACTATCCTGATTTCGAAGCTCCTACTATTGAAAACGGTAGCAACACTGGAGTAATTGGAGTCGGAGGATTAATACTTGCTAAAGTTCCAGTCGAAACCGCAGAAGAACGTAATGCTTATTTTAAAGATCAAGCAGATACCGCGATGCAAGGTGTAGATCAAAACTTTATGCGAGAAAGTGACCCAAGAATGCCTATTAAGGATAGTGATATCCAAAGGACTTCTAAAGTCGCCTTCGGTAGTAAGCCTACCGATGCAAAGTAATTAATAATAACAATGTATATAGACAAAGGAGAAAACAATGGCTAATACAAATAAACCAGATGGTTTTACTCCCGCATACCATATGTACGGAGGTGTTATTCGCCCTGCTAAAATGAGAATCGCAAGTGCAACTAACGCATCAATCTTTTCAGGTGATGTTGTTAATTTATCTAGTGGTTATGTCATTCAAGGCACAGCGACAGGCACACCCGTAGGTGTATTTTACGGAGTATACTTCACAGCTACTGACGGCACCCCAACTTTCTCGAAAGTTTGGACTGCTGACACAGCTACCCAAGGCGGAGCAGACGCAGAAGCTCTCGTTTATAATGATCCTGGGATCGTTTACGAGGCTCAATTTACAGCTGGAACACCAGCAGTAAGTTTTATCGGCTCTAAATATACTCTTTCTACGACTGCAGGTTCCACAGTGAACGGTAGATCAAAGGAAGGGGTCACAGCAACTACTTCAAGTGGTGTAGCGTTAATGGTAGGATTCGCTTCGCAACCGAGCAACGAAATCGGTGCTCATGCGAGAGGACTCTTTACATTCCCGACTAACACATTTGCGGTCTAATCAAGGAGATAAATAATGGCGATTAACAGAGCACAACTAGTTAAAGAACTAGTACCTGGACTCCATGCTCTCTTCGGATTAGAGTATGAGAGATATAATAACGAGCACGAAGACATCTTCGATACTGAGAACTCCGAAAGGGCTTTTGAGGAAGAAGTAATGTTAAGTGGGTTCGGTGAAGCACCGACTAAAGGAGAAGGAGCCGCAGTCATTTATGACACAGCTCAAGAATCTTTTACTTCGCGTTATACACACGAGACTGTAGCATTAGCATTTGCATTGACAGAAGAAGCAATCGAAGATAACCTCTACGATACACTCTCTTCAAGATATACAAGAGCTTTAGCAAGGTCTATGCAACAAACTAAACAAGTGAAAGCAGCAAACGTATTAAACAATGCGTTTAATTCTTCATTTGTTGGTGGTGATGGAAAAGAGCTTTGTGCTACAGACCATCCGACTGTTGCAAACGTTGATTTAAGTAACGAGCTGTCTACAGCTGCTGACCTTAATGAAACTTCTTTAGAGCAATCATTGATTGATATCGCTGGATTTAAGGATGAAAGAAACCTTAAAGTGAATGCACAAGCAAGGAAATTAATTATTCCACCTGCTTTGCAATTCGTAGCGGATAGATTGATGGAAACTCCAGGAAGAGTTGGTACTTCAGATAATGATATTAATGCAATTAGAAATATGGGAATGGTCTCAGAAGGCTACGTTGTAAATCATTATCTAACAGATACTGATGCGTTCTTTATCAAAACTGACGTCCCTAACGGATTGAAACATTTCGTTAGAAGTCCTGTAGCTACTAGTATGGAAGGCGACTTCGAAACTGGTAACGTAAGATACAAGGCTAGAGAACGTTATAGTTTTGGTTTTAGTGATTGGAGAGGTATCTTCGGTTCACCAGGAGCCTAATTCATTAACGTGAATTCATTAAAGGGGAACTTCGGTTCCCCTTTTCTTTTTGTAGGCATTCATATACAATCAAAAGACTAGGATTTATTAACTTGTTCTACAGACTGACCTAGCAGACAAGCCGAGACAGTAGAACTTATTTCCACGGAGGAAATTATGGCAAAATCAACCTTTTCGGGTCCTGTACAATCATTAGCAGGATTTATATCAGCAGGTAATGCTAACGTTGTTAGTTTAACTGCGGACACTACTTTAACAGTAGCTGCACACGCAGGTAAAATTTTAACAACTAACGATGCGGATGGTAAATTTACTTTACCTACTATCGTAGCTACTGCTCCAGGAAGAGACGATGATCCTAATCAAACAAATAACTTAGGTGCATCATTCTTTTTTGTAGTAGAAACTGCAGCAACTGACATGGACATCTTAACAGATGGTACAGATAAGTTTGTAGGTGGACTTTACACTGGTGTAACAGACGCAACAGGTAAAACTTTTATTTCTGGTGCATCTAACGATGTTATCACAATGAATGGTTCTACTAAAGGCGGACTTGCAGGTAGTATCGTTAAAGTTACTGCTATGGGAAGTGCTAAATACTCAGTAGAAGGAATTATTTTAGGGTCAGGAACTTTAGTTACACCATTTGCTGACGCTTAATCTTAATATAGGAGATTAATATGAGTTCATCAGATGTAAAAGCGACCGTAGCTCTCAGTGCCACAGGACAACTACAAGGGTTCATAGGAGCTGGAGCAGGTACTGCTACTAATTTAGGTCCAATAAGGATTCAGTCTGTTCAAGCACAAGCAAGTGCTGCAGACGGTTCTATAAAAATCTATGACGGAACGGGTGCAAGTGGGACTAAGTTACTTATTGAATTTAAGTTCGGTTCAGCAGCAAATGAGTCTTTTGACCATTATTTGCCTAACGACGGAGTAAAATTTGATACAGGGGCTTATGTTGTGTTGGCTAACTGCGACTTTTTTGTAGCATACTACAACTAACATGGCAACCTCGGGAACTCGTGCATTTAGTTTAGATGTAGCGACCGCAATCGAAGAGGCGTACGAACTTGCAGGATTAGAAGCTCGTACGTCTTATGATGCTGTTACAGCACGTCGTTCCATGAATATAATGTTTGCCGATTGGTCAAACAGAGGTATTCAGATGTGGGAGGTAACTAAAATAGAGTTAACTCTTACAGAAGGCACGAATGAGTATACTTTAAATTCTTACGATATTGATGTTCTAGACGCTTACGTAGAAAGAACAGTAGGAGGTGTTGTAACTGATTACCCCCTAGACAGAATAGATCGAAACGAATACGTAGGTATTCCTAATAAAGCAACTAAAGCACGTTCTACAGAGTTTTGGTTAGAACGTAAAAAATCACCAGTTATTCATCTTTATCCAACGCCCGAGAACTCAACGGACAAACTCATTTACTATGTATGGCGTACAATAGAGGATGCTGCGGCTTCGCTTAATGATGTAGATATACCTACAAGATTTATGCCTTGTTTAGTATCTGGACTAGCTTATTATCTTTGTATAAAGAAAAACGTTCAAAAACTTCCTGTTATACAAGATTTATATGAAAGAGATTTAGCTAATGCTTTACGCTATGATGAGGATCGTTCTAATATAAGATTAGTTCCTAAACAAGAATATATCTAATGGCTTACGCTTCAGGAAAATATGCTTACTTTATTTGCGACACTTGTGGATTTAGATATCCATATAAACAAGCTAGAGGTACTTGGGAAAACAATAGAGTTTGTCGAGAGTGTTACGAACCTAAACACCCACAATTAGATCCTCCTAGTATTGGAGCAGATGCAGAACTTCTTTGGAGACCTAGACCAGATGTTCCCGCTCCAACAACAGGACAAGGCTACGCTATAGTTTCTAATCCTGTAAACTCTGCGGGTATAAGTGCTCCTATTATGTGGGCAGAAAATAGCGACACAATAGGTTCTATGTATATAGTTCCTCCATTAACTGGAAGTGTAGGAGAAATAACAATATCAGGAGTAGCAGCAACACCTAGTCCAAGTCCTACCCCGTCTCCATCTATAACCACTTATACAATAACTGTAGCAAGTTATTTAGGTTCAAATTATTTTTATATAGACGGTTCAAGAGCAGCAGCTTTAACATTAACCGAAGGACAAACATATAAATTTGATCAATCAGACAGCACTAATAGCAGTCATCCGTTAAGAATATCAACAACCTCAAACGGTACGCATGGAGGAGGGTCTGAATATACAACAGGTGTTACTACAAGCGGCACTCCTGGAAGTTCAGGAGCTTACACTCAAATTGAAGTAGCGTCTGACGCACCAACTTTATATTATTATTGCACTAACCATAGTGGAATGGGAGGTATAATATATACAACATGAGTTTTACATATACAACATTAAAAACAGCTATACAAGATTATCTTGACAGTACCGAAACTAGTTTTGTAAGTAATTTACCTACGTTTATAACAACAGCCGAAGAACGTATTTTAAAAAACGTTCAATTAAATGATTTTAGAAAAAATCAAGTAGGTAATCTTACAGCTTCAGGTCCTTATTTAGAAACACCTGCTGATTATTTATCGCCTTTTAGTTTAGCAGTAATTGACAGCAGTAGTAATTATAGCTATTTATTATTAAAAAACGTTTCTTTTATTAGAGACTATACTCCTAATCCAACTACAACAGGGTTACCTAAATACTATGCTGAGTTTGACGATAATACTTTTATTATTGCTCCTAGTCCTGATGCAGCTTATGAAGTTGAATTACATTATTATCATAGACCCCCCTCCCTTACAACTACCTCAGGCAGTGAAACAACATGGTTATCTGAAAATGCTCCTAATGCTTTATTGTATGGAAGTTTAGTTGAAGCCTGTACTTATCTTAAAAATTATGAAATAATACCTGCATATGAGTCTAAGTTTGTAGAAGCTTTAGTAAGTTTAAAAAACCTAGGCGAAACACAACTTACATCAACAAGAGATCAAACCAGATACGATGAAATAAGGAGAGAACCTCAAGCATGAGGATAAAAGAACTCGAAGGAAAAAACATTGCAATAGTTGCTATGGGTGAAAGTCAATTAGATTTTCATCTTAGTTTAGTTCATTCAAAAACTTATGACGAAGTTTGGGGAATAAATTGTATGGGAGCTATTACTAAATGTGATAGAATTTTTATGCTAGATCCAGTTAGTAGGTTTATGGATACAGACGACGCAGGAAGTCAAACAGATATTATGAGACGATGGCTACCTGTTGCTGATATGCCTATATACACCTGTGAACTAGATCCCAGATGTCCTTCTGCAGTGCTTTACCCTTTACAAGACGTTGTACAAGACGCAGATTGTGCGTACTTAAACAACACCGTGCCTTTTGCTTTTGCTTTTGCTTTATACAATAAAGTTGGAAGTATCAACTTGTTTGGTATAGATTTTAGTTATAGAGGTAATTTACATTTTGCAGAAGCAGGAAAAGCTTGTTGTGAATTTTGGTTAGCTAAATGTATAGAAAGAGGAATGACTGTAAATGTTGCAGCTAGATCAGGTTTATTAGATACAGATTGTCCTATAGAAAAAAGAGTTTATGGCTATCACAGACTTGACGATCCTGATATTATAATTCTGGATGATCAAAAAACATATCACCAAGTTAAACTTTCTGAATACAATAAAATGATGCAAGAAGAAAAATTAAAAAACATCACAGAAATAAGAACTGTGCTAGATACACCCCCAGAAGCAAAAAGATATTAATATGATAGATAATATAACTTTAGGAAATGTCGGTTCTATTACAGTTGAAACACAACAAAATAGAGGACACCCGCCTGAATTTTGGGCAGAACAATTAACTAATAGAATCTGTGGAATAAGTGAAGATGCTGCTCCTCACGTAAGACAACAAGCAGAAGCATATAAACTAGCTATTTACAACGCAATCATTTACTATATTAAACAAGCAATCAATAGTGAACGATGCACGATGCGTAACCTATTAGAACAACAAGGTCACGAAGACCTAGCTAAAATATTGAAGGAGATTTAACATGGCAATATCATCAACACTTACAACTAGTTTTAAGAAAGAACTATTAGAAGCTAAACATAATTTTTTAGCGTCTGGCGGTAATTCATTTAAATTAGCTTTATACACTAGCTCAGCAACAATGGGTGCTACTACTACAGCTTATAGCACAAGTCAAGAATCATCAGGAACAAACTATACTGCGGGTGGTTCAGCTTTAACAAATATTAATCCAACAAGTTCAGGAACTACAGGTTTTACTGATTTTGCTGATTTAACATTTGGTACAGCGACTGTTACTGCTAGGGGTTGTTTGATTTATAACGACACAAATTCTGATAGATCAGTAGCTACTATTGATTTTGGTGGCGATAAAACTTCAACTGCAGGAGACTTTACTATTGTCTTTCCAGCAGCAGCGGCTTCTACAGCGATTATAAGAATCGCCTAGCCTTAAATGGCTATCGTTAACGGTTGGGGTCGAGGCACGTGGGGTCAACTCACATGGGGCGAAGCTATACCAGTCACACTTAGTGGTTTATCAGCCACATCCGCATTAGGCACAATAACAACTGATGCAGAAGCAACAATTACTCTTACAGGTTTTAGTGTTACAGCCACTAATGGTGGTGTTGCAGTAGATGCAGGTGGTGTTGTAGGCGTAAATGGTTTAGCAGGAACTTCTGCTTTAGGTACAGCAACTACAGTTTCAAACAATACTTTAAATGTTTCAGGTTTAGCAGGAACTTCTGCTTTAGGAACAGCTACAACTGACGCAGAAGCTAATGTAAGTCCTTCAGGTTTAGGAGCCACAGGTGGAGTAGGATCACTTACTACCGTAGCTAAAGCCAAGCAAACTCCAACAGGACAAGCGGGTACCTCAGCCTTAGGTACTGCAACCACAAAAACTGATAATAGGTTTGTGATAAATGTATTTGGTAATACCGAAGGATTAGTTGGAGATCCAACCTTTAACTGTAAAGCTAATGTTACAATAACAGGTGTATCAGCTACGGGTGTAGTGGGTACGACAAATATTTGGTCACCAGTTAAAGATGACCAAACAGCTAACTGGAGAGAAGTTGCAGCATAATTGTTTCAAAAACTATAAACTTTGCTCTTTTTGGTTTAATATATAATAAAATGGCATAATAAATGCTTAGAGGTGAGAAATGGCAACTTATGTAAATAATTTAAGGCTCAAAGAAATCGCTACAGGTGATGAGTCTGGGACTTGGGGTACTTCTACTAACACTAATCTGGAATTAATTGGTGAAGCTTTAGGTATAGGTACTGAAGCTATAACTACTAACGCAGATACTCACGCGACCACAGTAGCAGATGGAACAGCAGACGCAGGTCGAGCTTTTTATCTTAAATATACAGGCACGTTAGATTCAGCCTGTACTATTACGATTGGTCCAAACACCATGAAAAGGGTACAAATTATAGAAAACGCTACTAGTGGATCTCAAAATATAATTATTTCACAGGGCTCTGGAGCTAATGTAACCATAGGAAATGGCGAAGTTGCTGTTGTCCAATTAGATGGAGCAGGAAGCGGAGCAGCAGTATTAGATGTATTTACTGACTTAGCAGTTACAGATAGCTTATCCATTAACGGTACAACTCTTACCATAGGTGATGCAACAGCCGAAGATACTAAAATAGTATTTGACGGTAATGCTCAAGATTATTATGTAGGACTGGATGATAGTGCCGATGATTTAGTTATAGGTCTTGGTTCAGCAGTAGGTACAACCCCTGCCATATCCGTAGATGAAAACCAGTTTGTTACTATGCCTAAAAAAGTTACAGCGTCTACTTCAGCTAACATTAGCCAAGTAGCTATTACCTCAAGCTCTAATGCAGTAGCTTGGGACGCTAGAGCAGCCGCAAACGCATATCATGTTACAACTGAGAACACCACGTTTTCAGCCCCCAGTAACGCTGTAGAAGGTGCAATTATTTCTGTAGAAATAGCACAAGGCGGTACAGCTAGAACAATAGCTTGGAACACAGTTTTTGAATTTGCTGCCAGTACAGCTCCTACAATTACAGCAACAGCCAACAAAACAGACATACTAGCCTTTAGATATAATGGCAGCGTGTGGCAGGAAATCGGTAGAGTTCAAAACCTAGCACAAACATAATATGGAAACGCTACAGCGTACAGCAAATAGAGGAAGCATATCTACTGGCTTTGATATTGATAACTCTGTAAAATTTGAAGCTGATAATACTGAGTATATGAAGTTTACTTCAAGTCAAAGTGGTTCAGACCTTTATAGAATGGCTTTTAATATTTGGCTTAAAAGAACTGAACTAGGTACAGCACAAACCTTTATGTTGCTTGGTAATGGTGGCTCTAATTCAACTAGATTAGATTTAAGTTTTGACAGTAGTGACAGATTACAAGTTAGAAATGTTAATAGTAATTGGAGACTAACAACTCAAGTATTTAGAGACACTTCTGCTTGGTATCATTTGTTTTTTCAAATTGACACAACTCAATCAACAGCAAACGATAGAATTAAAGTTTATGTTAATGGCAATTTAATTGCTATTGGAGACTACACTACTGTTAGTAATCCTGCTGAAGATGCTGTACTGGGTTTCAATAGAAACTATGCAAATATATTAGGTGGTAGAGAAATAGAAAGCTCAAATTCACAAATGTTTTCAGGATACATAGCACAAGTTTATGGGTCAGGTGGAACACCGCCATCTGTAACAGACTTTGGTGAATTTGATGATGATAGTGGTATTTGGAAACCTAAAAATATCAGCGGTATAAGTCCTCCAGATTCAGTGAATGGATTCTTTTTAGATTTTGCTGATGCTTCTGATTTAGGTAATGATGCTAGTGGTAACAGCAATAACTTTTCTCTAGTCAACATCACATCAGCCGACCAAGC
>Ga0181401_1001199_pt1 | contig 10434 bp, 10 predicted proteins | sample 24SPOviralmetaG_FD_130130 | JGI IMG/M metagenome (GOLD analysis project Ga0181401, IMG submission 130130) | Marine viral communities from the oligotrophic San Pedro Time Series (SPOT) site, San Pedro Channel, CA, USA - 24 SPOT_SRF_2011-07-20 | ecosystem: Environmental > Aquatic > Marine > Strait...
AAGTCCGGTGTCTAAAAGACCTAACGAATACGCCATACCGAGTTTATGCGACATTGTTAATTTAGTAGCATAGAGGACATTACATAACGCCCCGTATTGATTAATACCTTCTATCAACTGCGAACCCTGTTGAGTATAAACATCACTACGGGCAAAAAAAGTATAAGCAGGGACACCACGAACGATACTTCCTGCTCCACTTGCGATTACATTTGCGGTGTAATTTACTTTCAATGTGCCGGGGACGATATAACCGGTATTGCTATCAGGGAGGTCAAAAATAATCTGCTGACTGCCCGAAGCAGTGCTTACATTAGAAGGAGCAACAACCATACGGATTGTGCGAGTTGAAGGAGGTAGAGACGCCATAGGTTCTCCATAATTCATTTCTTTTGGGACTTGGACGGACATTTTTATATACTAACAATATATAAAAAAATTCTCAAAATCATTTTTATTCTGCTAAAAATTGTAATTCTTTATCAATAAAGGTATTTTCATCTTTATCTTTTTTTTCAATTTTTATTTTCTTGGACTTCTTAATATCATCTAAAACAATATTTCTTTTATGTAAATATATATCATCAAAATTTCCTAATGGTTTAATATTTTCACCATATAAATATTCAGTTATTACTAAACTAATACTCCAATCTATACCATTAAAATCTATCTCGTTATTGTATTCGTCTTTTAAAGTAATATCTATCTGCTGAACTTCCGTTGCTTTCATATGACTTTCCTTGCTATTTGTATTGCTATATGATATGAGTTCAAAAGGAGAGGCATTGACGCTTACAGCATCTATCATATCATTAGACGCTAAATGATGACTTGTTATATTATCACAGGACAACGCTTTACTAAATATTTTTATTTTTTGTATTCCTAAAAGATTAGCAGGATAAATAAACGATGTTCCTGAACCTGAATTATAAGAGAAGGTTGTATCTTGGTTTTTCATTCCTAAAATCCGTTGTGCTGTGGTGTCGTTCGTATAGATTCTTAATTCAAATGTATCGTTTGCTGGTGTTAAAGTAATTTTACCGGTTAAAGAAGAAATGGTAAAAACACCTATATTAGATGTAAATTGATTATTTATTTCAGTTAAAAGAGTTGTTGCTGTGTAATTTCCTTCGGGAATTGTGATTGTGTTAGCATCAATCGCTATACCTCCACCCTCTATACCACCGATTTCATACCATTTAGCGTAATAAATCTTATTATAATTTTCACTTACATTATAAAATGAATAGGGTATTTCTGCTGACTGTATACTGATTGTTAAATATAATGTATTTGAATGGCGTTTTACTACATCTTTGAAGTTAAATAAAATATCACTATTAAAATCGCCGTTGAGTTGCTCTCCATCTATGGCGTGGAGTGATACTAATTTACTGCGTGATACAATTACCTTACTCATCTATATACATTATTACTACATTATTAATGCGGGACATTTTCATTAACAAGTATAGATAAGTTATAGTCATCTATCTTCTTTTGTTTTTTTATTAGCATTTCAATAGTGTTGTCTAATGTATCTATTTCATTTTTAGTTAGTTTTTTATCATTGATTACTTTATACATAGCATATAACATAGGGTCATTTACATCATTTATATAAAATTCACTTGCTATTTGCTCTAAACTAATTAAATTTCTTAAATCGTTATTTGCTCGTTGTTGAGTTTCTCTAATTATTTCAAAATCCATATATACTAAAAAGATATATTTATTTTGAACTTAAATTTATTGTTCTACCTATTTTTGTTGCTTGTCCTACTGCTGTTTGTTTCCGTCGTGCCGGTGATTTCCCGATTGGTGTTCTTTCTCGCTCACTTATACCTGTTTTAAATGGCGTGGTTGTAAGTGTTGTTGTTTCGCCTCTTGTTCTACCCTCCATTATTGGTATTTCATCATTCCTTTTGGATTTTACCATTCTTTCAATTGCTTTTTTATAACCATCTATGGTTTGGGGTCTTCGTCCTCTTGTTTCACCTCGTAGAGCATCATACCTGTTAATAATTGCTAAATCATCTTGACTTAATCTCTCTTCTGCCCCTCTATCTTCTGCCTCCATTGATGGTAATAATGGAATTTGTGCCGGGTCTTCTATACTGGAATAGTTTAAACCCATATTAAAATCCATTGCTATTTGGTCTTCCACAGGGTCTATCCCGTAAAATGGTAATCGTGCTTGTAATGGTCTGCCTTGATTTAACCCTACATTCGTCGGCAAAGGGTCAGTTCCAGGTATTCTTATCGTATCTTGGTCTGCTGTGCCTGTTCTAAATGTAGTTGATGGTTTTATTATACCTATATTACCTATATCTTTATCATTATAATCTGCTATTCTTACTTCATCATTGGTCTCGTCCATAAATGGTAAAATATCGTCAATATTATCGTTTTGTAAATTAGGAAAATTATTTACCGGTTGTCGTGGTGCTACTAACGGATTTGTCGGCACATTTATATTCGGTGGAATTAATGTTTGGTATGTAGGGTCTGTTAAAGATGATATTATTGAATTCGTTGGTGAAGATGGTGGCGTATATTGTGATGCTGTCGTGCTACTCGTAGCGGTAGGATTTACTGATAATGGTATTACTGGTTGTCGTCTTGCTACTGGACTACTTGGAGGTGCTGGTGGTATTACTCGTTGTGTCGGTGGTGGTGCGGGATTTGGTATTACATTCTCTCGAACGACTGCGGGGGATTGTCGTGTGCTTACTGCTTGTGGTTGTTGAATTGGATTTCTTGGATAAAAATGCGGGTTATATGGTTGTTGAAGGGGGTTCATATTGGATAATGGATTTTGAGATGGAAAATATGACGACATAATTATATTTGATGACCCTACCCCTTTAAGATTTTTTTGTGGTGCGGTTTTTTTTCTTTTAGATTTTTTTCTCTCATCTAAATAGATACGGACGATTTGATTAACATTTTGGATTTGCTTTTGGTTCTGTTTTTGCCTAATGGTTTTTACAGGTTTCTTTTTCAATTTAGATTTAACTACCATTATTATATATTATCTAAATATATTAATTGTTAAGATATATTCGTTTCTGCTATTCTTTCAATTTGTAAATAACAATAACATTCCATTTGACTATTTGATAAAGTGTTATCAAAATTACGATTATCTGTATCTAACTTTGTTCTCACTTGAATTATTGTCCCACTTGATATATAGATATAATCTTCAAAATTTATATTACTAAAAGCACCATCGCTGTTATTACGGGTATAAGAGTATCCGTGAAAGTTATAATTTTGATTTTGGAAATAGTCCGTTGAACCTATGAGTAAATATATTCCAAATGCTAATCGGTTATTATATCCATCTGTTATTGGATTAGCACAAACTCTTATTCTATAATAACCATTTGAGGAAATTGTTATACTTCCGTTGTTATGACTGCTAAATGATGTCCCGGTTGTCCTTGTCGTATTTGGATTTATAAACCTGTTCCCATTACCGAACTGATTATTACTCATAGATGTTTTATTAAAATTATAAATCGCCATCTGCGGTATTCTATATAATGAAGTATGTGCTGTAATCCCAGTTGAAAAAACATTAAATACTTCTGTGATTACATCAGTAGTTTGTCCTGACGATTTAATATTTCTTATACTAAATCTTGTATCGTTGGCGTCGTCGTGAAAATCCAACGAAAGATGCCCTGCGTTTCCCCCACCAATATTTTTCAAATACGCCCAGTCATTTGCTACTGTTGAAGTTGGAGCAAACTTTATATATATATTTTCCAAAGAGGTTGTGCTTGATTGTTGGTCGTCGCTTCCATATGTAAATGATGAAACGGGCATATCATACGGGTCTAATATTAACCCCTGTTTTATGTAATTACTCCCGTTAATTGTTAAATCTTGTGGTAGAGTTTGAGATGAAGTAAGGTTAGATAAATTTAAACTAAATGCTGTTCCTGATAATGAAAGTCCGCCGTTAGATGATGCGGTATATTCTGTATTTGTATCAGTCGCAGAAATAACATTACCAGCAGAGATACTTACATTTGCTCCTGCTGTATATTCTGTATTTGTATCAGTAGAAGATATAACATTACCAGCAGAGATGCTTACATTTGTTCCTGCTGTATATGTGGTATCTGTATTTGTATCAGTAGAACTAATAACATTACCAGCAGATATACTTACATTTGTTCCTGCTGTATATTCTGTATTCGTATCAGTAGCAGAAATAACATTACCAGCAGATATACTTACATTTGTTCCTGCTGTATAAGTCGTATCTGTATTTGTATCAGTAGCAGAAATAACATTACCAGCAGATATACTTACATTTGTTCCTGCTGTATATTCTGTATTTGTATCTGTTGCCGATATAACATTACTCTCACTTATAGAAATATTACTACCTGCTGTATATGTAGTTCCTCCCCCTGTTGCTGAAATTTCATCACCATTTATGGTAATATTTGTTCCTGCCGTTAATACATTTTGTTTAGTAGTTTCTAAATTTGCTATATCCTCATTGACTTCCTGTATGCTAAAATTATTTAATCCATTCATAGAAGGTTTATTAAAAGTCATATTTATATATATAGAACATTATTAAAAAATATTATATTTAAATAATATATAATGACTGATTTAGAGAATTTAGAAGATTTAGAAGCAGTAGAAAAAGAAGTAGAAAAGGTAGAAGATGTAGTAGAAGAAGAAGTAGAAGATGATAAGGACAGCATACAAGCACCAAAAAAATATAAGAAGGCAGATAAAGAAGATGGTAGAAGGAAAGAAAAGCGTGAAAGAACACCAGCACAGAAGGAAGCGTGGAAGAGATGTTTAGAAAAACGACAGGCACAAAGAGACGCCCGTAAAGAAAATTTAAAAAAAGAAGTAGAAGAAAGAGAAGCGAAATCTAAAAAAAATATTGAAAAGAAAATAGTAAAGAAAGCAGTAAAGGTAAAGAAAAATCAAATAGTAGAACAATTGATAGACGAAGATACAAGCGACAGCGAGATTGATGATATTGATATACAAGCGATTAAATCATTAGTCCAGCAACGCAGAGCGAAAAAGAAAGAAAAAAAACAAACAACCAAACCACGAGCAGAACCAAAAGAAGAAGAATATAATGACCCACCGCAACCGGTTTATAATGAACCGCAAATATCTTTTTTCTAACTATTATGTATATAAATGAAAACTTTTTACTTATCCAAATCTACCCGCAAGGATAAGAAATTTATGTTAGTAATGCCTGAATTTAACCATACCCACCATTTCGGGGCGAGTGGATATAAAGACTTTACATTAATGAATAATAGAAACTCAACCTTTTATGAAGCGGATAAAAATAAAAGAGATAAAACAAAGAGAGCATATTTAGCAAGGCATAGGGGAGACCCCAAGGGGATACATTCACCCTCTACAATGAGCGATATGTTTTTATGGAGTGCCCCTACATTAGCAGGTGGAATTAAAAATTATGAGAGGAAATATAATGTGAATGTTATATATAAATGACGAAAGTTGTTGATGATAAAGCATTAAAGTTTAAAATTATCGTCCCATTTACAAATGAAGGAATTGACCTTGATTATTTTACAAAAAGGTATAAGAAGGATATTGAAAAAAGTAGAGTGTTTTATGTTATTAGTCCCAATGCGGAAAATGTTTTTAAGATAGGAATAGCAGGAGACACTGACGGAAAAGCAATTGGACGAATGGAACAATACAAATTATATTATGGTTTGAAATCACGCACTAATCCTTGCTCCGGTGTAAAGGTTCATTTCATTTGTAAAACAACATATAACAAAATGGTTGAACCAAAAAATAGTTATATATTTAAATTAGAACTCTGTATGAAACAAAAACTAAAACAAAATACAAAAAGAGGGCGAGAATGGATTAACGCATCATTAGACAAAATAAAGAGAACATTTGATATTTGTAGCGGTAATATCAAGGAGGTAGAAACAATACCAAGAAGGAGCAATCGGTTAAGCACTTTTGATAAATACTATGAAATTGATGAACTGGTTGATATAAGAAACATTCGTGGTAAGAAATACATATTGGTAAGGTGGAAAGGTTTTATCACTCCAACATTAGAACCATACGAGAACATTTTGGAAGATGACCCTGTTTCAGTTCGTAGTTTAGAAAGAAAAATAGAATTAAAGAATAAATGAAAAAAACAATATAAAAAATTATCTTTACTATATATAACTATGGTTAGAAGTGAAGCATTAAAGAAGGCACAAAAGATTTATAGACAGAAAAACCGAGAGCATTTAAATAACAGAAATAGAGAATATACCCGAGATTATAATAGAAGTCATTATGACGATGACGCTAAACAAAAGAAAAAGGAATACTATTTTAAAAATAGAAACTATACCAATAAGGAATTTTCAAAAGATTTAATTAATTTGTTTAAAGAATAGAATTATATATATCCGTTTTATTTAGGAATATATAATTTAGAAAATATATATAATTAATTAAAAAAGGGTTTAAAGAAATATTATCTATGGTATATATAAATGCCTACCTCTACGAAATCTGCGAACTCTAACAACAAAAAATCTACGACTAATATAACTATGAAATTACCGACACGGGTAATAAACACATATGGTAAAAAGAACAAAAAAGTAATCCGTTCATATGTTAATGTAAAAGATGATGAAGAATTACTCCTCCTCTCAATAGCAATGGGAATTAATTTAGGAAGAAAGAAAAAGGATAAACTTGAACGAGCATATAAATTTTGGGGAGACGATATTAATAAGGAAATAGAACAGCAACAAGAAATTAAGAAGGCAATGAAAGTTGTGAAAAAGAAAAAGAAATCAGTAAAATCAGTTGAAGGTATTGTATCATCTAAATTTAACAGCATCACCGCTTACAAATATAATGAAAAAACAGAGACCAAATATGCTTTTAAAGTTTCATATGAGGTTATGAGAAGTGTTAATGGTAAAAAAATAAAAATTACATCATCTAATTATCTTGATATAGCAGGAAAATCGTATGACGAAACAATAAATAATTCAGTTAAACAAAGCGGAGTAGTGGCGTATGACTTACCGACAGGCGAACATATTATTTTAATTCCGGTTTTACAGGGTGAAAAAGCAGTAAAACCTAAATTTTCAAAAGATTTTAATTTCAAAAATTACATTACATTTACACCTATACCGAAAAAAATGAAGAAAAGTAAAATTAAATTAGCAGGAGCAATGGAGTTAGACACATTTATTAAAAATGATGTATGGGATACGCAAACTGATAAATGTGTTCCTGACTGGATTATTTACAAATACAAAGAGGTTAAAGGGTTCAAAAAATTATGTAATTACGAAAATATCCAAAAAATATCACTAATGGGATTTACTCCGGAAGATGACGAAGAAAAAGAACCGAATAAATATGGATACACCATAGACCATATAAGAAATTTTTGTAAAAACATAGGCATCAATCTTTATGTATTAAATAATGGTATATTACAAATTTACGATAGACGAGAAAATGTTAAGAGGAAAGTGCCGTTAGTTATTGAAGTAAAAAATAATCATCTTTACCCTATTACCGACAAACATATAATATCTAAATTAGGTTCTGTTGTTGGCGGAAATCTTAAAGAAATTAAGACTGATAAGTTCCAAGAAGTATCAAAAGAAAAAGAAATCCTTACGGAGAAAGTGTTTAATACAGAAAAAGTTGAGAGTTGGGAATGGTTAGTAAATACAATGTATCAAAATAATACAATGGTTTATACAGCAGAGAACATCACAATAATAAACGGACAATTACAAAAATTCAATCTTAATGGTAAGAATTACATATGCGATTATAATGAAGATTTACATAAATATTTTGGAGACGATTATGAAGGGCAAAATGAAATATTTTTATTAAATCAATACATTAAAGATGTGCCGAAATCATATTTAAATAACGATATTAAAGATGCTCTATTTCGTGATAATGTAAAAAACAGAACTCATTATGGTATATGCTGTGGTGAAGATATATCCCCTGATGATGATGCTGTTATAAAATACGATATTAACAAACATTATAAATCTGTTATGCTTAATCCATTTGACGATTGGATTATGTTGGATTTTAATAGCACGATAGAAAGGGTAGAAGATGTTAATGTTTGGAATTTTGATAATGAATTTGGGTTATATTATGTAGAAACAACTGATTTGACTATACTACACCAAAGTAATTGGTATTCTAATACGATTTTACAATACGCTTACGATAATGATGTGATATTTACCTGTAAATATTTTATAAGAGGTAAAAGGCATAATAAAAATATGTTAAAGGATATGATTGATGAGATTGAAAAAGATGTAAAAGACCCCTGCGTAAAAAAATTAATTGTTAATGCTATATCAGGTTATATGGGGAAAACTCATAACACTCATATCTCCGCTATTGTAGATACTGACGACAATGCGGTTTTTGAAAATTTCTTTAAACTTCGTAATGTAGAAAAGAAACAAATGTATTTTAAAAAACATTCAATACCATACACAGAGGGAGAGGACAATTTAAATATAAATGTATGCGGGGAAACCAGTGTTAAAGAACTCGTCAATAATAATTTACCGATATACATACAGATATTAGATTTTGCGAATATGGTTTTACATAAGCATATTAAAAATATTGGCGGGACACTCGTAGCAAGAAAGACTGATGCTTTTTGGATACACGAACCGGAATATGAACCGGAACTCAATGATGAAATTGGTGGATTGAAATTGGAGAATAAATCTTATGTAGGTATGATGAACCAAGAGCGTAATGCTATTTACGAAATGAAAGATAATTCATTTAATAACATTGAAATTAACGACAGCGATGATTATGAAAGGATTATTGATATTGTAAAAGAAAAATCAATTATGTTATTGGGACGAGCAGGAGTAGGGAAAACATATGTCCTTAATAAAATACAAGAGGAATATGGTAATAAATGTATAGCATTAGCATTTACAAACAAAGCAACAAATAATTTAGGAGGGCAGACTATACATAACTGTATTGGAATTGATGGCGATGGAAAAATAAATGCGAAATATTACCATAGCAAATTAAGCAATGTTGAAGTCATCATTGTAGATGAAATCAGTATGCTTAATGTTGATTTATGGAAAATATTTGAGATGATAAAACATACGAAACCTAATATAAGATTTGTATTATCAGGTGATTACAGGCAATTACCGCCGATTGAAGTTGATGGATTATATGACTATTTCAATCACCCTGTTATTAAATACATATGCGATTATAACAGGATAGAACTAACAAAAGTAAAAAGATATGATAATGAATTATATGAATTCAGTGAGAAGGTTTGGAATGATACAATTAACAAAGAAGATATAAAAAGTATGACGAAGAATGATGTGAAATTAATATATAATGCCGATACGAATATAGTATGGACTAATAAAAAACGGAAACAAATAAATAAAATGTGTAATAAATATCACAGCAAGAATGCCGACAAAATTTTAATGGTTGAATATAAAGGAGACGAGAATAAATACAATGAGAACATTATACTATACAAGGGTGTAAAATTATTATGTAATATCAGTTGTAAAAAATTAGACATTCGTAAAAACGAGACGCTAATAGTGGATAAATTTGATGATAAAAATATATACATTGGCGAGAAAGTCATACCGATTGATAAATTACATAAGACATTCATATTAGGGTATGCGATGACTACTTATAAATCACAGGGCGACACCTACGACGGTCTTATTAATATTTTTGAATGCGATAAACTAATGGAGGACAAGAGATTTTTATATACAGCAATCACAAGAACGAGGAAATTTGAGAATGTAAATATTATGACTATTTAAACATTACCATAAAAGTAATAAAAAAAATAATTATTATTTTGATTTTCTTACTTTAAAAAAATCTTAAACCCATACCCCTTTGAAAATAAATTATGGTGTAAAAAAATTAAACATCTTCTTTATTTTCATTACCCTTCTCTAATTCTTCCATTTTCAAAATAGCATCTTGCGTATATGGCGTTCTCTCACACGCTAACAATCCATAACACAGACTTATATTTTTACAGCGTGATTGCTCTGCGGTTTTACAAAATGATAAAATAAATCCTACCCCGATACTGATAATTGCTAACAATCCGGTCTCCGTTAAATTTATACAGGTCATATATATATTTACACTGAAAAAAAATCTTGAACCCCTACCCCTTTGAAAAAAAAAGTATGGTGCGAAAATAAAAAAAAAATAAAAAAAAATCTTACTGAAAAAAAAAATCGTGGGGGGGAGGTATAAAAAAAAAATATGGTGCGGATTTTATTGAAAAATTTTATGATTTTATTACCATAAAATTTTTTGGAA
>Ga0181401_1001208_pt1 | contig 10395 bp, 10 predicted proteins | sample 24SPOviralmetaG_FD_130130 | JGI IMG/M metagenome (GOLD analysis project Ga0181401, IMG submission 130130) | Marine viral communities from the oligotrophic San Pedro Time Series (SPOT) site, San Pedro Channel, CA, USA - 24 SPOT_SRF_2011-07-20 | ecosystem: Environmental > Aquatic > Marine > Strait...
ATAGGGGTACCGTTGCCTCACTTGGTCCCGATGTACCCCTGCCCCTAGGCTTGTGTCGAAGTCGGATTGGTCTGTCTGTGTATCTCTTGATCTGTTCTAATGTTTGACTCGTCCAATTGGGTTTGCCTAAATAGTTGTGTATACCAGACGAGCTTGGACAGACTAACACATATTTGCCTGCGAAGTTAGGTGCCTTCACTTTCATATTGAACTTCTCGAACCTATCTGATTTACAATTTTTCAAATAAGGAACGTGGATAGCATTCTTGCATATACGCCAATAGTGATTGTCTGGTTTTAAATTGTTGTTATCAAATCTGCCAAAGTACGGTGTGTCGGTGAACCAGTAAGTGTGATTACGTGCTTCTAATTTTTTTACCAGTTCTCTATTATTGCCAACGAATCCCCAAAACATAGAATTGCTCACTGGATCTGTTTCCACAGCATTATCTAACTTGGTTATCTGGTCGGGCCAGGATTTCTCAACACCGTTAAACACTTCCCAGGCCTTGCTGTTTTTGTTTTTAAATGGTGTGTAAATTGTTAGCATCTGTAAATTTTTTAATAGAGTAATATACTACAGTATAATTATTGTAAATGCAAACAGTTCAAAACATTAAAGATATCAAGTACTTCACAGAGCAGTTTGAAGTGATTGATCAAAGTTATCAGTTCAGCATCAACTGGGATCTGTACAATATCAAATACACATATTCAAGTTTACCAACTTTTGTAAGCGACTTTTCTAACTGTAGTGTGAATTCATTACCTGTGCTTGTGACCGAAGATAGGAAGATAATAACAAATCATGTTTGGTCATTGATATCAAAATACCGAGACAAACCACACAAGGTGCATGACATATTCACCCAATGGGGAGATAAAGTCGATGTCACCATGCCTCCCATTACACAGCAATTCAACGACACCTGGAAGTATGTTTGGCTACCAATAGACGAGTATAGTGCGGAAAATCCATGGCACATCTGGATAGACATTGTGTCAAAGTTTCGATTGCTTGAAAAACGTTACTGCACCAAATACGAAAAATATGTTTTCGTGTTGTCCAACCCCAGTAAATATTTTGACAAAGTATGCAAGGAATTCTTCCCCGATCTGAACTACATCATCATACCAAAGAACGAAACTTGGAGATTCAAGCACTTGATTGTGCCGTCCTTGAGTAATCACAAAGACGGCATCCTTACTCCACACATGCCTGCGTGGCTCCGACATCTCAGTAATCGCGTCAAACACAAAGACACAAAGCCACAAAGAAAAATAATAATCACAAGAGAAAACGCACAGAATAGAAATATCCAAAACAGCGAACAAATGATCATGGCCCTCAAAGGATGGGAGACTGTTGATTTGGAAGACATGTCAATAAAAGACCAGGTGCAAACATTCGCCGAAGCAACACACATTGTATCTCCACACGGAGCAGGACTGACAAACTTGTTGTGGTGTGCGGAAGGCACACAAGTGTTTGAACTCACGCATGAAGCATTCTTTGGAAAAAAGGTGTATCCTGTTCTGTCAAAACATTTAGGATTGAAGCATACTGTAATTTTATGTGATACTGTTCCCATACAGGGAAAGAAACCTAAAAACAAAAAATCAAAGGATATGGTTGATCTAAAATTAGATGTGCCTAAACTTATTGAATTACTGGATTAAACCCGATAGGTCAGGATTGACTTCGGGATATATTTTTTTCAACTTGTCCCAAATTTTTACTTGCCTTTTGTGTTTTTTTCCGCCTGCACAATGAAGGAAATATACATTGTTGTAATCAAACTGTTCGCCATTGTTCTTGTGATTGAATTTTTTATCCATATCTAACAACGGCACGTCACTGTCTACAATACAGGAATTTAGAAACATTCCGTCGTCGATCCTGTCGTCTTTTATGTCTTTGTACTTTTCTATCCACGGTAACATAAATTGTGTGTTTTCTTTATTCAAAACCATCACACCCGGCTGTACGAATCTACTACTGATTTGTTGCCCAGTGTAGTTGTCGGCAAGTGGGTTGACTCTTTGATTCTGTTTGGCTCCATCTGGTCCCGCGGACCTGAACTTTGGATAGTACGCTGTCTTTAATCTATTATCTATGTCCGGATATCGTTCAAATATATTTGGTGCGTGTGGTAATGCAATCACATCACTGTCCACATACATGATCTGATCATAGTTATCCCACCATGTCCTGTCCGTCCATAGATCAAATCTTTCCCATGTAGGATGTTTAAAACCTAACTTTGGTTCGGTAATCCTCAAATAATCCAGTCCAAACTTTTCACAGTACAGTTCAAAACTGTGCCTGCTGTATTCTTCCATCGGACTTGGTTTAAGATTGTTAAACTCTGGTTGCGAATATTTTTGTATGTCTATATAATATTGAATAACCAAGTTTCGCATAGGTAACTATTTACGATTATGTTTTATTGTGTACGAACAGAACGAGCCAACACTGAAAAATATATTGAATCCATCGCAAGAGGATCTGCAGGCAAGATCGTAAATTACCAAGACGCCATGAAGGGAGAATGTGACAAGGTTGCGTTCATGGGAGTTTTAAGAGGCACCAACATCGTTTACAACTGGGCCAAAGAAAATAAAAAAGATTTTTACTACATAGACAGACCTTACTGGGGAGAGAGCAGGGGCACACCTTATTGGATGAGATGCGTTAAGAACGAACACGTCAAGACAACACACGAAACAAGACCCGATGATCGATACAAGAAATATTACAAGGGTGATGTGATAAAACCTTATCACAAAAACGGAAAATATGTTTTAGTGGTGCCACCGAGTCATAGCATGTCTCTACACTTCAACGCACCCAACTGGTTAGAAGAAACCTTAGCAACACTGAAACATAACACAGACAGAGAAATCATAGTCAGGGAAAAACCTTACAATCCAAAAAGTTACCTGGACGAGCAAGGGAGAATGTTGCCAGGTGCCAGTGATAACAAGCAACCCGAGAAACCATTCGAATGGGACCAGGTACATGCAGTGGTCACATTCAACAGTTCAATCACTATAAAGGCTCTACACAACGGTGTGCCGTGCTTTAGCAATTTCGAAAACCCATGCGGGCAGATATGTGAATCAGATTTTAGTAAAATAGAAACTCCAATTTATGCTGACAGAGAGCCTGTTTTCTACAGCCTTGCATATGGTCAGTTCACTCAGGACGAGTTTCGTAACGGTTGGGCATTAAGTATATTAGATGGACGTTGAGATATTCAGAAGAACAGTGAAAGACCGTAGACGTGGTGCGAGTTACGAACTACTGCAACACATGGCAGAAGGAATAAGAGCCTGTGGCGATAATCCTGTAATGGTCAACGAACACAAGACAGGAGATTGGACAGAGAACGAAATGGAGCCAACAGCAAAAATAGGCTGTATGTTTGGGTACGGTGGATCAAATCAGATGCATCACACAAAAGGACGTAGGAGAGACCTTGTGGAACGTGCCAAGAAAAAAGGCATACACATTATCACATTTGACGGTGGAATACTTTCAAGTTTTGGAAACACCATTACACATCCAAAACACCACTGGCGTGTAAGTTTGTATTCTCCCATGAACAATGGAAATTTCCTAAGTGATAAATCACCGTCGGACAGATGGGAGATGATGAAGCAACTTTGGAATATAAAGTATGAACCATGGAGGAAGTCCAATCAAGAAGATCCTATATTGTTTGTGCTACAACCAAAAGACAACTGGAGCATGAACAACCTGGACCCTGTGGAATGGTTCCACAGTGTGTATGAAAAGATCAGACCAGCAACAGATAGACAGTTTTTGATCCGACCGCATCCTAATCACATGGCACACATCGAAGAACGTATCAAGGAGTTTCCCGAAGATTGCAAAGTCATAATAGGACAAAAATTCTTTAGCGGTGACGAAAAAAAATACTATAGATTTAATTTCCAGGAAGCCATTTCCAACTGCCACGCAGTCATTACACACAACAGCACTGCAAGTATAGACAGTTGTGTAAGAGGCATACCAACATTCGTCACATCTGATTTGGCTATTTGTTGGGACGTTGCAAACAAGGATCTTAACAACATAGAGACACCCGAGTATCCTGAAAGGGATCAATGGGTGTATGACATTGGTTACAAGCAATGGACTGAAAAAGAGATAAGAGATGGCACGGTGTTCAAAAGGTTCAAAGAAAAATTAGGTTACTAATGTGTGGCATATACGGTATAACTGAACATAATCCAGAATTCATAAAACAATTCATAGAAGTTTGCAAACACAGAGGCCCAGACGGGTCAAGCGTCTGGCACAACGATAATATAACGTTGGGTCATAACTTGTTAAGCATAATGGGTGAACCAGGCAATGCAACACAGCCATGGACGACTCCCAAAGGAAACAGACTTGTCTATAATGGAGAGATCTTTAATTACTACGATCTCAAAGAGAAACACAAAGACTTCACGGACACTTCGGGCTGTGACACCGAACTGCTCGCTTGGGGTCTCGATAAGTTTGGTTTGTCCTTCATTGACGAAATAGACTCCATGCACGGCTTTGCCTATTACGAAGTTGATAAAAACACACTCACACTCAGCAGAGACCATGCAGGTGTGAAACCAGTGTACTACGCACTGATCAACGAAGGATTAGTATTTGGTTCGGAGATAAAAGGCATGTTGGACAAAGTTCCAAACAGCAGGACCATGGATAACCTTGCAGTGAGTTTCATGGCAAGGACGGGGATCAATGCTTTACGTAATACATTTTTCACAGGCATTAAAAAATTACTGGCAGGTGAAACAATAGTATACGATATTGACAGCAAGAAAATCACACAAACACACAGGGTTCACATTAAGCCCACAAGCGATAAGAAATTCAATGCAGAGGAGTTCAGGTCCAAAGTAAAAAAGACAGTTGAGATGTGTTCAATTGGCAGGAGGAAGATTGGCGTGTTCCTGAGTGGCGGACTTGATTCAAGCATGATTGCTTATGAATTGAAACAACTTAAAGGTGAAGCAAACACGTTTACAAACAGGATGGAACCTAACGTACAGGCAGGCGAGGATTACAACAGTGACGCCAACTGTGCCAATGTACTTGCAAAGCAAAACAATTTCAATCACAAAGAAGTTGTGATAACTCCTGAAGCATTCATAGACAGTTGGGATGACAGCGTGTACTACATGGAACAACCTGTGTACAATCCGAGTATGTCGATGTACTGTTCCACCAACAAGTTTCTATCACAAAATAGTATTGTAGTAACGGTAGCAGGCGACATGGGAGACGAAATACTTGCAGGATATCCAAAGTATTGGAAAATGAAAAATCAGTCGTGGTTAGAAAAACAAACAGGAAAACGTAAAATAGAATCGTGGGACGACGTTTTAAAATTATGGTTACACAGGATTAAACGTCCTTTGCAGTTGACCACCAATCCTGTGAGTGACGACAAACTCATAGATGAATTCCGTAAGTGCTACTCTGGAGAATTATGGAACAGTCAAGATCCGATCGGATCATACATGGCATTAGATTGTGTGGCGCAGGTTCCTGAAGAGATGTTTAGTAGGAACGACAAGTACGGAATGGCATACAGCATGGAAGGACGTTTTCCGTTGGCCACTAAAATGTTCATGGAATACTGTATGAGTATGCACACTGATTTGAAACTGGGACCTGATAAAAGTGATACCAAGTCTTTTATAAAGAAAGCATATCTCGGTAAGTTACCAAATGAGATTATCAACAAAATGAAAACCGGGTGGACTGTTCCTGTTGGCCACTGGCTTACCACAAGTGCAAGTGCCAAATTGAATAATTTTTACAAAGGCAGGACAGGCGAAAACTCTAAACTGGATGTCATGAAGGCCAGTCAGAAGGCCGGAAAAGCATTGATCCCGGCGTGGATGGTCAGTGACTGGATTAAAAAATACAGCATGAACAGATAGATTAAATATCCCTATTATGAAAATAAAAGTTATCACCTCATACAAGCCAGGAACATGGGAATCATATGCCAAAAAAGGAATAGAGTCGATGGCAGAACAATTTCCAAAAGAAGTAGACATAGTTGTGTATGCAGAAGAACCCAAACCCCATTGCGATCACGAAAGAATAACATGGATAGATCTGAACAGTGCAGAACCAGAACTGTTCAAATTCAAAAACAAGCACAAAGATGATCCCGTGGCGAACGGAGAATTACAAGAAGTGGAGGGTGGTGTTAGACGTCCTGCAGAACTACAAAGCAAGGGAGGCATGGACAAGAACAAGGGATCTTACCTATGGGCCGCTGTGAGATTTTCAAACAAGGTATTCTGTGTTGTGAATGGCGTGCGTAATTCAAAAGACTACGATTACGTGGTTTGGATAGACGCAGACACATTCACATTTAGACCCATGCCATTAGATTTTTTCAAGAAACTATTACCCACGGACACAATGGTAACATACCTGGGCAGAGAGAATCCAAAATTAAACGACGGGGGGAAATACCCCGAATGTGGCTTCGTAGGCTACAACATGAAACACCCAGAGATACAGAACTTTGTAAATGAATGGGAACAACTTTACGTTACCGATCAAGTTTTCAAATTGCTCGAGTGGCATGACAGTTATGTGTTCTGGCACCTTACAAAGAAATACAGGAATGAAAAAAGTATAAAAGTAAATGACATTGGATACTGGATAGGTGTAAAAGGACACCATGTTTTCGTCAACAGTGAACTTGGTCTGTACATGGATCACATGAAGGGCAAACGTAAAAAGTACGGAACCAGCGGACGTAATGACTTGCGTTCAAATCCAAATGCGCCAGCAGATATATTCAACGTTGATTACTGGAAAAAAGTACCACCAAGCGTATGAAGATAGAAGCCTGGCCAATGTATGGCCCACAAAACAGCAAGAACATCTTCCAAAAATTTATACAGTCCATGCAGAGTACCGGAGACGAAGTTAAAATTAACAAAGAGTTCAACGGAGATGTAGCAGTGATATGGAGTGTGCTATGGCGGGGGCGTATGCAGAGTTACAAAAGTATTTGGGATCGATACAGGAAACAAGGCAAGCCTGTCATCGTGATAGAGGTAGGCGGACTGCGTAGGAATCTCAGTTTCAAGATCGGGATAAACGGAATCAACAGAGATGCCGATTTTGCCAATCACGAGTTTGACGACCAACGTTGGCCATTGTTTAAACACGAGTTACGACCATGGAATCCAACCGGCGATCTGATAGTGGTATGTGGACAACATGATGCGTCTGAGCAATGGAAAGGACTGCCCAGGATGTCACAATGGATTGAACAACAGATAACCGAAATCAGGAAATACACAACAAGGCCAATACTTGTCAGACCTCATCCTCGTAACATTATAACATTCAAAGAAGATAAGTTCAAAAATGTCAAGGTAAGATTGCCCAAGAGAGATTTTAGGACATACGACGACACAGATTTCAAGGCCACACTGGAGAGGACGTGGGCAGTGGTCAATCATTCAAGTAACCCTGCCATGGAAGCAGTCATGAAAGGCATACCTGTGTTCGTGTCCGAATCCAGCCTGTGTCATGACGTTGGAAACATCAAGTTAGGTGATATAAACACACCGGCTATGCCAAACAGATTGACTTGGGCTAACAAACTGGCATACACGGAATGGTTTGAAGACGAGATAGAACAAGGAACACCATGGACCAGGATCAAAAAAAGATTGGAAGGGAAATATTTAAAATGAAGACGATCAACATAGGAAAGAAAAACGAAATACTTCCAATCAAATGGGAACCATATGTTGGTGAAAACGTCTGTGTGAATACCACTATCAGGCAAGGCAAACGTATACAGGACATAAGATTTTTTGAGGACAAGGTCAAGGCAGTGCCTCGAGGCAACGCCTACTGCATAGGTAACGGTCCTTCACGTAAAGGATTTGATCTCAACAAACTTAAAGCAACAGGACAGACATATGGTTGTAATGCACTGTACAGGGATTTCATGCCAGACTTCATATTTTCCGTAGACACCAAGATGGCAATGAAGATGGTAGAAGACGAAGTTGGATTGAAGACCGTACACTACGGACCTGCCTTGGAAGTGAATAGGAAACAGAGCAAGGGCATGATTAACCTCATACCAAACAACCCACACTGGATATCAGGTAACGCGGCCTTCTGGACGGCTGGTGTACATGGACACAAGAACATATACCTTATAGGATTTGACTTCCGGGAATACGGCAAAGGTGAACTAAACAACATTTATCAGGACACAGACAATTACGGAGAACGTAATGACGACAAGATATTCGAGGGATGGTTGAAGCATTTCCGAGACATGTTGAAGATGAGGCCATACGTCAACTACACAGTTGTGCATGACAACCCACCAGAGTATCTTAATCATCTACAGACAGGCACTGACTTAGGAAACAGTAAAGTGATTAGTTACGCTGAGTTTGAGAAGGTGCTAACATCTCGACAGGCCTAGGCCTGCAAGTTTAAACTTATTTTTCCAGGCGAAGAAGTTTGCATTGTGGTTTGCATAAGGATCTTTGACCCAAGTCATTTGATAAAGGTGTACCATTTCGTGTGCTAAAGTTTCTATGAAGTCTTTCCATGTGGGAAACTTACAATGTATTTCTATGTAATGTTCTAAATCTATATGATAAGGTATTATTTTTTGATTGAACCTGCCTTTGGGTGTTTTCCTATTGTCCCAATTGACAACACATCTACCCCAGTCCTTGTGCAGTTTTTTAACATGTAATGGTACCATTGGTAATCTGCTGTTGAATAATGCCTTGTTGATGTATCTAAACCACTGGTATGCTTGTTGTTCTGTTGGTCTAAATCCAACTACATTTTTATACCTAGTCGCAGTATTCTCCAACTTGACTTTTAGTTGCTTTCTTACATTTACCGCTTTATTCTTTACCTTTTTCATGGTTGACTATATTACCAAGTATGCTATAATATACTAATAATTATCAATATTACCAGGATACAAAATGCACACAGATATGCCAAAAACAATTAACGAAGCACTTAAAATATTAGCATATAATGATTATTTCTGGACAGATCCCTTATCGACGCAAAAGACACAGATCAAACCGCACCCAAAGGATTACGACACAGTGAGATCCTTGGCAGAATCACAGTATGCTTGGACAGAGAAGCAGGCCAGACTGGCACTTGTAATATTGAAAAGATACCTGACCAAGTTCCAAGCACATGGCATGGACATCAAGAAATTGTTAGACAATCCACAATATGAGGACGACTTCAGGGTTATCAGTTTTGACAAGGTCATTGAGAAGTACACAGACGATGATAATATCGATAGGATAGAGATGAGATTCCCTTACAACAAGAAAGTGATACAACTGATACGTTGCATGAAAGATACACGTGACTTGCCTGGTATGTATGCCTTGTACGATGGTGAGAAGAAGAGATGGACATTCCAACACAGCGATGTCACTGCTTACTACCTGACCCTAATAGCAGTGAGATATGATTTCAAATTCATGGACGATAGTTTACTCAATGACTACGAAGAAATCAAAAAACAAGTTGTAGGACATCGCCAACCCACAGCACGATTAATTGCTGGAGAGGTTGTTTTAGATAATGCCCCAGAATCTCTACAGGAGTACTGGAATGAAAACCTAAAAGACAAGTCAACACTGGCACAAGTAGACTCTTTGAAGGATTTCAACATATCAACCAAAGGAATCAATGTTGAGGCCAACACCAAAATAGGCCACAAGATAGCACACAACCACTACCACAAGTTATGGATTGACTCTACTTTGTTTGACAAGAACGAAGTAGTGAAAGGTCTCATCGAGTTGAATTGCTTTCCGATAATGATGCCCGTGAGCGGTGACATACACATGGAGGACGATGTGCGAGACTTCTGGGAATGGTTGAACGCTTTCAAGGCACACGGCATAGACATACTGAATGATTGCAGTTGGGGATTTGACGTCAAAGAACCCATATACAAAAAAGACCTGGAGCGTTTCAACAGCGACAGGACTTACCTACTTGACAACCAGAAGTCCCAGGAGTTTTTTGAGAACCTGTATGAACTCCACCAAATGAGTAAACAGTTCAAACTGATCAGTGATAATACCAAAATTATATTTGTAAGGAACAGAATACCAAGAGCATTAATTAAAAGTAAAGTAAAACCAAAAGCATCACTGGTTGCATTGGGCGGTGGTTACTACGCCACGGGCACAGACAATCTAAAAAGAATGCTTGAAAATCTTCCAAAAAAGTTGTATTATAGTGATCACCAACCGAGTAGTTGGGATTGGCATGATCACATAATAGTAAAACTTTAGAATGAGCAGTTG